>OGKX01001118.1_pt1 | contig 12433 bp, 8 predicted proteins | sample 1572541 | NCBI WGS metagenome assembly OGKX01 (sample SAMEA2581982, study PRJEB24529) | metagenome | biome: Human gut stool | place: China | collected 2011
GAGATACATCGAAAGAAAGCCCACGCCAAGCGAAACGAGGTGAGTCCTTCACTTCCAGTAGCGGTAGATAAATCTTCTCGCCTCCGGGTTGTAGATTACCACCCACGATTTGTTTCAAGGTAGTGATACCTCGATAGATACCTTCTAGGGTAGTGGCCTTGATGTAGATGTTTCTCTTTTGGATGGAGAGGGAGTAAGACTCATCTACGGGGACACTATCTTTCGGACTCAATCCATAAGCTTTTGGCAGGTCGGCGAACTCTTTCGGATCTGTCAACTCGAGGAAGATGATGCAATTCGATTCTTTGTCTGAGGCGGAAGCCAGCTTGATGCCGCATAGCTTTTCTATCTCGTTGGATAGCAACTCGCCCATACCCTTTAAGGATTCGTCCGCATAACCGATCTCGATGCCGGGATGGATCGTGAATGTACCTTCGCCTACTGTCATTTGGGCCGGAGCGGGGATAATGCTTACGCTTCTTTCTCCAACATCTGGGGATGAACAGGCGATAAATGTAATAAAACTACAGAGGGTCAATGCCCATGCGAGAGTGATTCTTTTCATTCTTATTTTAAATTTATAGGTTATATCATGGCAAAAGTAAGGATTTGTTTTTACTTTTACGCGAATTTCACAAAAGTGTGCTATGATCAAAGAGAATTTCATTAAGATTTACGAGGAGAGTTTCAAGGAAAACTGGGCCTTGCCGGCATTAACGGATTACGGGAAAGGTAAGACCTTTACTTTCGGTGATGTGGCGACGGAGATCGCACGTATTCATCTTTTATTCCATGAGTGCCAAGTCCGTCGTGGAGACAAGATCGCGTTGATCGGTAAAGACAGCTCCCGTTGGTGCATCGCTTATATGGCGGTTGTTACTTATGGGGCGATTATCGTGCCTATTCTTCAGGACTTTAATCCGAATGATGTACATCATATTATTAACCACTCGGAATCTGTCTTTTTGTTTGTTAGCGACCGGATTTGGGATTCTTTGGAGGAAGATAAGATAGAAGAGGTTCGCGGTGTATTCTCTCTTTCCGATTATCGTTGCTTGCATCAACGGGATGGAGAGAATATCCAGAAGTTGATGAAATCGCTGGATGAGAAGATGACCGAGAAATATCCGGATGGCTTCACCCAAGAGGATATCAAATACGCTGAGCTGGATAATGACAAGGTGGTAGAGATCAACTATACATCGGGTACGACCGGATTTAGCAAAGGGGTTATGTTGACGGGGAATAATTTAGCCGGAAACGTGACGTATGCCCGGACACTGGATCTATTGTTCCGGGGTGAACGTGAGTTATGTTTCCTGCCTCTGGCCCATGCCTATAGTTGCGCTTTCAATTTATTGGTACCCATGGCATTCGGTGTGCATGTCTATTTATTAGGTAAGGTGCCGTCTCCTAAAATCTTATTAAAGGCATTCGAAGAGGTGAAGCCGAACTTGATCTTGATGGTTCCCCTGATTTTGGAGAAGATCTATAAGAAGATGATCCTTCCTCAGTTGAATAAGCGAACCTTGAAGTTGGCCTTGAATATCCCACTGTTGGATTCACGTATCTATGCGCAGATCCGCAAACATTTGGTGGATGCCTTGGGAGGACGTTTCCGTGAAGTGATCGTGGGGGGCGCCGCCATGAATCAAGAAGTAACGGATTTCTTGTATAAGATCAAATTCCCGTTCACGATCGGTTATGGTATGACGGAATGTGGCCCGTTGATCAGTTATGACCATAATAATGAGTATGTGCCCGGTTCTTGCGGACAGATCTTGAAAGGGATCATGAAAGTCCGTATCGATTCGGAAGACCCTTATAATAAGGTAGGCGAGATTCAAGTATCGGGCGAGAACGTAATGAAAGGCTATTATAAGAATGATGAGGCAACCCAAAATGTCTTCACGGAAGATGGCTGGCTAAGGACGGGTGATTTGGGTACGATCGATCATGACAACCGTATTTTTATACGTGGACGTAGCAAGACGATGATCTTGGGCGCTAGCGGACAAAATATTTATCCGGAAGAGATTGAATCCAAATTGAACAATTTGCCATTCGTGATGGAGAGTTTGGTCGTGGAGAAAAACGGGAAATTGATCGGGATGGTGTATCCGGATTACGATACGGTGGATAGTACGGGTATCTCGCATACGGATCTTCCAGTTATCATGGAACAAAATAGGATAGAGTTGAACAAGCTCCTGGCTCCTTACGAAACGATCTCGGAGATACAATTGTATCCGACAGAATTCGAGAAAACACCGAAGAAAAGCATTAAGCGTTACCTATACAGTAATTATTGATAAATAAATAGAAAGCAAACGCAGCTAATATTCAGCATATTGTAAAAGCGGTAGAAAATAATTCAAAAAAAAACGTCTTATGTTGTACAACATATATGATTAATACATACATTTGCATCGTTTTACAACAACAAGATATTATAGACCGTTTAAATTAAGAACAAAATGAAAAAGTTAGTTGCATTTGCTGCTGTTATCGCAGCTGTATCATTCGCATCTTGTGGCAACAAATCTGCTGAATCTACCGAATCTGTTGCTGAAACAGAAGAGGCTACTGTAGTTGAGGAAGCTCCTGTAGTAGAAGAGGATGCTGCTGCTACTGATTCTGTAGCTGTCGAGGTTACTGACTCTGTTGCCGTAGAAGCTGCTCCTGCTGAATAATAATCAGTAAACGAGTTTTGAGGACAGTCTGTATGCGTTGAACATACAGACTTTTTTTGTTTATAAACCATAGATAATGATATGAGACAAATTTTACTTCTTCCATTGGCCGCTCTATTGGCTATGCCGGTATTCTCGCAGACTCCTGCCGATACGACGCTTACGATCCGGAATATAGAGATTCAGGGTACCCGTTTCGCCGGGTTGAGCGAGAGGGGCGGGATGAAAATCTTGCGGGTAGATAATAACTTGAGTAGCGTTACCAATACGGCGGCGGATGCTTTTCGCCAATTGCCTTCTGTCATAACCGATATGGAAGGAGCCGTTACATACAGGGGCTCCGGTAATGTCGGGATGCTTGTCGATGGAGTTCCTTACGGTTTGCTGGAAGAATATAGCGGTGACGTGCTGATCCAACTTCCCGCCCTGTTCTTTAACCAGATCTCATTAGGTGCGTTTCCTCCGATTAATGCGGTGCCGGATGGTGATGCGGGCATACTCAATCTGGTGCCTCGTATGTATGGAACGGGAGATTCCCCTCTATATGTTACGCTTGGGGCGGGATGGAATGAGCGATATAACGCGGGAGCGGTATTGAATTTGCATCCCGGAAAATTCCATATCAACGCGAAATACAATTATAGGAGGGAATACCGGGAACGATCTTTCAGCAAATCGACCGCGACCGCTAAAAACCGGACGGAGATGAATAATAATGCCACGGCTCGTCCGGACGTACATGTGGCGGATATGAAAGTAGACTATGATCTTTCCGCGAAAGACCGGATCACCGTGCATGGCCTGTATCATTTGATGGATTATAGCCGGTATGGACGCATTAACAACCGGGTATTCAACCCGAAAGGGAAGCAAATGAAGTACGTGATCCGTAATCGGTATAACGACCAGCGCCAGGAAGCTTATGCCGCCGAAGCGTATTGGAACCATGAGATTTCGGAGAATCAAGGTTTTTATACCGTATTCAACTATAATAATTTCTCGTATGATGAGGATAATGATTTCAAGAATGAGAATCCTCAAAACGGGAATATCGTCTCGGAGGATAACCAATCTATCGACCATACGAAACATAATTATTTCTGGGGATTTGGATATGGGCAGGAGATCGATGGTTGGGATTTCAAGCTTGGTTATATAGGTCGTGTGCGAAACGAGGATTATCTGACGGCTGCTTTTGATAAGGTTGACGGTAGTTTTGAGTTAAGTCCGGCGAAATCGTATAATTACGATTTCAACCGTTATCTGAATTTGATCTATGCGGACGTGGTTAAGAATTGGGGCGCTTTTAATGCGGAGATAGGGATACAGGCGGAATTTAGTCATTTTAAGATGGATGAGTTTAGCCCTTCTTGGATCAACGATCCTTATTGGCAGGGGATAAAAGGCAAAGAGAACAAGAGTTCCCGTTTTCATTTGTATCCTCGTTCCCGTTTTACTTATGAGGTGAATAAGAGCAATCGCTTAAGCTTGAGTTATCAGCAACGGGCGATTCGTCCGAATGGCAGCTATTTGTGCTCTTTCTTGAATAACAGTGATCCTACCCATATCATACAGGGGAATCCGGACTTGAAGGATGAGTTTATCCATAACGTAGAGCTAGGATATCAGTTCTCGGCTCCCCGTCTCCGTTTGACTCCGGCTATTTATTACCGGAATCGTACGAATCGTATCATGGAAACCGCTAGCCAAGTAAATGACGAGACGGTTTGGAAGAAAGAGAATATCGGACATAGCCAAGCAGTCGGAGCCGACTTGTCCGGTAGCTGGAATCCGGTACGTATCTTGACGGTCGGTTTCTCCGGGGATATCTATCGGGACGAGATCGATGGGCGTACGATAGGCTATGACGAGAAGAAATCCTTGGTTTGCTGGGATGTGAAGGGGAATGTAAATGTAAGTATTACGCCGACTACGGATTTTCAGGTAGACGGCTTCTACGTTTCCGACCAGCTTACGCCTCAAGGTAAGATCAAAGGCCGTTATAGCGTAAATGCCGGTCTCTCTCAATATTTCCTCAATCGTAAATTATGCGCGAACTTAAGTATCAACAATATATTCGATAGTTTAGAAGAAACAACGATTATTGATGCCCCGAACTTAGAAATGACGCAAAAGCGCAATCGTGATGCCCGGGTAGCTTGGCTTACGTTGACTTATAGTTTATAAAGTAGGTTCCGTGCCCTGTGTTCCATCTTGTTTGTGCTTTTGGATGAACAAGATGAAACGCATGGAACGGTCGTACGTGAAATAATTCCAGATCCAGTCGATCAGTACAATTAGCTTATTCTTGATTCCTAAGATGGAACGTAAATGTACGAGCATCCAAACCAACCATGCCGTAAATCCATGTAATTTCACCTTATTTAAATCGGCAACCGCTTTATTCCTGCCGACAGTAGCTAAAGTTCCTAAATTCTTATAATGGAAAGGTCTCGGTTTTTTTAGAGCCTCGATCCGTTGTAGATTTTCGGCTAATAACTCACCTTGCTGAATCGCTACCTGAGCGACTTGCGGATGTCCGTTCGGGTAATCCGGTTCTGCCATCCAGCAGACATCTCCTATGGCGAATATATTGGATAAGCCTTTTACTTGATTACATTCATTGACGATAATCCGTTCCCCCCGGGTCAAGAGTTCTCCTTCGATATGATCGAAATGCACCGCTTTCACACCACTTACCCAAAGTAAGGTCCTAGTGGGTATGGTTTGTCCGTCATCTAAGAAAACGTTCCCATCCTTATAGTCCACGACACGCTTCTGAAGAATGATGTTAACGCCCATATCCTCAAGGAAGCGTTTAGCGTTGGAGGAGGCTTCCGGAGACATGGCCCCTAGTAATTTAGAGGACCCTTCTATCAGATAGATATTCATATGAAAGTTTCCTAGATCCGGATAGTCTTTCGGCAAAACAAACCGTTTCATCTCGGATAAGGCGCCGGATACTTCTACACCTGTAGCCCCTCCACCTACAACAACTATATTTAGCAAAGCTTGCTTCTCGTCCGGGTCCGTACAAGTAGTCGCTTTCTCTAAATTAATTAATAAGGTGTCTCGTAAAGCTAACGCCTCTTCTACCGTTTTCATGGGTAGAGACTGTTCCTCGATCGTTTTGTTTCCAAAGAAGTTGGTGATAGTTCCAGCGGCGATTACAAGATAATCATATTCCAATTCGCCGATGGAGGTTTGAATGGTATGCCCTTTCGGATTGACGCCATAGACCTCTGCCAACCGGAAGTAAAAGTTCTTTCTCTTCTGGAATATCTTTCGATATGGAAAGGATATTTCATTATATTCTAAGCCGGAGGACGCTACTTGATAAAGCAGGGGAGGAAACTGGTGATAGTTGTTCTTGTCGATTAAGACTACTTGAAACTTGCTCTTTTTTAATTTCTCAGCTAGTTTTAACCCTCCAAATCCGCCCCCGATAATTACGACCCGCTTTTTGTCTGTGTAAGGAATGTTGAAGCCCATGATCTAAACGCTTTTTTTATATAAACATAGAAAGAAGCGAATTGGTTCTTCCGTTAATTATTAATGAATGTAAGCGGGTAGAGGCTTTATTTACAGGAAGGTTTATCGTGTTTCGGGGAAATACGTTTCTTTACCTTCCGCTTCAATCGCAAAAACTGCAATATGGAAAGTATACGCATCAAGATTATGAATAAGATAACCCCTAGCAAATTATCGGCGATGTCATTTTACCCTCTTCTTCACAAATTTTATCCCAGTCTTTAATTTGGAATAGTAAAACATAAAAAAATATGGTGGTCATTATACACTATCTTTTATTAGATCATCCATACGGATAGGTGTCTAAAATCAATGAGGCAAAGATAAATGAGTATAACTTATTAGGAGTTATACAACTTGACAATTTAAATGTATATTCTGATAGGGGGTGTTTTTTACAACGATTTAAGTTTTTTCCTTAGCTCCGTGGGACTATATCCAAAGCGTGCCTTGCAAAATTTGTAGAAATGCGAATGCGAGGAGAAATCGAATTCATCTATTATATTCTTAAAATCATCCTCGCTGTTAGCTATGGCGACCAATAGTCGTTTGGATTTCTCTTGCATCAGCCATTCGTAGGCTGGAATACCGAAAACTTTTTTAAACTTCATCCGAAAGGAATTTACTCCGTAACCTATCATTTGAGCTAGATCTGTTACTGTTTTAGCTTTTATATAATTCTCGGCGATGAGTCTCTCAAACTCTGCTGAATGCGTACTTGATAAATAGAAAAAGTAGTCTAATTCCTCTTTTCTATAAAGCTTTTTCAGTAAGTAGAATAATTCCGTTCTCTTTAATTCATACAAAGGGTAGTTCAGGAAATTATTTTCAAGATATTGTCCGACAAGTTCTAGAAAACCGTATAAAGGTTCCACTATTTTCAGTTCTATCCACTTAGAGATAGGTTGAGGTAATATTCCGTACGGATGTTGGTAATACGGTAACTCATTCATCGTTAAACTGTCAAAAAAGAAAATGATGATTTTTGAACCTAGTGTGATATCATATGTGTAATTTTCAAATGATCTTAGAAAGATCATATACTGTTCACCGATTGTTTTCTTTTCTTCTTTAGTGGAATATATAGTTATGGATCCGCTTAAGATAAAAATAATCATATCGCTGGATAAACCAGATAGGGTTTGTGTTATTTCCTCTGACATCAATATGATACTAAAGCCAGCGTGTAAGATTCGGTTTTCAGATGTTTCCGGAGAAATTCTGTTAATAAGCTTGTTCATAAAATTATTGTTATTTAGTTTGTTATACAAATATTTCCCCCTTCAGTAAATCTAGATGCAAAAAAAGCGCAATGTATTAGTATGGTCTGTATACAAACTATCATTTTTTGTATACATTATGATATGAATGAAAAATAAATAGGAATCAGAGGAGGTCTCTGATTCCTTGTAAAATAAGATCTCCCATTTTTTTATGGGAAGAATTAAGTTCACTAATACTTTAGGAGGGTAATTTCTATTATCACAATAGAATGAAATAAAAACTAAATACGTCTTACAGATGAAAATAAGACATTACGTGTGAACAAGCTTGAATATTATAACGTATTGTATTTTATTTTCTTAGTCGTTTTATTTATCCGTGCGGAATGGAAGCACCGGTAATCCTTGTACGTTTTGCAAGTTGCCAATTTGGAAATTCCGGAAGCCATAACGAACGGCTATTGGGGCTTTTACGTCTGGAGCTGAGATAATAACGGTTTTTTTGTTAGCGTCTATAGTTGCGTTAGCCTTGTGGAAACGCATGTCTTTTCCGGCTATCTCGAAGCCTATGATCCCGTTATCTCGATTGAAGCCATCTTCCGCATTCTTGAAAAAAAGAATGATTTTATCTTTATCTACTTCCATATGATCGTATTGGGGGCCCTCACAAGCGATGGTTGTATAACCATAGGTTTTGTTTAGAGCCATATAACAAAGACGCTCACCGATCTTTTGTTTTTCTTTGGGGTGTATTTGCCGTTTCTCGTAATCCTGTACCAGATCGTTCGTGGAAACAATACCGCTATTGGGGATCAATCGGGTAGCTTTGTATTGCTCTTCACGAAGGTACGCGGCTTGGTCTCCTTCTCCATATTCGTAAGGGGCGATTTCTACCAGATAGAAAGGTAATTCTTCTTGTCCCCATAATCCTCTCCAATGTTCTACCATTGTCGCTAGGCGTTTAGCGTAGTCCGGGTGTCCGACATTTGATTCTCCTTGATACCATAGGAAACCTCTGACCGTATATTTGCTGGCCGGTTTCAGCATTCCGTTATACATGATCATGGGTTGTAGCATCGGATGGATTTTCTCATCGTTACCCGCTAAGGATAGATCTATATCGCTATAATTCCGCAGGATGTCTTTGGGCAACCAACCTTCAACCGTGGAACCGCCCCAGCTACAATTGATGATACCTACCGGGACATTCAATACCTCGGTCAATAGGGTCGCGAAGAAATAGGCGGTAGCTCCGAACTCCGGGGCGTTTCGCGGATCACATACTTTCCATTCGCCACCTACCGGATAATCTTTCGGTTCCAAGGCTCCGACCCGTTGGATCGTAGCGTAACGGATCGAGTTCTTATATTTCCCGGATGTAGCGATAGCGTGGTTTCCTCCCTCGATAGGGCAGTGCCAGAAACCTCTTAATGGCATTTCCATATTGGATTGGCCGGAACCGAACCATACCTCGCCGATCAGAAGATCATGCAAGACAATCTTGTCTTGTCCATTCTTTAATGTTAACTGTTGCTTTTCGAAACTGGCCGAGGGCGTCTGAACCCAGATTTCCCATCTGCCTTGATCGTTTACTTGGGCCGTGTATTCCGTATTGTCCCAAGAACTACGGACTTTCAGGCTTGAATTTGGGGTTGCATTTCCCCAGAGCCGTACTTTAGTGGCTTGTTGGAGTACCATGTTGTCGCTTACCAAAGCTGGCAGCTTGATCTCGGCCCGGAGGTTCACCAAACCGAGAAGGAGGCCTATCACCATCCAATAGAATTTGTTCATATCGCTTGTTTTTTTGATGTCGGAAGCTTCCGACGGTTGTTAATCTGATAAAAAAGAGCCGGCAGGCGGTCTGCCGGACGGTTATTCGCCGGCAAGTCGTTCGATAATCTCCATACACATCCGTCCGTTGTGATAGGGACATTTCCAGAAACCGGCCTTGTCATCCTCGCGATTGATCTCGTGATCGAGCGATACGCTCCAATGCCATTCCCCTTGTTCCTTGTCGATCAAATAACGCTGAATGAATTTCCAGCATGTATAGGCTGTGCCTAAGGCAGGCTCATCTCCGAAATGTTGATACAAGTTGAAATGACCCACTACATTCTCGGCTTGCACCCACCAATGCAGGTCCGTGTCGGCTTTCTTCTCATTCGGGTGATACTCGTAAATGAGGCTACCGTTCGCTAATAACCCGTCTTCGGCCGCTATCGCTACCTTTTGAACCAAGGGCTCTACTTTCTGAAGAATCTCGTTGTCTCCCAATTCGATAGCGGCCTCATGCAGTAACCAAGATGCCTCTATATCATGACCATAGGAGATGATACGGTATTTGCTTTCCCAATCCTCGTTGAAAAAGAGGTTTAAATGATAGGTACGGTGATCCAGAATCTTGTCGGTGAAAATCAGGATCAAGTTTCGGAGTTGTTTTTTGAGGTGCTCGTCTTTCCATACCCGATACAAGTTAGTATAAGGTTCGAGGATATGCAGATGGGTGTTCATAGTTTTTTTCTCATTCTCATCCTTGTCGCTTAGTCGCATATCCTCTATCAGTTTCCAGTCTTTCGTAAAGGCTTCCATATAACCGTTCTTTTCCGGGTCGAAACTATATTGTTCGATTGCCTTGAAGAGACGGATCGCATAATCCAACGCTTCTTTATCTCCGGTAGCCCGGTTGTACTCGCTTAATCCGTAGATAGCGAATCCTAAGGCGTAGATTTGCTTTTTGGTTTGCACGGGTTGACCGGTATAGTCTAATTCCCAGTAAATACCCTCGAATTCTTGGTCGTAGAATTTATCGATAAGGTAACGTTTGGCACGGGTCGCCGTTTCCAGATATTCCGGCTTTCGTAATAAACGGTATGCGGCGGAGAATGTCCATAGGATACGGGCGTTCAAGATGGCGCCTTTAGGGGCATGTACGACTCGTTGATTGTTTCCCGTGATTTGCCCATGGAAACCACCATACTCACTATCTATCATTCGGTTCATCCAGAAAGGGAGGATATTGTTCTCTAGCTCCCATTGAACCTCGTTTTGTAAATCTTCGGTGATTTTATTCATTTGTTTCTTTTCTTTTGGTTTCTAACGTAGCGGTGATTTCCTTCATCTTTGTCTCGCTAAGCGGGTAGAAGGCGATAAATACAACGGACAGGATCGTACCTACGGCCGGTAAGAAACTGAGGAACATCTTGATTCCGCTAATCGTTTCCTCGCTTTGTACGGTATTGGCCTGAAACCCGAAGAAAGCGAGTAGCCAGCCTGTGATTGCCGTGCCGATCGCCCATCCGAATTTCTGGCTCATGGACGAGGAACTGAAGATCAATCCTGTGGCACGGTTCCCTGTTTTTAGTTCTGAGTAGTCCGTGCAATCGGCATACATGGACCAAAGTAGGGGGAAAATACTACCGGCACAAATACTGATGAACACTTGGAACGTGAATATCAGGGCTAGATCCGTCTTGTCGAGCCAGAAAAAGAGGATGCTTAAAACCGAGGCGATCAGCATGGAGCCCATATAGGTTCTTTTCTTTCCGATCTGGTTGCTTAATGGGGCGGCCAAGATCACGCCGACAATATTGGCCGCCTGTCCTACCGCCAGATATAATCCGCTTAAGACGAAGGAGACTCCGAAAAGAGATACATTGGCATAGGCTTCCTCAATGATAAAGTATTTGAAATAATATACGGTAGCCCCGTCGCGGATGGAATTGAAAACCAGAGCGGAGACACCTGCTCCCAATAGTATCCACCAAGGCTTGTTGTGCAATAGATCTCTCAAGTCATCTTTTAACGAGCCTTGTTGCTCTTTAATCGGTTTTACCCGTTCTTTTGTCCATGCGAAACATCCATAAAAGAGAATGGCGCACAGGATAGCGATAACTACGACAGCCATGGTCCATCCATGTTGTTGATCCGCCAATTCATCGCTATTTCCACTAAAGAAACGCACCATCGGCATGAATAGCAACAGGGCTATAAAACTGCCAATATAGGCGAATACCATACGGTACGTAGAAAGGGTATTACGGTCTTGTGGCAACGGGCTCATTACTCCAAGCAAGGACGCATAAGGCACGTTTATAGCGGAGTACACCATCATCATCAAGGAATAGGTGATATAGGCATAGATCAAATTACCTGTTTGTCCGAAAGAAGGAGTCATGAAAGTGAGCACTCCGATAGCGGCGAACGGGATCGCCAGCCAAAGCAAATAAGGGCGAAATTTTCCCCAGCGTGTTTGCGTACGATCCGCCGCAACGCCGACAATCGGGTCAAAGACCGAGTCCCATATACGAGTTATCAAAAACATCGTACCTACGGCTGCTGCCGGTAATCCGAATACGTCCGTATAGAAAATCATCAAGTAAGCGCCAAACAGTTTCCAGAACATGGACGATGCCATGTCCCCGAAACCGTAGCCTATCTTCTCTGTTAGTTTAATCATATGAGTGGTTTTTGTAGGTTATTTCAGGAGTGGAAGATTTCGATCGATTAGCTTTTTCAGCGTCTCGACAGATGCGGTCGTAGTCAGCCCGTCGGCCGGAGTGTTCATGCAGTAATCTACCAATTTATCGATTGTGGATACAGCCACGTGCATACGGGTATCGGAAGACGCATAGTAAATATACACGGTTCCATCCTCATCCGCGATCCATCCGTTAGAGAATAAAACGTTGGATACATCGCCGATCCGTTCCTCATTTTCCGGAGCCATGAAATAGCCGGCGGGTGTGGCGATAGGTCTCGTGGGATCTTCCAATGCGGTCATATACATATAAAGCACGTAACGTAATCCGGCGGAGCATCCCCGTACGCCATGGGCGAGATGTAACCAGCCTCTCGGTGTCTTGATCGGGTGGGGGCCTTCGCCATTTTTCACTTCCTTGATCGTATGGTAGTAACGTTGGTCGATGATGGTTTCTTCCTTGACTTCGGCGTGCGTGATATCATCAATCAAGGCCCATCCTATACCAC
>OGKX01001121.1_pt1 | contig 12397 bp, 8 predicted proteins | sample 1572541 | NCBI WGS metagenome assembly OGKX01 (sample SAMEA2581982, study PRJEB24529) | metagenome | biome: Human gut stool | place: China | collected 2011
AAGAGTTTTGCAAATTCTTTGTAAGTTTGATTTAAGAGTCCAACATCTATTTATTTTTCAAATTTCACATACTATATATACGATGTAGGATAGCATCCTTTATGCCTTTTGATCTTTATTTCTATCTTTGTACTGAAAAACAATGTCATTCATTATGGGAACACCTTTTGTATATGGACGAATAGCCGATAAGAACAATTTCACGAATAGAAAAAAAGAAGTTGAACTGCTCAAGCGCAACTGCCGTACTGAAAATAAGCCATTCCGTATGGGATGATTTTGCTGCTGCCGTCCGAAAATATTTGGGGCGACTACTACCTATTGTCACATTCTCAGATATGGCTCAAACATGCGAATTATCTTTCGGACTTGATTTCAAAGACAATAAAATGACATTTGATGAAATCTTGGATTTGCCACAAGCCATCAGTAGGGATTACGGCAAAAAGATGGTGGTTTGTATCGACGAATTTCAAAATATCAACGAGTATGACGACCCTTTGGCATTTCAGCGGAAGCTACGCTCGCACTGGCAGAAACATACGGACGTATGCTATTGCCTGTACGGCAGCAAAAGACATATGCTACTGGATATTTTTCATAATTACAACATGCCTTTCTATAAATTCGGGGATATTCTTTTCCTTTCAAAGATAGAGCGTGGAGAGTGGGTATCTTTTATCTCACGGCGTTTTTCTTCTACAGGAAAGAAAATTTCGGACGAATTGTCCGGACTTATCGCTGATAAGATGAAAAATCATCCTTACTATACCCAGCAACTTAGCCAGCAAGTGTGGTTCCGTACACCGGACAGCGGCTGTACGCAGAAAAATGTTGAAGAGGCTTTCAATAGCCTGATTGATCAGTTAAGCCTATTGTTTGCCAATATTATTGATACGTTGACTCCTAAACAGATAAATTTCCTGCTTGCTGTTGCTGATGGAGTTTCTAATTTCTCTTCTAAGGAAGTTTTGACTAAATATAAATTGGGAACTTCCGCTAATATAAAAAACTTGCGGAAGGCGACTTTGGAAAAAGATTTAATTGATGTATTGCCCGGAAACGTGATTGAAATTCAGGATCCTGCATTCGAGTACTGGTTGAAGTATGTGTATAAGTAAGTGGTTGGAGACCAAAGAGAATCCAAAGCATTAAAAAGGCAACTGACTTGCAATGAAGTAGTTGCCTTGTATTTTTTAATTTCTAGTTAATGTGAAACTTGCTTTAGGATGTTTATCTGTAAAGTTTGTATGCAAATATAACCAAGTGTTTCCTTTATCGTTGGAGCAGAATGGTATTAATGTCTGCATTCTTGCTGGCCCATTGGCTTCTAAATACAGCCTACCATTATAAAACGCTCCATTAACATTGCTAGTAGTTTCAACTTTTTTCCACGTATTAGCAGTCTTAGAATCGCCAATTGTAGCATAACTCATTTGCCATAAAAGAGGATTTTCTTCATCAGGTTCATGAATCGTTTGCGGAATTGGAATACTTATTTGAGTAGTTTCTTGATTATAGTTCATAATTAGTGGATACTTTTTAAGAATTTGATCATAAGGTTGTATTCCATATACATAATAGGATTCATTTTCGACTTTCTCTTCTATTTTTATTGTGAATTTCATGTTTCCTGCCCATTGATTCCAAGAATTATTTACCCATGAAATACAACTTGCTGTGACATTCCATTCTCCAAGATAGTATTTGTAATTAATACGGGTTGTTGTTTCTGAAGATGTAAAATCTGTTCTTCCGTATATTTGTCCAGTCCAATTAACTTTCTCTCCGTATAATGTTTCTCCAACTTGATTAATGATTGTTTCAGAATTCTTAGATATCTGTAAATTATAAAGAGCAAAATATCCCCAGCTGTCTTTTATTTGATTTAGATATATAGAGTTGGGACTTCCTCCTTCTGTTAGATTTATAGCATAAGGACATTGTTTTCCCTCGTCAATATGACCTAGTTTATCCCATAAATTATAGTTTCCATAAACAGTGTAGTCTAATAAATCATTTACGTCTTTACCTTCGACCTCTCCTAAGGGATAATTGATAGAAGCACCACCATTTTCCTGCTTACACCAATATACTCCAAATTGTTTATCAGGCATTATTTGTCGGCACTCATAAATTAGGCGGCTATATTGTTCTTGTGAAGGTGTCACTAAACCGGGATATCCTGCTACCAAGTCGTAGTTTGACCATTCATCATCAAAACTGATGCCGTCAAATCCATAGATATCCACATAGGATTTTAGTTCTTTGGCAAAATCTTTAGCGGCTTCATCTCCCAAACTTCTCATCCCAGCCGGTGTATGATCACCTAAAATGGTTAAATGTACTTTTATTCCTTTTTGTTGCAATGGGCGGATGAGCTTATCGGCATTTTCCAAAACAAAGGTTACTTGTGGGTTGCAATATACATATGGTTTTCCTTCCTCATTTAAACGAATATTGGCTGCAAAAACATTGACAATATCGAAAAAGGGCTTCCCGCTGTTTTCCATAGTATATTCGCCTGTATTCAATATATTCTCGTTATTCACCTCTATGTAACAAATTGTTTTGACTGTTCCTTTCTCCGTATTGGGCAGGGCAGCTTGTGGAGTTACAAGATAGATATAGGACTGGTTATTGCTTGAGGTCTCAATTCCGTCTGAAGCAGTTGCAGATACTGCAACTGCATACGTAGTACCTATTGTTCCTCCGGATTGAATATCTAACTCGATAGATGAGGATTTTTGTTTCCCTGCCGAGATTGTTGTGACTCCTTCATTTTCTAATGAAAGCTTATCCGTCGGATACATTGGATAGTTGGTTCCATTGGCTTGATTGTAAACTTTTAGAACTGACTCGTCGATTTTGAATGTAACCGTAATATCTTTATTGGCAGCTTTATTCAGTTCAAAATATAAGTGTCCAGTACCGTGTTTATCTCCATTAATTGTTATGGAGGTTAGGGCTTTTGCTCCGGCTGCAGATTTGACATAGCCAAAGTTACCTTCTATATTGCCAAATGATTTGTTTTCAGATGATATAGTAATATCATCTTCGCAGGCAATAAATAGATTACTCGTACAGGCTAATATCGCAATCCAAAAAGATGATTTGATAAATCTCGTATATTTCATAACTTAATTCTAATTAAAATTGTTGATAATTAATCCTCTTTAGCGGGAAGAGAAACGTCTACCCAGGTTAATTTTGAAGAGGGAGTTGCATTATTACCATTTACGGAATAATCTTTTATCTCGTCAATACCATCATTTAGTTTCCAGTAGGCCACTAATCCTTTAGAATTAGGATCTACATCATATGCATGATCCTGTGCATTAATTTCCTCTTCACTTAATACGCGGTTCCAAATTCGTACTTCAGCAATATCTGCGTCTAACCATCGTTCATTATTATATGAATAGCCTATCCAGAAACAGCGTGGTTTACCGTTAGATTCGTCGGAGTGAGGAATGCCCCAATCAATAGCACCAATATCCATTCGGCTATCGGTTACTAATTCTCCATTGTAGTAAGCTTTTAAATTTTTTGCACTTGCGTCATAGGTAATAGCGATATGTAACCACTCTTCTAATGGCACATCTCTTTCGATATGAATATTGGTCTGCGACGAAGTTCCTGCAATCTGCAAATGGTTTTTAGGTACATCATTATCACCGAAGCGGAATAAGAATTTCCCTTCAATACCCATCAACGTACTAATCGCATTGTTGAAACTGTGAGGACGGATCAGAGCTTCTGCTGTTAATGTATTGAGGTTATTAACAACTTCTGGATTTTTCCAGTCTACATAGATGTTATTCTCTTTGATATTTGCCACCTTGTTGATAAGTGAAGCCCCTTTAAATACATAATAGAATGTACGTGATGATGCGAGAATATTGATACTAGCACTATTTACTGTGATAGGAAGTATGTATACTTTATCAATATTCAGTTGATTGATTTCTGTAAAAGATACGGTAATTGGAGCTGAAATAACGCTACCGGCCTGAATCTTTCCCGTTGTAGTAGAAAGAGAGTAATGTTTCTCCGGTAGTTCTTCTACATCATTTGTATAGTAAATCGCTTTGTACGTAGAGATTAATGAAGGATCCACTTTAATAGTGAATTCTACATCCGTAGCTTCCGGCTTTGCTATTTCTACCTGAAAAGTCCGTTCATCGGACTCTATATTGGATTTTACCAAGATATTCTCGGGAGTAGTGGAACTCATGAAGATATTGTTGGAAAAATTCTCTGTGTCATCGTTACATCCTGTGAATACACTGATCAGTAGTCCCAATATAATACTGTATGATTTTTGTAGTTTCATGATAGTTGAGTTATTTGATGGGGGCTGGGTTCATAATATTAATAACCTCTTTTACATTACGGTAAGTACCGTTTGTTTGATAATAATCATTCTGAACATTATCAATTGCGATACCGGATTTATTATATTCCGAAGAAATAGATGTAATCCAGTAAGCCGTTTCAATGGTAGCTAGCTCTTTTCCCAGATAACCGGTTGTTGTATCAGAGGAATCTAAAGAAGGGGTGGAAACTGCCATTATAAAACGGTCAGTAGGTACTCCCGGCTCTAGGCAATCCTGAATAGTAAGAGAGAATTTATTCACATCGGTTACTTGATAGAATTCTATTATAATGTGGAGAAAACGACTCAACTGCCCTTTCTTTATTATATTCTGTGGCTTTCCTTGAAAAGAAAGAAATTTGTTTTTGTTTTCTTTTTCCCATTCAGATATTGTATTAAAGAATACTTCTTGAGTTGCTTCGTAGGATACTCTATCCTCATCTGTCATGTATTTTGGGTTTTTCCCATTGAATTTGATGATGACTCCATCGAAAGCTTCCGAATATGCCAGTTGCTTTTTTACTTCTTCTCTTAGAAAGCCGTCAAATGTATTTTCTGAGTTTTCTTTCATTTGTATTTGGGAAGCCGTTATCTGTTCTTCGTCATATTTAGCTTTGATATCATCATAACTAACCGCATAAGCTACTTTTGTCCCTTTATCTTTTAAAATCTTTATTTCTTCTCTTTCGAAAGGTACTAACTCTTCCGAATGAGTTAATATAACAATGTCAATACTGTCGGGTAAGTCGCTCATGTGTTGCCCACGATTATAAGGAGCCTTTTCACTATTGTCAAACCAAGCGTATACTAGCTTGTGTTCCTGGTTCTTTTTATATTCGCATAAGTTCTCCAAGTACTTGGTATATAACTCAGGATTCTGTTCCTGAATATTGGGTTGTTTGATATCTATACCTTCAATATCTGTCCAATCACTACATGCTCTTAATGTGAAGCTTGTCGCAAAGAACAATAAGGTTGCTATTTTAAATTTATTCTTCATAATATTTAGATTTTATTCATTTGACAATCTAGGATTGCAGTCCCACCACATATGAGTCGACATTTTATCTCCTCCTGATAACGTACTGACGATTTGCTCTACATTTACTTTATTCGTATTATACTCTTGTTGCGGATATTTCAATCGACGGGCAAATTTGCCTTCAATAATTTCATTGCTCCTGTTATTTGGGGTAGATAATAATCTGGGATAACCGGTTCTGCGGAAGTCCGCCCATCCTTCCAAACTTAATGGGAAATTGGCAATCCACTTTTGAGTAATGATACGTTCTAAATTAACTTCATTGTCAGTTCCAGACCATTGCACAGAAACTGCGCTTCCTGGCAATGTAGCAGTGTATGTACCTTTAGGATCTTTATAACTGCTAGGTGCTGTCGTTCCTTCCAGATAGCTTTCTACGTTACTTGCTCCATATTGGCCGAATGACAGACGAATACCTGTTTTATAATAGTTTTCCGGTGTATCTTTTGTATCCCATCCCAACAAAGCAGCTTCTGCTCTTAGGAACATAACTTCGGCAGCATTCATCCACATTAATGGGGCTGTAGCTGTAACATTCATACTTGAATACATTTTTGCGTCAACAGCAGTATGTGTATTGCCAATACGCAGCCCGTGATAACCATTAGTTATTGATGAGTCGGTAAATGTACTTTCTAATGCGTAAACTGAACGACGCGGATCTTCATAGGCATTCATGTATGTAAGTAAGTCAGCACCTATCCTGGAGTCTCCCCAGCCGAATATTGTATAAAATGGATTAAGAGAAACTTTCATAAATGCATTGTCATCATTATTTTCCATTACACCGACCTGCCCATTTTCCGTACTGATAGCTTCTTTTACCATTTGTTCTGCCAATGTAGCATCCGCATAGCGAATACGTATAGCCATACGCAGTTTTAGTGAATTGGCAAACTTTATCCACTTTTCAACCTTACCACCAAAGACTTGATCTGCATTCGGAGAAAAGTCATTTGTACGGTTGGCGGTCAAAGTAGTGATGGCATCAGATAATTCCTGAAACATTTTGGTATAAACACCCTTTTGTGTGTCAAAGGGAGCTGTCAGTTTACCATCCTGTCCTACTTGTGAATAAGGGATGGGACCATATACATCAGTAACACGTACAATAGCAGTCACTTTTAGAATCTCTGCTACTGCCAACGGAATAGGATCAGTAGTCGCCTTTTTAACTTCAGCAAGGTTAGAGTAAATCTCAGGCATGATATCCAGATATACTTTCCCATTCCAATCTTCTGATTGATTAAAATACGAGAACGAATTTCCCCATGTTTTTGAGTCTGCCATATAGCCGCTAAAGACACCACCCAGCAAACATTCGGAGAATTGCGCAAGATGTTCTCCTACAGGCACAATCACACTTTGCATACCTACAAGTGCTGCTCCCAATTTGTGTGCATCCCGCTCCATTTCATCATCGGTCACTTCATATGGGTTTTTGTTGTAATCCATATAATTGTCCGTACAGGAAGTGATTGAGGTTATAGCCAATCCCCCTAACAGAAATAATTTTATAATTGATTTATTCATTGTATTTTAGTAAAAGAGGTTAAAACTTGAATCGAACATTGAATCCTAAACTACGTGCACTGGGAGTCATGAAGTTATCAATCCCTTGGTAATAGTTACCGGTAGTTGCAACAGCCTCCGGATCAAATGGTGCTTTACAATATAGCATCCAAAGATTACGTCCCACCAATGATACTGTGATATCAGCAATTCCCCATAATTTATTCTTGGGAATAGTGTATCCGATAGAAGCTTCCTGCAAACGTACATTAGTGGCACTGTATGTATAATATTGAGGAATACCGTTCTGTGCCCCGACAACTGAGTACCATTTTTGTGCATTAACTACATCACCGCCATTCACGACAACCCCACCGAGATCACGCGCAACTGCCGATGCCTCAGATACTCCGTAATAATCAAGATAAGATTGAGTTGCTGAATAAACAATACCTCCAAAACGTGCTGAAAGCATAAAGCCGAAATTTAGATTCTTCCATTTGAAATCGTTACGCCATGATAGATTACATTTAGGGAATACACTGCCTAGCTTAATATCTTCTGATGCTACACTGGCAACTTCTCCTTTCTCATTCACGTATATGTTACCATTACTATCACGTTGCAAATCTTTAATGGAGTAAAGGTCTCCTAAACTACCACCTTTTTTCAAAACGAATTTTGCATCTGCCAAACCGCCGACTTCCAAGCGGTCCAATGTGATGATGGCTCCTGTTTCCGGATGCTTGTAATTTTCCATCAACTCAAGTATCTCGTTTTTATTTGCGCTGAAAGTAACGGTAGAACCCCATCTGAATTTTCCATTCCAGTCGTTATCGTATCCTAAAGATAATTCGATACCTTTATTACGCACACTACCTGTTTGTACATAAATTGTAGAATATTGAGAAGACACTGAGATGTTTGGTTCGAATGTTTGGTTATATGTCTTAGTTGTGTACAATCCTAAGTCGAAGTTAAAATGGTCAAGGAAACGTGCGGTAATACCAATTTCCCATGAATTAGTCTTTTCCGGTTTCAATTCATACATCGGGTAATGAGTCTTAACTGCCCATTTTTGTGCTTTCTGATCCCATTCGTATGTTGGATTTGCCAAGAAACGTGGGAAAGGAAGACCTACAGAGGCATAGGAGGCTCTTAGTTTCAAGAATGAAATCTGTTTAGGCATAGGCAACAGTTCTGATAGTATCACCGAACCACCAATAGAAGGATAGAAGAAAGCGCTTTTTACAGAATTCGGACCTGCCAATTGTGAAGGCCAATCTGTACGCCCTGTCAATGTTAAATAATAGATACTTTTATATCCTAATTCTACACTGGCGAAAATAGATTGTGTCTGTTCGCGATAGCCGGACTGTGAGCGTTTAGTTTTATCATTATCCAGGTGGAAAACATTGAATACATTAGCAATACCTTTTGTATCACTGATAGGGCCTTCATTACTAAATACGTCTTGTTGCATATCCGAATAAGATGCACCAAGATTAGCTTGCAAACTTAATACCTCTTTAAATGTTTTGTTAATGTTGACCATAAAGTCTGCATAAGTTTGCGTATCATTAGTTTGGTTAATACCATAAAGACCGTTCTTTGAATTTTCTACCAAAATCTCGTTACTGGTTGCATATAATTTACGAGTATATTTGGAATCTGAATTGTCAACACGTACACGTCCTGAAACGCTTAACCAATCCAATATCTTGTAATTTAACGCTGCACTTAGCATGTAACGATCTTTATCCGTTTCGCGTAAGTTACGATAAGCAATCCAATAAGGGTTTTGCCCGGTTAAGCCGGAAAAATCTTGTGGCCAATATTGAGTATAGATTTTACGTGTGGTATCATAACGTTCGTACATCTTAATATCATTCCAATCATCACCACGAGGGAATAAGTAGGCAGTGACAAGAGGATTGGAGTAGGTTCCCTGATTAACCATATTACGATCGTTCTGCTTGACGTAATTAGCGCTTACATCCAAAGTCATTTTATCTTTCAGGAAAGAAGTTGTATTGCGGAATGTAAAATTATAACGATTGTAATCGTTGTTGGGTACCATGCCGTCTGAGTTTATCGCACTTGCAGAAAAGTAAGTTTGATTGCGCTCAGTTCCTGTAGAAAGAGCAACAGTTTCGGTTGTAACAACCCCTGTTTGTAAGAAATCATCTACGGGAGAATATCCCATATAATTCGCAGAATTCAATTTATGTCCCCAACTTTTTTCTACCGAAGAAGTATTGGACAGTAAATCTCCCGTGCCGTAGCGGTTCTGAAACTCCGGCATTCTGAAAGGACGAAGGAATTCTGTATTTTGACTTACAGTTAATTGCAAACGTCCTTCTTTTCCTTTTTTAGTCGTGATAACAATAGCTCCATTGGCAGCATGGCTTCCATATAGTGCAGCTGCAGCAGCACCTGTTAATACTGACATTGATTCGATATCTTCCGGATTAATATCAGCAATAGCTTCTGTTGTTCCTTTAGAGTCATTTTCTTGACCACCTTCACTTCCTAAGTTAAACATGGGAACACCATCAATGACATATAATGCATTACTGGATTGATTGATGGCTTTTGTTCCACGCATCACAACCTTACTTGCACCACCAACACCAGAAGATGAACTATTGATAGTGACACCTGCTACTTTACCAGATAAAGCATTAATAAAGTTGGCATCTTTATTGGTGAGAAGTTCATCACTTTTTACTTCTTGTACATTATAACTCAAAGCTTTAGTTGCTCGTTTAATACCTAAAGCGGTGACAACAACTTCATCGATTACTTGTGTGTCATCCATTAATGTTATATTCAATGAAGTCTGACCGTGTAATGGAACTTCTTGAGTTTTGTACCCGATATAGGAATATACAATAATAGGATTGTTGCTCTTTGTAGTAACTTTGTAATTACCGTCCAAGTCGGTGATTGCACCGTCAGTTGTACCTTTTACCAAAATGCTGACACCAATCAACGGCTCTCCTTTTGAATCTAAAACCTGCCCTGTTATGGTGCGTTCTTTTCCTACTTGTTGTTGATTAGAATTGAGATCTCCTTTTTCTGATAAATAAATTATATTATCATCTATCTTATAAGTGACATCCTTATTATTTAAAAGCTTGCTCAGAACTTGTTCTAATGAAGCGTCTTTTACCTTGAGAGGATCAACAGTGATAGTTGATAGTTTGTCATTGTAGAAAAACTGATACTTGGACTGAGACTGAATTTGTTTGATTACAGCTCCTAGGGTGGTACGGGGAGTTGATAAGGTCAGCTGTGCAGTAGCCCATTGTAAAGGAACTGCCATAAACAGGAGAATCAATAAAGTCCGAAATAGCTTTAGCTTTCGAAGCGAATGTTTGCTTTCCATACATTTAATTTAATGGTTATACTTTTATTAAACTCTACAAAGAAGAGTGTCGACTGTCTCTCCTTCTGTTAATAAAACAATGCTAATATAATAAACACTTAGTCTTATTTCTCATTTTTTTTAGAAAAATGAAAAATATCAGAAATCTTCTAGGGCTTTAGAGGCTTTTCTTACCAAGTACTTGGAGAACTTAGTATTATACAAACAATCCGTTCATAAGATAACGATTGCTTCGATAGATAATAAGGACACTGCTCCAGCTTGTCGCAACGAGCATCTCACCGATTTACCGGACAGTATTGATTACATTTGTTTGAACAATATCTTGGAAGTGAATGCCATGAATGCGGCTGAAGTAGCTGAAGTTCACAAGAAAGGTACGAAAGTAGTAGGCTTGATTGATTTCGATGCGATAGAAGCTCGTTGGAAAGCGATTCTTGATGAAGAAGCCAACACACCCGCTCCAGAAGAATCTGAAGAAGGAGGCGAAGAGGTTGTGGTAGATCCTGCTGCCCGTTTCATCGATTTTTGCAAAACGGAAACGGCTAAGCAATTAGCGGCTTGCGATGCGCTTGGATTGGATGGAGTCGAATTGAACTTTACGGGGACCGATCTTAATAGTATCATAGGCGAGGAAGCTGTTGTGGCGGAAACCATGCGACAAGGAGCTTTCTTCGATTTAGTGAACGAATGGAAGGCTTCCTGCGGGAAAGCGATTCTTTTCAAGGGATGTCCGCAGAATGTGATTGATAAGCAAATATTATCCGATTGCGAGTTTATTATCATTAACGCCCACAGTGCTAAAAACTATGACGAGATGTCTTATCTTGTTATGATGTCGTATATGGATGGTATTCCCGCCGACCGTTATGTGATGGGGGTAAGTACTCCGTACGTAAACGCTGCCGGAATAGCTACCGGTGAATTTGGTGATGGTACACTCTCCGTTATCGGTGCGGCTCGTTGGGCTATTCTTCCCGTATCGGGCTATGTGAAAGCGGGAATATCAATTGACGCCATTCAACAGGACTACTTTAACGTCACGTTCGTATATCCTAATGCGCGTGAGGCTATAAACATAATGAATCCAACCGTAAATTAATCTATTATCGTATGAAACTAAATATATTATTATTTGGGGGTCTCTGTCTTGCCTTTTCCTTGGTCGGATGCACAGAAAATGATGAGAACTTCGACAACAAACTTTTCATTTCCACCTCTGTCTTTACGGAAGATGTGCTTTTCAAAGCGGGAATGCCTAACCAAGTCTCTGATATCTCGGTGGCTATCGCAAAGCCGGAAGATCACGAAATTAAAGTGACTATCGCTCCCGATCCAGCACTTTTGGAAACTTATAAGCTCACTTATTATGAAGAAGACGTGGAACTTCTTCCTGAAGAGTTTTATTCGATGGAAGAAACCACGACGGTCATCAATGCGGGGTCGATAGCCAGTACGTCACTTCCTGTTACATTTGTGAATATCGGTAATCTTGACATCAACAAGGTGTATGTGCTTCCTGTTACTATTCGCTCGGTGGAAGGGATAGATGTGTTGCAGAGTGCGAAAACCTATTATTATGTGTTCCGTGCGGCATCGCTTGTCAATGTGGTGGCCAACATGAATCGCAACAGAGCTTATCCAGACTTTAATAATGACCCTAAATTCAATAATTTAAGTCAGAATACGATGGAAATTCTGTTTAAGGCCAATTCTTTCTCCAATGGCATCAGCACGCTGATGGGTATCGAAAGCCACTATTTGTTGCGTCTCGGCGATTCTGAACCTTCCAACCAGTTACAGATTGCTTCTACTACGAATGTATCCAGTTCAGAGCTGCAATTTGAAAGTGGAGTGTGGTATCATTTGGCAGTAGTGTTCGATGGTGGCTATGTCACGGTTTATGTCAATGGAGTCGAAAAATTGTCGAGAGCTTACGTAGGTCGAACTTCTGTTAATTTAGGTGCCAAGCATCATAATGAAGAAGACGGTAGCCGTGTGTTCTGGATAGGTTATTCTTACGAGGCTCAACGCTATTTCGATGGAGTCGTTGCTGAAGCCCGTATTTGGAACC
>OGKX01001123.1_pt1 | contig 12386 bp, 10 predicted proteins | sample 1572541 | NCBI WGS metagenome assembly OGKX01 (sample SAMEA2581982, study PRJEB24529) | metagenome | biome: Human gut stool | place: China | collected 2011
GAGTTCCGCAACGGCCAGGGCGGCCCCCGCATCGGTCTTCTGTGTGAATATGACGCCCTGGAGGGCCTGGGCCACGCCTGCGGCCACCATATGCAGGGTCCCGCCATCGTTGGGGCCGCCAAGGCGCTGAAGGACTGTGCCGGAGACCGCCCCTTCTCCGTTGTAGTGTACGGCACCCCCGCGGAGGAGACCGCCCACGGCAAGCTGCGGATGCTGGAAAAGGGCTGCTTCCAGGACATCGACGTGGCTCTGATGATGCACGGCTCCCCCACCACCACCGTAGATGTCAAGTCCATGGCCATGTCCAAATTTACCGTCACCTTCCACGGAAAGAAGTCCCATGCCGCCCTGAAGCCGGAGGCCGGCCGCAGCGCCCTGGACGCCCTGCTCCTGGCCTTCCAGGCGGTGGAGTTCCTCCGGGAGCATGTGCCCGAGGATACCCGGATGCACTACACCATCTCCCAGTCCCCTGGCCCGGTCAACGTGGTGCCTGACACCGCCGTGGGCGCCTTTTCCCTGCGTTCCTACTCCCGGCAGAAGCTGGACGGCGTGGTGGAGCGCTTCCTGAAGATCATCCAGGGCGCGGCTCTGATGTCCGACGTGACCTTTGACATCAAGGAGGGGGACCGTCTGGCCAACAAGATCCCCGTGCTGAAGCTCAACGACCTGCTGATGGAGAACGCCCACCTGGTGGGCGCCCCCCGCATCAGCCCTCCCCGGGAAAAGACCGGCTCCAGCGACTTCAGCAACGTGATGTACCAGCTGCCCGGCAGCTGCATCCGGGTGGCTATGGTCCCCGCCGGGACCTCCTCCCACTCCATCGAGTTCCTCAATGCCGGCAAGACCGACGAGGCTCACGAGGCGGTCATGGTGGCCGCCAAGGTACTGGCCGGAACCGGCCTGGACCTGATCGAGGACGAGGCCAAGCTGGCCGCGATCCAGGAGGAGTTCCATCAGAATCAGGCTGTTCATAACTAACGAACGCTCCTACCCCTGGGGAAGCAGGCTGTGCTTCTCCAGGGGCGTCTTTTCATCTCATAACTTTTTACTTATGTTTTATATAAAATAAATTGTATTTGACCTATATTAAATCCTGTGATAAGGTTCTCATCAGAAGCATACTGCCGATCGACAAAAGGAGGAGTTTACATGGAGATCCAAAAAGCTGCCGTGGCAGGCACTCTGGAATCCAGCGACGCCCAGGTGACGGTAGAGCCTGGGGCCGGCGGGGTCCAGCTGGAGCTGAGCAGCAGCGTGATGAACCAGTACGGCCGCCAGATCCGGGCCACGGTGCTGGAGACGCTGGAGCGGCTGGGCGTCACCGACGCCCAGGTGACCGTGGTGGACAAGGGGGCCCTGGACTGCACCCTGAAGGCCCGTGTGGAGTGCGCGGTGTTCCGCTCCTGCGGGCAGTCCGCCCAAAATATTCCCTGGGGAGGTGTGGTGCGATGATCCCTCGTCCCAGACCGGAGCGGTTCCGGCTGCGCCGGACCATGATGTTTATGAATGCCCAGAAGCCGGGCCTGATCAAGGACGCCTATATCTACGGCTGCGACTCCATTATGCTGGACCTGGAGGACGCGGTGGCGGAGAACCAGAAGGACGCCGCCCGCTTCTCCCTGTACCACGCTCTGAAGACCATCGACTACGGCGATACCGAGGTCATCGTGCGCATCAACGGCCTGGACACCCCCCACTGGCAGGAGGACGTCCGGGTGTGCGTGGCCGGCGGAGCCGACGGCATCCGCATCGCCAAGTGCGAGAGCGCCCAGGACGTGCTGACCGTGGAGCGCGCCGTGGAGGCCGCCGAGGAGGAGTTCGGCGTGGAGAAGGGCCGCACCCTGCTCATGGCCGCCCTGGAGAGCCCCAAGGGCATTTTGAACGCCTATGAGATCTGCGCGGCCTCGGACCGGATGTTCGGCGTGGCCATCTCCGGCGGCGACTTCCGCAAGTGTATGCAGACCGTGCCCCAGCCCGACGGCGTGGATATGCTGGCCGCCCGGGGACAGATGCTGCTGGCCGCCCGTGCCGCCGGGATCCAGTGCTTTGACACGGTGTTCACCAACCTGGACGATGAGGAGGGCTTCCGGGCCGAGGTCCTGCAAAACAAGGCCATGGGCTTTGACGGCAAGAGCCTCATCAACCCCAAGCAGATCCGCTTCGTCCACCAGGTATTCGCCCCCACGGAGAAGGAGGTCCGCCAGGCAGAGAAGATCATCCGGGCCTACCGGGAGCAGTCCGCCGCCGGTGTGGGCGTGTTCACCGTGGACGGCAAGATGATCGACATCGCATTCATTCCCGGGGCGGAGCGCACCCTGAAGCTGGCCCGGGCCTGCGGTATGTACGAGGGGGATTTGGTATGAAAAACGCAGTAGGACGTGAGATCCCGGATTACCTCCTGACCGAAGGCCGGGAGGTCTATCAGGGCAAAAACTATATGGACGGCAAATATATTCAGAAGGCCTCTCCCCGCACCCGGCGGTATGAAAAGCCCCAGGAGAGCAAGCTGGTGGACAGTCTGGCGCAGGCCCTGCGCCAGTGCGGCGCCCGGAGCGGCATGACCTTCTCCTTCCACCACCACCTGCGCGACGGGGACTATGTGGTCAACCTGGCGATGGCTGCCGCCATCGAGGAGCTGGGCCTGAAAGATTTGACCATCGCGGCCACCAGCCTGGGCTCCGCCCACGATCCCATCGCCGGCTACATCGAGCAGGGCAAGGTGGTCGGCATCCAGACCTCGGGCATCCGGGGCAGAATGGGCGAGGTGGTGTCCGCGGGCAAGCTCAAGACCCCCGCCGTCATCCGCAGCCACGGCGGACGCCCCCGGGCCATTGAGGCCGGAGAGGTCCACATCGACATCGCTTTCGTGGCCGCCCCCACCAGCGACTGCGTGGGCAACTGCCGGGGGATCGGCGGCAAGAGCGACTGCGGCAGCCTGGGCTACGCCATGACCGACGCCAAGTACGCCGACCATGTGGTGGTGGTCACCGATTGCCTGGTGGACTTTCCCAACTTCCCGGCCAGCGTAGAGGCCATCGACGTGGACGCCGTGGTGGTGGTGGACTCCATCGGCAATCCCAAGAAGATCGCATCCGCCGCCGCCCGCATCTCCCAGAATCCCCGGGATCTGATGATGGCGGAGAACGTGGCCAAGGTCATCGCCTCCACCCCCTATTTCAAGGACGGCTTCTCCTTCCAGACCGGCGTGGGAGGCCCCTCCCTGGCCGCCAACCTGTTCCTGGAGCAGTATATGGATGAGCGGAACATCAAAATGGGCTGGGCCATCGGCGGCATCTGCGGCCCCATGGTGGAACTGCTGAAAAAGGGCAAGGTGGGCAAGGTCATCGATGTGCAGGACTTTGACCTGGACGCGGTGAACTCCATCCACCAGACCCCCAACCACTTTGAAATGAGCGCCAGCCAGTACGCCAATCCCGCCAACAAGGGGGCGTTTGTCAACAAGCTGGACTTTGTGGTGCTGGCCGCCCTGGAGGTGGACACGGACTTCAATGTCAACGTGCTCACCGGCTCGGACGGCGTCCTGCGGGGCGCGCCCGGCGGACACCCGGACACGGCGGCAGGCAGCAAGTGCTGCATCATCGTCACCCCCCTGACCCGCGGCCGGATGGCCACCGTGTGCGAGCACGTGGTCACCGTCACCACCCCCGGCGACTGCGTGGATGTGCTGGTCACTGACTACGGCATCGCGGTCAATCCCCTGCGTCCTGACCTGATCGCCTGCCTGGATCAGGCCGGCATCCCCCATGTGCCCATCGAGACACTGAAGGAGAAGGCCTACTCCCTGGTGGGCCGCCCGGAGGATTTGCAGTGGGAGGACCAGGTGGTCGCCGTGCTGGAGGCCCGGGACGGCACCATCCTGGACGTGGTGCGAAAAATCAAGCCCTACGATCCGGAAAACAGCTGATTTTGTTTCCTTTTTGCTCTCATCTGTGATACCATAGCGTCAACGGGGCCGCCGCGGCTGCGGCGGCCCCTGACTGTATTTTGGAGGTACCCCCATGTCCTACACCCTGTCTGAGATCCATCCGGACGACCACCGCGGTATGGCCCAAGTCCGCAACCTGCTGGAGCAGGAGGGCATCCGCCGGGACGGGAACCTGGACTATACCTGCGGCATCTTTAACGATGACTGGGAGTTGGCCGCCACCGGGAGCTGCTTCGGCAATACCATCCGCTGTCTGGCCGTCTCCGGCCGCCACCGGGGGGAGGGGCTGCTCAATCAGATCGTCAGCCACCTGGTGGAGGTGCAGCTGGCCCGGGGCAGCGCCCACCTGTTCCTCTATACCAAGCCGGACAGCGCCCAATACCTGTCCGACCTGGGCTTTTATGAGATCGTCCGCGTGCCCGGCTCCCTGGTGTTCATGGAGAACCGGCGGGGCGGCTTTGACCGGTACTGCGCGTCCCTGTCCCCAAAGCCCCAGGAGGGGCAGTCCACCGCCGGCGTGGTGATGAACGCCAACCCCTTCACCCTGGGGCACCGGCATCTGGTGGAGCGGGCGGCCCGTGAAAACGACGTTGTCCACCTCTTCGTTCTCTCCGAGGAGGCCGGTCCCATCCCCTCCGCCGTCCGGCGTGAGCTGGTGGAACAGGGCGTTCGGGACCTGCCCAACGTGTTCTGCCACGCCACCGGCCCCTACCTCATCAGCTCCGCCACCTTCCCCAGCTACTTTCTGAAGGACTCCGATACGGTCATTCGGACCCAGGCGGAGCTGGACCTGCGGATCTTCTGTCAGATCGCCCGGCGGCTGGGGATCCAAAGGCGCTATGTGGGGCAGGAGCGCAGCAGCCATGTCACCCGTCTCTATAACGAGGTCATGTGCCAAAAGCTGCCTGAAGCGGGGATCCAGTGCGTCGAGATCCCCCGCCTGACCCGGGACGGGGCCGCCGTCAGCGCCAGCGCGGTGCGCCAGGCCATCCACGACGGCCAGCCGGAACGCATCCGGGACTGGGTGCCCGCAAGCACCTATGACTTCTTCACCGGCCCCCGGGGCGCGTCCGTCTGCGCCGCTATCCAGCGGGAGGCAGAGGTGATCCACTATTGAAACGGAGGTGCTTCCCGCCATGGAGCAGGAGGTCACGTTGATGGAGATGCTGGAGGCCCGGGAGGCCAGAGCCCGCCGCCAGCGGGAGCTGCTGGACTGCCTGAGCTGTCCAGTGGTCTCCTTCACCATGAATATCCCAGGCCCGGTGAAAAACGGACCGGTGATCCGGCGCGCCTTCCGGGAGGGACTGCTCCGCCTGGACGCCGCCCTGGACGCCCCCGGCCTGGGCGTCGTCTCCCGGGAAGAGATCGACCTCCCCACGGGCTGCGAAGCCCTGTGGGCCGTCCGGGGCCCCGGGCGTCAGATCAAGGAGCTGTGCGCCGCCATCGAGGACCAGGATCCCCTTGGGCGGCTGTTCGACCTGGATGTGCTGGACCCGGAGCAGGGCGGGTGGAGCCGGGAGGACCTGGGGCTGTCTCCCCGGCGCTGCCTGGTCTGCGGCAGGGAGGGGAAAGGCTGCGCCTCCCGGCGGCTCCACACCGTGGAGGAGCTGCGTCACAGGACCGGAGCCATCCTGCGGGACTTTTTTGCCCGCCGGGACCGGGAGGCCCTGGCCGGACAGGCCGCCCGCGCCCTGATGTACGAGGTGTGCACCACCCCCAAGCCCGGGCTGGTGGACCGGCACAACAACGGCAGCCACAGGGATATGGACCTGTTCACCTTCCTGGACAGCACCACCGCCCTGCTCCCCTATTGGCATCAGGCGGTCTCCATCGGCCAGGAGACCGCCGGCCTCCTCCCGGAGGAAACCTTTGCCCGCCTCCGGGAGGCCGGGCTGGCGGCGGAGCGGGCCATGTTCCGTGCCACCGGCGGGGTAAACACCCACAAGGGGGCCGTTTTCTCTCTGGGCTGCGTCCTGGGGGCCGCCGGGCGGCTGTGGACCCCGGAGGGGCCCTGCCGGGACGCCGCGCGCCTGCTGGCGGAGTGCGCCCTGATGTCCGCCAGTGCAGCAGAGGAAGCCTTCTCCGCCCTCACCCCGGAAACCGCCCGCACCTTCGGGGCCCGGCTGTATCTGGAAACCGGACTGCGGGGGATCCGGGGCGAGGTGGCCGGCGGCTTCCCCTCCGTCCTGGAAACCGGTCTGCCCACCCTCCGCGCCCTGCTGCGGGAGGGCGTCAGCCTGGAGCGGGCCGGTATCTCCGTCCTCCTGGCCCTGATGGCCCGGACGTCGGATACCAACCTCATCGCCCGGGGCGGGCCGGAGGGACAGCGCTGGGCCGCGGCACAGGCGGCGGAGCTGCTGGCCCAGAGCCCCCTCCCCGCTCTGGAGGCGGTGGAGGCCCTGGACCGGGAGATGATCCGAAGGAACCTCTCCCCCGGCGGATGCGCCGACCTGCTGGCTGTCACCTATTTTCTCCATTTCTTGTCCCAAAACAGTGCTATGTGAACGGTAACACCCAAACGACGATAAAACTCCTGGCAACTGCGACCCAAAGCTCAATGGTCACACTGCCAGGAGTTCTTGCATCTGAAACAGGTAAAACTGGGCGGAACTATTTTATCAGAAATCGATCCCTTAAATGACAAACTGATACCCCACTCCGCGAATCGTCCTCAAATAATTCGGTCGTGTGGCGTCCGCTTCGATTTTGACCCGCAGGTGCCGAATATGTACCATAATCGTGTTGTCGTCCACCACATCGTTTCCCCATACATTGCGATAAATTTGTTCTTTACTCAAGATCTTGTTGGGGTTGTTGAAAAAATACTTGATGAGCAGGCTCTCTTTGCTGGACAGGGGGATCTCCGTGCCCTCTCGGAACAGCCGCATTTCGTCGCAGACGTAGCGGAACGGCCCCAGCGAGAGAATACTCTCTCTCTGCCGGCTGGACAACCCCATACGCCGCAGGCAGGCCTTTACCTTGGCGCACAGCACTGTGGTGGAAAAAGGCTTTGTGATGTAGTCGTCGGCGCCGATGCCAAGCGCCAGGATCTTGTCGTTATCCGCCTGCCGCCCGCTGAGCACAAAGACGGGCAGCAGAATCCCCAGGTCACGGAGAGTCCGAATAACCTGGAACCCGTCCATGCCATCCATGACGATGTCCAGAAGCATCAGGTCGAAGGACTGTTCCTGGGCCATACGAAGGGCGTCCGGACCGTTTGACGCTTCAAAGGTAGCAAATCCCTCGCTGGACAAGACCCTGGAAATCGTCCTGCGCACAAATTTTTCATCATCCACAATCAATATTTTCGCTGCGTCCAAAGTGGTCGCCTCCGTCAGAAAATTCATTTTCTATTTGATGTCGCTGGGAAAGAGAGAAAAACACTTTTTATTATATCATATATTGTCAAATAGCACAAAAACTTTTTAGGAGTCTTACGAAATTTTAAGGGAAACCGCCACCTTCAGTTAAGGAGCCTTTGGTACAATATGAGAGAAGAGAAATGGGGGCAGATACGAAAGGAGGGATATCTTTGCGGCAGAAAAAGAGGTTCACCGAACATGAGTGGATCCTGTTGGAGGAAAAATTCAACGATCTGCTGCCCCCCATTCTGGGATATGCGGAATTTTTACAGATGCAGCTGGGTCCGGAAAGTGAACTGAGCCAGGATGCGCATGAAATTGAACTTGCCGCCGGTCAGCTTCAGGCATTATTTCAGGAGATTTTCTCCCATCACGGACCCGTCGGCGGCAAGGACCGCGCAGCAACCAACGTACGCCAAGGCGATCTCCCCTCCAAACTGCCGGAGAAATTTGGGGAAAGGTGAGATCCAGCCAAATCATAAGCCCGGTTTCCAAACTCCATCTGCCTGTTTTGTCCGCCCTCCGCAGACGATGCCCCGACCAAGAGAACCCCTGCGAAAGAGAGCGGATCTGTCCGACACGGTAATATCAAATGAATACTCAGTGCAAGCGGAACCGGGAAACTCCGGTCCCGCTTGCATCACAATAAAAAAGCTGTTTTTTTCTTCACGCCAGCGTGGTATGATATTTTGAGAGGAGGGCAGAGTATGACGAGATTCAAATGGGGAAAAGCCATGAAAATGCTGATTGCGGCTCTGATGGTCTGCCTGCTGAGCATTCTGTCTTTTGCGGTATACAATACCTATGACGCCTACACGCAGATGATGATTGCCCAACAGCAGCAGCACCTCCTGATCACCGCCCGGGCAGCTTCTCAAAATCTGTCCCTCTATCTCTCAGAGCAGATCCGGAACGTGGAGATTTTGACCCAGACTCCCGGGTTTCTGAATCAGTTCCACACATACTATGTGAGTGGGGAGCAAAAGGGGCTGAAGGAGCACATACTGTCCTATATGCTCTCCCAAAATCAGGGGATCTCCCGGATCTATCTACTGGATCAAAACGGAAATGAGGTCTTTCGCTATAACCAGTACCCCTTCCTGGAAGCCTTTGACGAGTCGGTTCTTCATCTGGACCGTCTGGTGGAGGACCGCCAGACGGGACTTGGCTCCGCATTCCGAATCAGCCCACAGCACTATGGACTCACTCTGGTCAACAGCATTACGGACGGAAACGATTATCTGGGGGCTGTCGTCTCCGTGTTAGATATGGAGGCCCTTTACCAGCAGTATATGGTCCCGCTCCAGCTGCAGGGAACGGTGGATCTCATTGTCAAAAATGAGCGGGGGACCATCATCATGCACCCAGAGTCGGAGATGCTCGCGTTCAATTACTTTGGGGACATTCCAGATCTAGACACCCTGCCGGAATATGAGAGCCTTTGGAATATGCTCCAGCTCCAATATAGCCAGGAGGAGGGCGTTGCAATCTACCGCTCCTACTCCAGCGGTATTCTTCCGGAGCGGGAGGAGATATCCGCCTTCTCCCGGATGAACTTAAACGGGACCTCCTGGTATATTTCCGCGGTCATGCCCTATTCCCAGGTGGTCCAGATGGTCAATGAAAACCTGAACCGCTTCGCATTTTTGGTTACGGTTATCTTTATCTTGATCGCGTCAAGCATTCTGATTATATACGGACTTCAGAAAAACCGGCAGAAACTGAAAATCGAAGCGCGCTATCTTCGGGATATGAACCGCACGTTAGAGGAACTCCATGAGAGCCGGGAGCAGGTGCGCCACTACCAGAAGCTGCAGACCATTGGCGCCCTGGCTGGAGGAATCGTCCACGAATTTAACAACCTGCTGACTCCGATCATGGGCTACTCGGAGTTTTTGAAGCATCAGCTGGGCCCGGAAAACGAGTACTATGAGGATATTGACGAGATCTATAAGGCGGGCAGCCGGGCCAAGGAGATCGTGGATCAGATCCTCCCCTTCAGCCGGCGGGAGACCGATTCTTCCCAGTACAATGTGGTCAACCTCAACGCCGTCATCTGGGATGCCCTGAAAATGGTGCGGATGCTGCTCACCTCCAGTGTCCGGCTGGTGGTAAAGCCCTACAACGGCCCCATCAATGTTTACGGCAGCGCCACTCAGATCCATCAGATACTGCTGAACCTATGCACCAATGCGTGCCAAGCCATGGAGCCTGCGGGGGGAACGCTCACCGTCGCCACCCGGCGGATCTCCCAGGATCAGCTGCCGCAGCAGTTCCACCCCGTGTCAGAAGGAGAATTTGTTCAGATCGAGGTATCGGATACTGGCTGTGGGATTCCTTCCGAGATGCTCTCCCAGATTTTCGACCCATTTTTCACCACCAAGGCGGCGGGAGACGGTACGGGGTTAGGCCTGTCTGTAGTACAAAACATTTTGATCAGCCACGGCGGCTTCATCGAGGCGAAAAGCACATTGGGCCAGGGTAGCCGTTTTCTGGTCTATCTCCCCATCACCAATCAGCTGCCCAACGTAAGCATCCAAGAGGGAAAAAAGAGCGGCCGCACAGGAATGGGTTCCATTTTATTAGTAGACGATGAACTTCGGGTGGTCCGATATTTCAAACGCAGGCTGCTCCATCTGGGGTATCAAGTGGACGCGTTTACCGACCCGGAGGAGGCGCTGAACACATTTAAGCGGACGCCGGAGCATTGGGACCTGCTAATTGTGGATGAGGCCATGCCAAAGCTGAGAGGGACGGCACTCCTGCAGTACATGAAGCAGCACAACCACGACCTGCGTGTCATCCTTGTGACTGGATTGGTGGGAGACAGCGCCATACGCCTGCATGCGGAGCGGCAGATTGATGAAATTCTGACGAAACCTGTAGAGTTTGAGGCCTTGTCCGGGACGATCGTCCGTCTGCTGTCCGAAGAAACATCAGATAAGTGAGGTTGTGCCTATGATTCGCGGAAAATATCTGATCCTGCTTGCCTCTGCACTGGTCCTGTCCCTCAATTCAGGCTGCAGCCAACGTCAGGCGAAGTCTGCGGAAGCGGTATCCCCTTATCCCAGGCAGTCGGTAGAGTTGATCGCCCCCGCCGGAGTACGCAGCGGCTCCGACCTGACGCTCCGCTCCGTGGCCCAGTGCCTGCGGGATGCAGGCCTTGTTGATGTACCGTTACCTGTCACAAACCGGCCCGGAAATGGCGGAGGACTCGCGTTGGATTATTTGAATGAGCATATTGGTGCGGACGATGCGCTGGCCGTTTTCTCGCCGCCGGTCTGCCTGATCCATCTGAACGGCAGCACTCCTTTGAGCTATCATGAGAATACCACGCCCATCGCCAAGCTGGTCACCGACTACGGCTGCTTCGCTGTGGCGTCCAACTCCCCCTATCAGAATTTGAATCAGGTAATGGAGGCGCTGCGGGAGGATCCAGGTTCTGTGCGCGTGGGTGGAACATCTTCGGTAGGCTCCATGGATCACGTTCAATTTCTCAAGGTGGCTCAGGCCGCTGGGATCGAAGCCTTGGATCAGCTCTCCTACACCGGATTTGAGGACGGCCGGGTACTGGCCCAGCTTCTGGGGGGACATGTTGACATTGTCTCGGCAGGGATCGGCGATGTGGTCGGCCTGGTTGAGAGCGGCGACGTGCGCGTACTGGGGATCACGGCGGAACAGATCCAGGAGGACGTTCATGTTCTGGGAAAGCTGCATCCCCAGGAGTCCGCAGAGCAGACGATGAACTATCTCACAGGGCTTGCGGTCAACGAGCAGCGTGAATGGGACTTTGAATATATCCACCAGAAGACCGGCGAGCACCGCTGGTTCCACGTTATCGCCATGGGCAGCAATGTGGAGGGCAGAACGAAGTACATTCTGGTCATGTCGGACCGGACTGCCGACAAGAAGATCAATCAGGCTCTTTCGGAGGCTGTCCGCGCCGCGGAGACCGCCAACCGGGCCAAGAGCACGTTCCTTTCCAATATGTCCCATGATATCCGCACGCCTATGAACGCCATCATCGGCTTCACCACGCTGGCGGTGAGTCGGGCTTGGGCTGCGGCAGTCTCTTTTTCGGCGGCAGCGGCCATGCCGTCCATGATGGCTCTGGACGCTGCGGCGATTTTCTCCGGCAACGCTTCATAGTAAATGCGCTGATATTCCATTGCGGCCAGCAGCGGCCAGAGCGCGTCATCCTCCCGGAGATTCAGCTTGTTTCCAGTTTCCCGCAGACGGGCCGTTTCCGCTTCGGATAATTTTCTGCCGCACACCTTTCCGAGATCAATCACGCTGTCCATGCTCATGAGGCTTTTCCCATAACGGATTCAAACATTTTCGCGCAGAGCGCCCGCCAGCGCTGCAATTCCGCCCGTGTGCCGAAGGGCATTTCAGGAAGGGCGGCGCGGATGGACATACGTCTGGAATATAGCCAGTCAGCCACGCGGTTGCCGACAGCCGGAAAGTCCAGCGTCATGCCGTTTTTCTCCACCGCTTCCCGCGCCTTGGAAGAGTTATACATATCAAAACGCCGCGCTTCACCGAAATACAGGTTCCGACAAACGTGGATGGGTACGTCCGTGAATACTTCCTGAAAGGAATGCAGAAGCTCTATGGAATCGCGGTGCCGGTTGATTATCCAGAAAACAACCAGTTCCCGCCGCATCTCCCGCAGGGCTCCCTTCATGATGTCGCCGTAGCTGGCCGTGCTGGTCTTGGTGCGGGCGGCGGCATTGATGACCATGGCGTAATCCGGGTAGTTCTGCACGCTGTCCAGAGCAACTCCGCCCACCCGTCGGCATCGTCCAGACTGTTCAGACGGCAGAGCAGATTCGGCAGGGCAAGGACTTTATGCGCCTTGAACACGTCCGGGTTGTCGGTATCGGTATCCACAAGCAGGATGTTCGCGTTCCTGTTGAGAAGATAGTCCACGAGGGCGAAGGAAAAGAGACTTTTGCCGACGCCCCCCTTGCTGCCGCCCACGTAGAAAACGCAGGTCTGTATGTTCATGATCAAAGCTCCGTATCGGGTCTGTCCGGCGTGTAGTAGGCCGGGGTTTGTTCCTGTGATTGAGACGC
>OGKX01001124.1_pt1 | contig 12380 bp, 16 predicted proteins | sample 1572541 | NCBI WGS metagenome assembly OGKX01 (sample SAMEA2581982, study PRJEB24529) | metagenome | biome: Human gut stool | place: China | collected 2011
TCCTGCGGCGGCTACATCGCCTTCTCCGGCGCGCACCGCCTGCTGGACGCCGGCATCTCCGGCCCCGAGAATATCAGCCATGTGCGCAGGAGCGTCCTGCAGGGCTGCGGCACCTCCGGCCTGGTCCGTATCCTGCTGTTCCTGGCAGTGCTGGGCACCTGTGCCATGGCCTCCGGCAACGCCGCCACCATCATCGCCGCCGGAAACCCCGCCGCCGAGGCCTTCCGCCTGGCCGCCGGAAACATCGGCTACCGCCTGTTCGGCCTGTGCCTGTTCTCCGCCGGGGTCTCCTCCGTGGTAGGCGCCGCCTACACCTCCGTGTCCTTCCTCAAGACCCTGCACCCCTTTATCGCCAAGTATGAGCGTCAGTTTGTCATCGGCTTCATCACCTTCTCCACCGTGATGATGGTGGTCCTGGGCAACGCTGCCGCACTGCTCATCATCGCCGGCGCGTTCAACGGCCTGATCCTCCCCGTGACCCTGGGCGTGATGCTCATTGCCGGCCACAACAAGCGCATCGTGGGCGAGAGCTATCACCATCCCCTGTGGATGACCGTTCTCGGCGCCGTGGTGACCCTGGTCGCCCTCTACGCTGGGATCAAGGCCGTCCCCGGCATTATGCAGCTCTTCCAGTAAAATGAAAGCCGAATGGCCCGGCCGACCTGGATCCCAGGCCGCCGGGCCCTTCAGAAAGGAGCCAGCCATGGCTGACGTCAGATTCCTGCTGACGGGCGATACCTCGGTGTGCGTGGAATTCGGCAATGAGATCAGCGAGGCCATCAACGCCAAGATCCGCGCCTATAACATCGCCCTTCAGAACAGCAAGATCCCCGGCATCGTAGAGACAGTGCCCACCTACCGCTCTCTGATGATCCTCTATGACCCGGAGGTCATCCTCTGCGCGCCCCTGATGGAGGAACTGAGGGGCCTGCTGGGCAAGCTGGATCAGATCCGGATCCCGCCCAGCGAGGTGATCGAGATCCCTGTCCTCTACGGCGGGGAGGAGATGGGGCCCCCGCGGGTGAAGATCCCCGCCGGCTCCGTGGGCATCGCCGGCAGTCAGACCGGCGTCTATCCCATCGACTCGCCGGGCGGCTGGCAGCTGATCGGCCGCACTCCGGTGCGGATGTATGACGCCGGCCGCGCCAAGCCCATCCTGCCTGAGGCCGGACAGTACATCAAATTCTGCGCCATCGACCGGGCGGAATTTGACCGCATCGCCGCCCAGGAGGCCGCCGGCGGATATACCTGCCGCCGCTGCCCCAGAAAGGAGGCGGAACAATGAGCATCACTGTTTTGAACCCCGGCCTGCTCACCACGGTCCAGGATCTGGGGCGCATCGGCTATCAGCAGTTCGGCGTCTCTGTGTCCGGCGTTATGGATCCCCGCTCCGCCGGGATCGCCAATATCCTGGCGGGCAACCCCCAGGGGGAGGCGGTCCTGGAGTGTACCATGATGGGGCCTCAGCTTCAATTCGACCGGGCAAACTGCATCGCCATCGCCGGAGGCGACCTGGGCCCCACTCTGGACGGAAAACCCATCCCCAGCTATCAGGCCGTGTCCATCAAGGCCGGCCAGGTCCTGCGCTTCACCGCCCCCAAGACCGGGTGCCGGGCCTTTCTCGCCTTCGCCGGCGGCCTGGACATCCCGGAGACCATGGGCAGCCGCTCTACCTACATGAAGGCTAAGATCGGCGGCTTTCAGGGCCGCAAGCTGGAGAAGGGCGACCAGATCGGCTTCCGCTCCCCTGTGGAGCGCCTGAAGAACATGGAGCAGCGCCGCCTCACCCCTGAGTTCAAGCCCCAGCCCATCTACCCCCTGCGGGTGGTGATGGGTCCCCAGGACGAGGCCTTCTCCGACGAGGGCATCCGCACCTTCCTGTCCGGGACCTATACCGTCACCAAGGAATTTGACCGCATGGGCTGCCGCCTGGAGGGCGAGGTCATTGCCCACAGAGAGAGCGGCGACATCATCTCGGACGGCATCGCCTTCGGCGCCATCCAGGTCCCGTCCGCTGGTCAGCCCATCATCATGCTGGCCGACCGGCAGACCACCGGCGGATATACGAAGATCGCCAACGTGATCACGGCGGATTTCCGCTATCTGGCCCAGCTCAAGGCGGGCGACAAGGTCCGGTTCGTCAAGGTGTCCGTGGAATTTGCCCAGTACACACTGCTGGCCCAGCGGGCAGCCCTGAGAGCGCTGGAGGCTATCAATTCATAAACGGTCAGGAGGAATATCAGTTTTGACATTACCCCCTATATCGACAAAAAGCCTGCGGAGGTCCGCCAGCTGATCCGGGAGGGCAGGATCGACTTTCCCACCGCCGGGATGTGCCGGGGCTATGCCCAGGCCAATCTGGTCATCCTGCCCCCTGAGTACGCCGCCGACTTCGAGGAGTATGCCAGGAGGAACCCCTTTCCCTGCCCCATTCTGGAGATTATCCGGGGGGAGCAGCCCCTGACCCACGATATGGGCGAGGGGGGCAGCATCTGCTCGGACATCCCCCGGTACCGCGTGTATGAGCACGGTGTATTCACCAAGGAGCTGACCGACGCCTCGGAATACTGGAAGGAGGGCTATGTGGGCTTTCTCATCGGCTGCTCCTTCTCCTTTGAGGAGGCGCTGATGCGGGAGGGCATCGAGGTCCGACACATCGCCCAGGGCCGCAACGTCCCCATGTACAAGACCAATATCCAGACCGTCAAGGCCGGGCCCTTTGAAGGCCCCATGGTGTGCTCCATGCGCCCTATGACCCCGGAACAGGCCAAAGTAGCCTACGACATTACAGTAAAAATGCCGAATGTTCACGGTGCTCCGGTCCAGATCGGTGATCCTGAGAAGGTAGGCGTTAAGGATGTGATGAAGCCAGACTATGGTGAGGCGGTGGACATCTATGAGGGGGAGATCCCCGTGTTCTGGCCCTGCGGCGTCACGCCCCAGGCCGCCATTGAGAACGCCAAGCCCCCCATCGTCATCACCCACGCCCCCGGACATATGTTCATCACCGACGTGCTGAACACAGAGCTGAATGAGTTCCTGGAGCGGAAAAAAAGCGGTGCTGACCAATGAGCCATGATGCTCCGCACATTCCGCAAATTTGAAATTCCGGTTGACGTGTTTGGCAAGCAGCGCTATACTGAAACAGATGTAAGGTCCCCTCTGCGGTGCTGCCCGCAAAGGGGACCTTTCCCATACGCCGGACGGGCGTGGGGATCTGGAGCGGACCATGACCGGAAGGCGCTTTGCCCGCTGTGTAAGGAGAACCAACTATGATTCGAGAGATCTGTAAAGATGAGGCCTTTCTGGCGCAGAAGGCGGAGCCGGCCACGCCGGACGATCTGACCACCGCCGCCGACCTGCTGGAGACGCTGGCGTATCACAAGGCGGGCTGTGTGGGCATGGCGGCCAACATGATCGGTGTGAACAAGCGGATCATCGCCTTTGACAACGAGGGGACCTATATGGTCATGTTCAACCCGGAGATTGTCAAGCGGTCCGGCCCCTACGATGCGGAGGAGGGCTGCCTCTCCCTCTCCGGGATCCGCCCGGCCCGGCGGTGGACGTCCATCAAGGTGCGCTGGCAGAACGAGAAGTTCCAGGAGCGGCTGAAAACCTTCACCGGCTGGACGGCCCAGATCATCCAGCATGAGATCGACCACTGTGAAGGCATCATCATCTGAGGAGGAGACGCGATGAAGCTTGCCATTCTATCCGACACCCACGGCCTCCTGCGGCCTGAGGTGATGGAGCGCCTGAAGGACGCCGGCGCCATTCTCCACGGCGGGGACATCAACCGGCAGAGTATTCTGGATCAGCTGGAGGAATACGCCCCCCTCTATGTCGTCCGGGGCAACAATGACAAGGAGTGGGCGGAGCAGCTTCCCCACGACCGCACAGTGACTCTGGAGGGCGTCACCTTCTTCCTGGTCCACAACAGGAAGGAGGTCCCGGCGGAGCTTTCCGGTGTGGACGTGGTGGTGTTCGGCCACTCCCACCGGTATGTGCAGGAGGAGCGGGACGGCGTCCTCTGGCTCAATCCCGGCTCCTGCGGCCCCCGGCGGTTCCATCAGGAGATCACTATGATGCTGGCGGAGGTCTCCAATGGGCAGATTTTTGTGGAAAAGGTCGCCATCCCCCACGGGACAGCGGATCATGGCGGGGCATGAACCCGCAGGAGGGGAAGAGATGGACTTCAAGACAGAACACCTTCTCATCGGCGGCGTCCCCGCGGTGTTATATGGGTCCCAAGCGGCGCAGGGATACTTATTTCTCCACGGCCAGATGGGCTGCAAGGAGGAGGCGGAGGCGTTCGCCCAGGTGGTCTGCCCTAAAGGGCGGCAGGTGCTGTCCATTGACCTGCCCGGCCATGGGGCGCGCCGGGGCCAGGGTGGGGAACTGCTCCCCTGGACCGCAGTGCCGGAGATCCAGACGGCGCTGGACTGGGCCGCCCGCCGCTGGGATTCAGTCTCTCTGCGGGCCAACAGCATCGGGGCCTACCTCGCCATGCTGGCCTGGGAGGACCCGGCCCGCGCGCTCCTGGTCTCACCCGTCCTGGACATGGAGGGACTGATCCTGACTATGATGGGCTGGGCTGGCGTGACGGAGGAGAAACTTCGGGCACAGGGCGAGATCCCCACTTCTTTCGGCCAGACCCTGTCCTGGGACTACCTGGTCTGGGTGCGGGAGCACCCGGCCCACACATGGCGCTGTCCCACCCGCATCCTCTATGGGAGTGGGGACAGCATGACGCCCCGCCGGACCGCAGAGGCATACGCCCGGAGGCACAATGCAGAGCTCACTGTGACAGAGGGCGGGGAGCACTGGTTCCACACCCCGGAACAGCTTGCCGCCCTGCGGAAATGGGAGGAGAGAGCCATGAATACCGAGGAATGCTTGATCTGCGGCGCACCGCTGGAGTACCTGACCCGGGATGAGGACATGGAGTGCGCCATCTGCCACAGGTGGGAGCCCAGCAAGACCCGCTGCGCTCAGGGCCACTATGTATGCAGTGACTGCCATACGCAAGGGATGGACAGCATCTTCGGGCTGTGTCTCGCTGAAACTTCCGCCGACCCGGTGGCCATCGTCCGCCGGATGATGGAACTGCCCTTCTGCCACACCCACGGCCCGGAGCACCATGTGATGGTGGGGGCGGCGCTGCTCACCGCCTACCGCAACGCCGGGGGCCGGCTGGAACTGGAGCGGGCCCTTCAGGAGATGTACCGCCGCGGAAAAGAGGTCCCGGGCGGGGCCTGTGGCTTCTGGGGGGCCTGCGGGGCGGGGATCAGTGCAGGTCAGTTTCTGGCCATCGCCACAGAGTCTACCCCACTGGCCCAGGAGCCGTGGGGGCTGAGCAATCAGATGACCGCCCGGGCCCTGGACAGCATCGGCAGGGTGGGCGGCCCCCGGTGTTGCAAGCGGGATTCCTGGCTGGCCATTCTGGCCGCCGTGGACTTCGTCCGGGAGCGGCTCGGGGTGGAGATGGCGCGGACCGTTCCTGTCTGTCCTTACAGCAGGCACAACAGCCAGTGCATTGGGAGCCGCTGCCCCTTCTCAGCGGTGAATCGCAAAAAGCCCACCGTGGCCTTCCTCTGCGTCCATAACTCCTGCCGCAGCCAGATGGCGGAGGCTCTGGGCAGACGACTGGCCGGCGAGGTGTTCCGCAGCGTCTCCGCCGGAACTCAGCCCAGCGGCCGGATCAACCCAGATGCGGTGCGTTTGATGAAGCAGGTCTATGGCATCGACATGGAGGAGGACCAGTACAGCAAACCCCTCTCCCAGCTGCCTGCGGTGGATCTTGTGGTCACTATGGGCTGTCAGGTCCAGTGCCCAGCCCTGCCCTGTTCCCACCGTGAGGACTGGGGCCTGGAGGATCCCAGCGGTCAAGAGGACCGCGCTTTTCTCTCCGTCATGGCCCAGATCGAAGAAAAGGTGCTGGACCTGAAACGGCGCATCCAGGCAGATCGGCAAATGCTTTGATCCCACGCGGTCCTTCCCATCCGATTGCGGGGGCTGCTGGCCGATCTCTGGACCCATATCCGAGCTTAGGCCCCGGTCCACTTTCAGCGGTCCGGGGCCTGTTTTGAATTTTGCTCCGGCTTCAAAATTTTCTCTTGACAGACACCTGGGTTTGTGGTATTCTAAGTAAGCACTTGAGAGACTGGAGCCACACCAGATGCCGGAGTGGCGGAATTGGCAGACGCCCGGGACTTAAAATCCCGTGGGAGTGATCCCGTGCCGGTTCGATCCCGGTCTCCGGCACCAAATATCGCGGGATAGAGCAGTTGGTAGCTCGTCGGGCTCATAACCCGGAGGTCGGAGGTTCGAGTCCTCCTCCCGCAACCACATTGTGCGACCAAAAAAGATATCGCACCGGAAAACCCCGAAGCCGCAAGGCTTAATAGTGATAAGGTACTATTTAGCATTGCGAGGGGCAGAGAACGGTGTGACCGCAATGGTCACGCCGTTTTTCTGCGTCCAGGGGTAGATTTCGCAACAACAAGCTCGGAAACCACAGGAATCTCTACGTCATCCACGAAGTTGAAATAGATTTTCACCTTCTGTACCCGCTTGCCGCTGGATTTGTCCGGCGCAAACACCTCAATCTTCTTGATATATTCATTGACTATCGTAGGTGTCAATTCCGGCACATCCACATACTTCTGGGTCAGGGCGACAAAGGCGTCTACATCAGCACTCATAGTTTCCTGCGTTTCCAGCCATTCTTCCGTCACTTCAATTTCGAGTTTTAACCGTTCCTGTTCTGCCTCGTAATCGGCGGTCATTTTCTTGTACCGCTCCTTGCTCAGATCACCCAGGACAAAATCCTCATAAAGTCGGGACAGAAGAACATCCAGGTCAGCCAGCCGTTTCTTGGCCTGCTCCACTCGCTTCCGATCTTCTCGGATGTTGCGCTCCTGATCGGAGCGGCGGCATTGCAGCCATTCCTCTTGAAAACCCTCCACGTCCTGCCGAATATAGGCATTGACCGCACGGATGCGCTCCATCACCAGTTCCCGCAGTACATCTTCCCGGATATAGTGGGCAGAACAGGTGCCTCGACCGCTTTTGTAGCTGGAGCATACATAGTGGTCTTGCTTGCCGTCAAAGCTTTTGCAGGTAGCAAAGTGCAGCTTATTCCCACAATCGGGACAGAACAGAAGCCCGGAGAATAATCCCTGCCGTTCCGCCTTTGTGGGACGGCGTTTGTTTTTTCGCAGCTCCTGCACCCTGTCCCACTGAGCCTGAGAAACGATTGCTTCCTGCGTATCAGGGAAGATACACATATCTTCGATGGCATTGGGAATCCGCTTCTTCAGCTTATAGGACTTGGAATAGGTCTTGAAATTGCAGGTACAGCCGGTGTACTCCATCCGTTCCAGAATACCCGCAACCGATTGACCAATCCAATGGTAAGGGCGCTCCGGCATTTTCTTACGCTTTTTCGGGTCAGGATGATTTTCCGACTGTTTGGCATACAGCGCCTTGGTAGTCAACACCTTATCCTTCTCCAGTATACGGGCAATCTGTTCCGGCCCCTTGCCGTCAATAGCCAGGTCAAAGATGCGCTTGACTACTGGGGCGGCATCCTCGTCAATGATCCAATGGTCTTTATCGGTAGGGTCAGTGCGATAACCATAGGGCGGTTTTCCCAGATGCTTTCCGCTGGTGCCTTTCTGCCGGAATACGACCCGGACTTTTTTGCTGGTGTCCCGTGGATACCATTCGTTGAACAAATTACGAATAGCAGCAAAGCCGTCGCTGTCGCCTCGTTCACTGTCCACACCATCATTGACAGCGACAAAGCGCACATCGTAGCTGGGGAAAATGATGTCCGTGTACTGTCCAACGGTCAGGTAATCTCGGCCAAACCTACTAAGATCCTTGACCAGCCAGCAACCGACAAGCCCCTGCTTAACCAGTGCAAAGCCTTCCTGCACGCCGGGACGGTCAAAATTGGTTCCCGTATATCCGTCATCCACCAGAATTTTCAGGTTGGTGTAGCCATGCTCGGCTGCGTACCGGGTTAAAAACTCTTTTTGATTCTGTATCGAATTTGATTCTCCATCCAGTGCATCCTCATTGCTGAGGCGGCAGTACAGGATGGTGATTTTCTGCTGATCCAACATAGCGTCCTCCTTTACGGTTGGGTCAGCTGACAGAATCGGTGTGCATGGTGATATTGTAGCATGAATTTGAGTCTGTGTCATGAACAAAGCGCCTCCTTATCCGAGAAAATGAGCCGTTTTACCTTGTGGGTAAGCGGCTCATTCCCGTCACATACAGTCTCCAGCAGATACCAGGTATTTCCGATTTTTCGTTCTACCGTACCTGTAAAAGGGTTCATTCGGTTTTCCCAGCGTTTCCGGCATTCTTCCAGAAAATCAATCGGCGGTTCAAAAATCAGGTCAAAGCAGGATTCAATATCGATTTCGGCACAAGCGTTAATCAGCTTTTCCGAAGGAGAATCATCGAGCACCAACTTATTGAGTTTTGTTGTCAGATTGGTCATAAGCAAAAATTCCTTTCTGTTAAAGTTCTATATCTTGCGACTTGCGGCGGGAAGGTTGATCGTGCTGCCTTGTTTGCCGGGTACGGGTCAAAATGGCATCAAGAAAAGCCCGCACCTTTTCGGGTGCGAGCTTGACAGCGTCCAGATATGGCTGGACTTCCTTTTTCAGTTCTTGGTACTTGTCATAAATCTTTTCATATCGCTGTTTCCAGACAGCGGCACTTTTTTGTGCGCTTTGCAGTTTTTCTTCCAAACGGCTGTTTTCCGCTTTGGCAAGAATCCCGTTGACCGCATAATCCTTGAGTGTGCTGCACTCGGATGGGGTCAGAGTGATATTGCCGGTGATCGTCTTTTTCCCCATGGAGCGGATTTCCTGTACCGTCAGGGCGGCAGTACGCTGTTCTTTGGTCTGCTTTTGCAGGGATTGCAGCTCCTTCTCATGCCAGCGGACATTCATCAACGGATGGTGAGAAATGATCAATTGACAGCCCTTTTCCTCTGCCTCGGATACAACTGCCTCCGTAACGTCAAGCGCAACCAAAAGCCGCTGCACACTCTGTTTTGGATTCCCCTCCAGATGACCCACATTATCCCACGCCATCGCAAGTTCCTTCGGCGCAAGGCGGAACAGCGCTTGTTCAATTTCACTTACAGTTGGCACAGCGCCACTCCTCTCTTGCACGAAGCAAAGCCGCCAAAATCTCCCGCAGCTCTCTCGTCTTTTTCGCATCGGCACGGCCGGAGCGCTTTGCACCGGCCAACGCCATCAGCGTCCGCACGATTCTTTCGATCAGATACCGATCTGCCAGCGGATCGTGCAGCAAGCAAGCGCCGCCCCATATCTGACTGAAGGACAACTCCATTTTCCCTGCCTTCGCTTCCATCACCGTATATAGGGTGCCGCGATCCTGCACCAGCGCCTCCCGCGTAATCATAAAACCGTTATTCGCAAGATAGGCGCGCACAAGCTCCTCGTGTGTCTGAGGCTGTAACAGCAGTGTGTGCTGTCCGTCCGCAGTCCATGGAGTCCCCTTTAAAACGGAGAGCATGGTCTCGCCCCCCATTCCTGCGATGACAACGGTATCCACTTCAGTCCGCCGGATGCCGGAAAGGCCATCACATAAGCGGTAGTCAATCCGCTCCACGCCGTAAAGCGCCCCGGTGGCCTTCGCACGCTCCAAGGGACCCTTTCGCAGATCACTGGCAATAGCGCCGCGAATACTCCCTCTTAAAAGGAGCCATGTGGGAAGATAGCCATGGTCGGTGCCGACATCCGCAAGATAGGCGCCCTCCGGCACCCAATCAGCGATTAAGCGGAGCCGGGGCGGCAGTCCCAATGCGCGCACGACGTTCCTCCCCTTTCTCTGATTGCACAGTTACAGGACGCATACGGTCTCTCCCGTATGCGTCCCAAGCAGCGCAAAAATTACTGTGCCTTATTGGCTTCCTCGTTCACCAGCGCCAGCAGTTTATCCACATCAATGCCGTGGACCATGCAGGCCTCCTCAACAGTCTCGCCGCGGGAAGAGGGGCAGCCCAGACAATGCATACCAATAGACAGGAAAATGGGTGCGGTCTGGGGTGCAACATCCAGAATATCACCAATAATGGTGTCCTTCGTTATGCTGATCATAAAATGATCCTCCTATCGTGAAAATTAGCAAAAATATTATAAACAATTTTCTCGTGAAATTCAATAGAAAATTACAGAAAAAATAAGCAATTCAGAAAATTTCACTTCAAAATCCGGCAACGTGCAAGCAAAATTTGAAAAAATCAGTACAGGAACATCGCGTCACCGATGCTCACGCGAAGCGTGATTTTCGGATTTTCTGCATAGCAATTCATCGTTCCCTCCATACTTTGCAGATGCAAGGCGCAGCAGTCAAGACCGCCGCGCCACGTTCTGCAATCTTTCTCGTATTTTCAGACGGTGGGCGTCTGGGGCTGCTTCCCTATTTCAGAGCAGAACGCCAGATAGTCGTCCACCGCCTTATGAAACTCTTCCTCCAAGCCCTCTGCATTTGCGGACTCGAAGTTCACTAAGTCGTTGATTCCGAGGAGTCTTCCGAAGAAGACCCCGTCCTCGGCGGAGTATTCGGGCCTTGCCGAATACCCCTTGTACGTCATCGCCGCCTGCTCCATAGTTCAGAACAGGTCGCTGTGGGTTCCAGTTCTGGACAGCAGCAGCAAAAGCTCCTGCTCCCTGTACTGGTACACCAGCAACCAATCGGGCGTGATATGGCACTCACGGAAACCGCCGTAATCGCCGGTCAGTAGGTGATCTTTGTACTTCTCGTCGAGCTTCATGCCGTTGGCAAGCAGTTCGATCACCTCGAAAATAAGCCTCTGGTCGTACCCACGTTTCTGCACCAGCTTCATATCCTTCTTGAAGCGGGTGGACATTCTCACATCGTACTTCATGCCTCCAAAGCCCTCTTCAGGTCTTCCATGCTGTGGAAGGTCTCATACTGCTCAGGGTGGTTTACCATGTCATCAGCCTCCCGCATAGCGGCGATGGTGTCCGCATTGGGAACCTCGCGCTGAATGGCAAACGGGATGCAATTCTCGCGGATCGACTGCCGCAGGAAGATGTTGATTGCGGTGGACAGGTCAAGGCCGAAGTCTGCGAACAGAGCTTGAGCCTGTGCTTTCACATCGGCGTCAATGGAAATGCTGGTTGATACTTTCGCCATCTGAAATCACTCCTTTAATTTCTTTGAGTATATTATATCACATTATACCTCAAAGTCAATATGTTATACATATTTTGTGGCAAGAACAGCAAAGAGGCCGGGAAATCCCTGGCCTCTCTCCTGTTCAGTCTTCGGTTTTCAAGGTGCCAACGCGCCGCCGAACATCGTTGACGGCGTAGATGGCATCCACCACTCGGCAATCTCCAGCCAGACGGTCGAGGTCATCCGACACCTTCCTGATGGCGTCCCAAATGGCATAGAAGGCATCCGTCGCCATGTCGGCTCGCGCTCTGTCAGCCGGCGCCACATCCAGCTCCAGATAGGTATTCTCGAAAGCAAACAGGATGGCCTCCACCTTTGCGATGTCGAAAATTGCCTCGTTCAGATTTCTGTTCATTTTCTTTACTCCTTCGTGATGTATTGGCACTCGTACACCGGGGTAAAGACTTCATTCATAGCGGCACTGTCGGCTGCTCTCATGGGTGGGGAGTTGTTACGGGCCCTGTGCGAGCGTCGAGAGCAACGTCCGTGCCTCTTTTTGCTTTCCGCTTCTGTATTTACTTTGCAGCGTGAGCCGTCACGAATCGGCCCAGCATTTCTCTCGCGTCCTCCACCCTGCCGGCGGCGCAGACGTCGAAGATGTACGCGCAGTCCTTGGCCGACATGATATGCTCTGGCAGCGTGTCGTCGCGGATCGTGTCGAGGAACAGCTCCTCGCGCTCATGGAGCGTAAGGCCCGTCTCCCAGACTACGCGGCATATCTGCTTTGCGAGGCGATCCTCAATGACCGGCTCAGCGTACACGCCGCTCGTGGCGAAGTAGAACGTCAGCATTCCCAGCTTCAGGGCATCGGTGTATCGCTTCTCGCTCTCAAGGATCTCAGCCATCTCCATCAGCCATTCGACAGCCTGTGCGATCTGGCCGGCGCGGATGCAGTCGTTGTACTGTCGTGCGGCGGCCTCGTAGCCACCGTGCTCGCCTGTTGTCATAGTCATTCCCTCCGTTATCAAAGAGGCCAAAAGCGTTCGCAAAGCCTCTGTATTTGTGATTATACCACCAGTAAATGTGATTGTGAAGTCAGGACACCGTCAGAAATCTCCAGAAACCGTCTGTAACGTGTCCGTTTCGCTTCCGTGGGTGTGTGGGTGGGTATCTGCAAAATCGTCGTA
>OGKX01001127.1_pt1 | contig 12360 bp, 14 predicted proteins | sample 1572541 | NCBI WGS metagenome assembly OGKX01 (sample SAMEA2581982, study PRJEB24529) | metagenome | biome: Human gut stool | place: China | collected 2011
CAAAAGAGAACATTAGCCTTAATGAAAAAGCGCTCTGCCCCGCGCACAGGCGCGAGAACCATTTCTGGTTCTCTTTTGGTGCGCAAAAGAGAACTTAGCCCCAATGCAAAAGCAATCTTACCCCGCGCCACCGGCGCGCGAAGCCGTTTATAAATCCACTACGCTTCCGACTTCCGCCGGCGTCGCCGGCACCGGTCCGAGGCGGACTGCGTCGGCATCCCGGCGCACCACGAACTCCACCGGCTGTCCGGCGGCAAAGGCGGGGCGATAGCTCAGCTCCAGCGCCTCCCAATCCTCCGGGACAGCGCAGAAGCAATGGAGCATCGCGCCGCGCCCGGCGGCGAGGTTGAGTGTAAAGGCCGAGGCATCGGCGGCGTTCTCCGCGTAGAGCGGTGCCGCAAAGCTGCCGCAGGGGATGCTCTCGCCTCCGCAGCGGGCGGTCACACCGCTGTCCAGACTGTAAAGCTCCTTCAGGGTCGAGACATCCCGGCTGTGGAGGTAGCTTGCGCCCACCGGCAGGGTGCGGGCCGAGAGGTTCTCCACCGAGAGGTAGACCAACACGCCGCCCAGCCCGGGCGCGGGCGCATAGCCCAGCAGCTCCACCGCCGCCTTGCCGTCCAGCAGGGCAGGCTGGCCCATCACGCGGGGCTGTGCCGCAGCCGCCGAAACGCCTGTGAGCAGGGCAGCGGCCAGACTGACCGCGCCCGAACCGGCGCATTTCAGGAACGACCGGCGGGAAAGAGACTGAGACATCGGGGACTCCTCCTTGCAGCGAGAAAAATCATTCACTTTATAGAGTATCGGTTTCTTTGCCCCCTGTCAAGGGTTTGAAAGCGTTCTGCCGCAGGTTTTGCGTTTTCTTTGCTGATTTTGTACCAAAAGAGTACAAAAATGCCGCCCGGCGGCAAAATCGCAGGGCGGCAGAGCGTTCTTTCTTATTCGAATGCTTCATTCTCCTCGGCTTCCGCCTGACCCCGCAGGGTATCGGCATAACCGAAGGGTACGATGTCGATGGCCTCCACCAGACGGTCGCGCATCCAGAGCTGGACGTCGGTCTGGACGGTGTAGCCGCAGCCGGGGTCTGCCATCCACTGCTCGGGGTGGCGGGAGGGGAGGGCGCGCTGGCTCAGCATACTCATGATGACGCCGCCGTGGGTCACGCAGGCGGCCTCGGTGACATCCATCCGGATCATATACTCGAACAGCTTGAGCAGCGTCTCCGAGCAGCGGGCGTGGAACTGCTCCGTGGGCTCTGCGCCCTCCGGCACAAAGCCGGAGCCCGGGGTGATCCACTTCTTGAAGTCCTCGTTCTTCACCAGCTCCTTGACGGGATGGTTCTCAAAGACGCCGAAACCGGCCTCCCGCAGGTCATGCACCGAGAACTGGTGGGTCGCATTCGGGAACAGGATGTTGGCCGTCTCCACGGCGCGCATGAGCGGGGAAGAGAAGACGGTATCCACCTGAGGATACTCGAACCGCTCTTTCAGCTCGGCCAGCTGGGCGCGGCCCTCGTCACACAGGGGGATGTCCGTGCCGCTGCCGATGTAAAGGCCCTGTAAGTTGCCGGAAGTCAGGCCGTGGCGGATGAGATGGAGCTTAAAGGTTTTCATGCAAAAACACCTCTTATGAGCTATCTATTCCTGTGCTGATTCGCACAAATCTTGCTTTTCTGCTGATTTTTCCGGCACCATCAGACACTAAATATATGCCGGTAAGGTTTATTTTAACATAGATATGGTAGAAAGAGCAACCCCTTTGACAAAAACGCCGAATTTCCGGCGGAAAAACCGTCACTTTTTCGCTTTACAAATCGTTTTCCATTGTGTATAATCAACGTGCTGTAAACCAAAAATCAAGGAAGTCCTATTTTTATCTGAGGAGCCAAACATCATGGAGTTCAATCGTATCATCAAACTGCTGCGCAAGGAGCGCGGCATCACCCAGAAACAGGCGGCAGAGGATCTGGGCGTTTCACAGGCCCTGCTTTCCCACTACGAAAAAGGCATCCGGGAGTGCGGCCTGGATTTTGTGGTACGGGTGGCAGACTATTATAATGTTTCCTGCGACTATCTGCTGGGCCGCTCGGCAGAGCGCAACGGCATGATGCTCTCGGCAGAGGACATCCCCAACCCCGACAAGATGAAGGACAACATCTACCACGGCAGCGTCCTGCCCACAATGAACAAAAAGCTCATCTCCAACAGCCTGAACGTGCTCTACGCCAAGATAGGCGAGTGCCACAGCAAGGCCCTGACCACCGAGGTGAGCGCCTACCTGATGACCGCCGTGGCCAAGATGTTCCGTCTGCTCTATTCCGCCGAGCCCCACAATGCCCCCAGCATGTTCAGCGTGGACGCCCGGCGCTGGCCCGGCTACTCCGACGCTGTGATGCACTCGGCTCAGGCCAATGTGGAGGCCCTGCTGGCCGGCGAAGCGCTGCCCGGCGGCGAGGGCGTGGCCGACCCGTCCTGCCTCGCCATGACCACCGAGAGCCTGACCCGGGAATACCCGCTGTATACTCCCAGCCTGCTCAATCTGGTCAAGACCAGCGAGACCCGCGCCCGGGAGCTGACCGGAGAGGACCGCACTTAAGTCTCTGTGAAACTAGTGTAAATTCTGCCGTTTTTTGCTTGCATCTGCGTGCAAAAGATGTTATAAACAAGATAGAACATTTTCATCGTACTTCATAATAAAGCGAATTCAAGGAGGGACACATCCATGTCCAATAAAATTTCCCGCCGCACCTTCCTCAAGTGTACCGGTGCCTCCGCAGCAGCTTTGGGCGCTGCTGCCATGTTGGGCGGCTGCGGTTCCAGCACCAGCAACGCCATCGAAGTCAAGGTCGGCGACAAGGTCAGCAACTGGAACAATCTGGGCGTCCAGCTCACCAGTGTCTTTACCATGACCAACACTCCCGACCTGCCCGACCACGAGTATGTCGCTGTGCTCGTCACCGCTGTGAACCGCTCCGGCGCTACCACGTTTGAGATCGGCGCACAGAACCTCGCCGAACTGGATGCCGCCTATCCGCTGGACGATGAGGCTACCAAGCTCGATGTCGCCCGTCAGTACTTCCACGCACTGGCCGCCTCCACCACCGATTTCACCGCTGTCTGCGACGGCGCTGAGGCCGAGGTCGGCGCTTACATTCAGCTCTATGATGCCGCCGCTCAGAGCTTCTCCGAGTCCACCAATCTGCCCCCGCAGGGCGCAGGCTACATCCAGCTGATCTGCTGCGTCCCCATCGGCTGGCAGAAGCTGAGCGTCACCTTCACCCCGACCTTTGTGGCAAACAAGAGCCTCACCTTCTCTCTGAACTCTTCTGACCTGACGCAGGCCTGAGGCATTTTTCTGAGACGAAATTCCGTCATAAAGGGCAGAGCTTCCCCACAAAATTTTTGTGAAAAGCATTGACATCTGCTCATTTTTCGCCTATTGTATAGGCAAGACGCCCTTCGGGGCAGTACAATGATTTCTGTGTTTCTACATAAAGGAGGAACGATCATGTCCTTAGAATTCAACCGCCGCTCTTTCCTGAAGTACAGCGCCGCCGCTGCCGTGGCTGTGGCTGGTTCCAGCCTGCTGACCGGCTGTGGTGAGGATGAGTATCAGAAGACCGGTAAAATCGGCAGCACCCTGAAGCTGATGGGTACCTTCAAGACCTATAAGAGCACGGACGCTCCCACCAAGGCACCTGCTTATACTGGCACTACGTTCACCTGCACCGTCAACATCAAGTGTACCACCAAAAAGGTTCCTCTGTATGTTGCAGCCGGCTGCTTCCAGCTCACTGTCATCCACGACGGCAAGAAAACGAATTATGCCGACTCGGGTTATGTTACGGTCGATAAGCCCAACTTTAAGCTGGCTGAGAAAGATGACGCAGAGGATTTCACCATTACCGTCAAGGGTAATACGAGCAATCCCCTTAATATCGTTGCCGGTGACAAGGTCGAGTTCATGTACTGGCCCCGCATTCAGGCCAGCAGCGGCAACAGCGGCTACACCCGCGCTTTCTGCACTTGGAAGATGACTGCCAAGAAGGATAACACTGGCAAGATCATCCTCGAGTGATCTCTTTTCTGCACTCTGCGCCCAAGGCTTACGCCTTGGGCGTTTTTATTTGCGCCTCTCCGTCATTCTGCCAAAACGCAGGCAAGGATTTTTAGTGGTTTTGTGTCTTGTGCATAAGGTACTTTTCCTGCTACAATAAGAGCATACCAACCGGGGAGCGCAGCGGCCGGACAGATGTGCCGCCGCGCTGTTTCCTTTTGAGGGATGGGCGTCCTGCCTGATTTCACAAGAACAGGAGTGTGCAGTTATGATCAACATGGTAAAGCTTCCCACCAACAAGAGCAGTCTGTTCCTGCGCGTGGCAAAGGGCCACTTCGCCACCAGCCACAGCCACATCAACTACTACATCGACGTCACCACCCAGAAAGCCCGCCTCTCGGAGGCGAAGGCTGTTGCCAAGGAGCTGGTGGCTGCCTATCAGCACAGCACCATCGTGGACACCGTGCTCTGTCTGGACGGCACACAGGTCATCGGCACCTGTCTGGCCAACGAGCTGACCAAAGACGGCTTTGCCAACATGAATGCCCACCAGACCATCTACGTCATCACCCCCGAGTACACCAGCGGCAGCCAGATCATCCTCCGCGACAATCTCGCCCCGATGGTCAGGGGCAAGCACGTCCTCATCCTGTCGGCCTCCATCACCACCGGCTACACCGTGCAGGCGGCCATCGAGGCGGTCAACTACTACGGCGGCACCGTGGCGGGCCTGTCGGCCATCTTCGCCACCACCCACGAGTGTCTGGGCATCCCGGTCACCTCCATCTTCGACCCCTCCAGCCTGCCCGACTACGCCAGCTTCGACAGCCGCGACTGCCCCATGTGCAAGGCCGGCCAGCACATCGACGCGCTGGTGAACAGCTTCGGCTATTCGGCCCTCTGAATCTGAAATTATCCTCCCTCTTTCTCCCCGCTGTGCAGCTGCATGGCGGGGAGTTCTTTTATTTTTTCATCTTCGGAAACACGAAGGAATTATGCCGGTATGCTATAAGCAGTTCTATGGTCATGAAGCACCAGATGACCGGCTCGCAGAGGATGACCGCGTTATACTCAAAGCGGGGGATGAAGAGCAGAACGAAGACGATCTTGCCCAGAAACTCGATGACGCTGGACAGCAGGGGCAGCACCTTCTCGCCCATGCTCTGCAGAGCGTAGCGGGTGGAGAGCAGCATTCCCAGCACGGCGTAGAAGGGTGCGTTCCAGACCAGATACCGCACGCCGTTTTCCAGCACCACCGGTTCCGAAGAGCCGGACACCAGTTTCACCATCCACTCCGCACCCACACTCATAAGCAGGATAGCCGTCACAGCCACCACGACACCGTAGAAATAGATGTCCCGCATTCCGCGGCGGACGCGGTCGGGATGGTTCGCGCCGTAGTTCTGGGAGACGTAGGTCGAGCAGGCAGAGGCCATCGCCGTCAGGGGCATATCCGTAAAAGCGAAGAGCTTTCGGGCCGCGGTGTGGCCCGCGATGACCAGCGTACCGAGGCCGTTGATGCCGTACTGCAAAACGACAGAGCCCGCCGAGACGATGCTGCTCATGAGGCCCATGGAGATGCTCTGGCTGAACAGCTCCCAATAGAGGCGGCTCTCCACATGGAAGTGCTTTTTCTCAGGCAGGAGCAGCCGGGCGCTGCGGAAGACATACAGGATGCAGAGCGCCACCGACACGCCCTGAGAGATGACCGTCGCCACACCGGCACCGGCCACGCCCATGCCCAGCGCAGCGATGAACCAGAGGTCGAGGATGACGTTGAGCACCGACGAGAGGATGAGGAAGACCAGCGGCATGAAGCTGTTGCCGATGGCCCGCAGCAGGCCGGCGCAGAGGTTATAGGCAAACATGACGATGACGCCGAAGTCGATGATGATGATATAGCCGTAGGCGTCCTCTAAAATTTCCGCCGGGGTGTCCAGCAGTTCCAGCAGCGGATGCAGGCCCGCCGCGCCCGCCAGCGTGATGACCGCCGACGCGATGATGCCGATGACGATGGAACCCGCCACGGTCTGTTTGAGCTGGTCCTCGTCTCCGGCCCCGTAGGCGCGCGCTGCGACGATGGCGAGGCCGTTGCCGATACCGATGCCAAATCCGACCAGAAGCTCGTAGATAGCCCCGCAGGCGCCAATGGCGGCAAGGGCGGTATCGCCCAGCACATTGCCGACGATCATGGTGTCCACGGTATTATAGAGCTGCTGAAAGAGGCACGACACCAGAATGGGCAGCATAAAGATGAGCAGGCTCTTGAAGATGGGGCCGTTCATCAAATCGACGTTCCGGTTGAAGAATGATTTTTTCGCGGGGGACTGGGTCATAAGCGTTCCTCCATAGTCACAAAAAGGAGCTGCTGTACAGGTACGACCTCTCAGGCAGCGCGTCAGCGCTGACGGAGAGGTTGATTCCGCTGTACAACAGCCCTTTTCAATATTTTCAGATCGTTACAGCTCCTGCGTCTCGAAGCCGTTGACGGTCAGCACTTCCACACTCTTGAAGCCTGCGGCCTTGACGGCGGCAGCAGCCTCGTCGAAGCCAAAGGTCAGGCTGTCCACATCGTGGGCGTCGGAGGTGATGATGACCTTGCCGCCCATCTTCTGCCACTCGCCCAGCAGCCATGCGCCGGGGTAGAAGTCCTTGCGGTAGCCGCGGTAGACGCCGCCGGTGTTCACTTCCAGCAGGCAGCCGTGCTCTTTGGCAGCATTCAGCGCCTTGAGGGCTGCGGCCTTATAGCGGGGCGACTCTTCGTCGAAGAACTCACCGGCAGCGTTCAGCTTCTTGATGAGGTCGATGTGGGCGAGGATGTCGGGGCCCATGGCCGCCACCTTCTCCACCTCGGCGAAGTATGCTTCCACAGCGGCCAGCGGGTCGCCGTCGAAGTCGTCGTAGATGCAGTCGTGGAGGTCCTGGGGACGGAAGTCGATCTCGTAGTATTTGCCGGTGTTCTTGCCGTAGAGGTGGTGCGCAGAACCGATCCAGTAGTCGTAGCCGGTGCGCTTGTCCTCGCTCAGCAGGTCCCACTCGATGCCGCAGAGGATGTCCACCTTGCCCTTGTACTCGGTCTTGAGCTTGGCAATGGTGGCCTTGTACTGGGCCGTGCGGCTGGGGCTCATGCAGTATTCACGGTCGCGCTGGGTATAGCTATGGCCCGTGAAGCCCAGTGTAGTCAGCCCCTGCGCACACGCAGCGGAGGCCATCTCCTGCAAGGTGTTTTTGCCGTCGCACATCGTCGAGTGACAATGGACACTGGACTTCTTATAATCTGCCATAGTGAATCACTGCATCCTTTCCTGTTTGACCTTGTGGTCGATAACGTGTCGTTTTTCCAGCTCGCGGGTGATGTCCTCCACCGTGATGCCGGCCTGCACCATCAGCACCAGCACATGGTATGCCAGGTCGCTGATCTCGTAGATGGTTTCGGCGCGGTCTTCCTTTTCGCCCGCAATGATGACCTCGGTGCACTCTTCGCCCACTTTTTTCAGGATCTTCTCCTTGCCCTTTTCGAACAGGTAGGTGGTGTAGCTGCCCTCCTGGGGGTCGGTCTTGCGGCCTTTGATGAGCGCATAAAGCCCCTGCCAGCTGAACTGCTTGAGTTCCGGCGAGAGATATACTTCGTGGAAGAAGCAGCTCTCGGCACCGGTGTGGCAGGCGGGGCCGTCCTTGACCACCTCCACCACCAGCGCGTCGTTGTCACAGTCGGCGGTGATGGACACCACATGCTGGACATTGCCGCTGGTGTCGCCCTTGCGCCAGATCTCCTGGCGGCTGCGGCTCCAGAACACGGTCCGCCCCTCGGCGATGGTCAGTGCCAGCGTCTCGGCGTTCATGTAGGCAAGGGTGAGCACCTCTTTGGTGTAGTGGTCCTGCACGATGGCAGGAATGAGGCCCTTTTCATCAAATTTCAATTCCATCGTAGTTCTCCTCCCCCTCAAAAGGGGATACTTACAGTTTATCCTAAATGGGGCCGAAACGCAAGAGCTTAGACCCGCATTTCGATGCCATTTTCGTTCAGGTAGGCTTTCAGGTCGGCAATGGAGAGCAGTTTCTGGTGGAAGATGCCCGCCGCAAGGCCCGCGTCGATGCCCTTGTGGTGGAACAGTTCCAGAAAATCTTCTTTTTTGCCTGCGCCGCCGCTGGCGATGATGGGCACATGCACCTGCGCGGCCACGGCGTCCAGCATTTCGAGGTCGAAGCCGTTCCGCACACCGTCGGTGTCGATGCTGTTCAGGCAGACCTCCCCGGCCCCGTGCTCGGTGCACCAGGCGATCCAGTCCAGCGCATCGCGGCCGGTATCCTCGCGCCCGCCCTTGGCAAAGACGCGGAACTGGCCGTTCACCCGCTTGACGTCGGCGGAGAGGACGACGCACTGGTCGCCGTAGCGCTGGGCTGCCGCCGGGATCAGACCGGGGTCCTGCAGCGCACCAGAGTTGACGCTGACCTTGTCGGCCCCGCACTTGAGCACCCGGTCGAAATCTTCCAGCGTGTGGATGCCGCCGCCCACCGTCAGCGGGATGAAGATCTCGCTCGCCACCTGGGTGAGGATATCGGTGAAGAGGGCGCGGCCCTCAAAGCTGGCCGTGATGTCGTAGAACACCAGCTCATCGGCCCCGGCGGCGTTGTAGAGCCGGGCCATCTCCACAGGGTCGGCCACATCCCGGATGCCCTCAAAGTTCGTGCCCTTGACCACCCGGCCATTCCGCACATCCAGGCAGGGAATGATGCGTTTCGTTATCATGTTCTGCTCCCTTCCGGTTCAGCGCTGCACCCGCGCAGCGCAGCGTTTCAGGTCCAGTGCACCGGTGTACAGGCTCTTGCCCAGGATGGCCGCCGCCACGCCCATCCGGTCCAGCTCTTCCAGCTCGGCCTCCGACGAGATGCCGCCGCTGGCCGTGAAGGCCACGCCGGGCACTTCGGCCTGCAATTGCCGGTAGAGAGCCAGATTCGTGCCCTGCATCGCGCCGTCACAGGCAATGTCGGTGTAGATGATGGCCCGGCAGCCCGCCTCGGCCAACCGCTTGCAGAAGTCCACGCCCTGTTCGGTACTGACCTCCTTCCAGCCATGGATGGCAACGTATCCATCCTTCGCGTCCACGCCCACGGCGATCCGGTCGCCGTACCGTTTCAGCATCCGGGCCGTGAAGTCGAAATCGGTCACGGCCACGCTGCCCAGGATGCAGCGGCCCACGCCGAGAGCGAGGTACTTTTCTATGCGCTCCTCGGTGCGGATGCCGCCGCCCACCTCGATGTACAGCCCGCCCTGTTTGGCCAGTGCGGCAATGGTGTCGTAATTGGAAAGGGTGCCGTCCTTCGCGCCGTCCAGATCGACAACGTGGAGGTTCTTTGCGCCTGCGGTCAAGAACTGCCGTGCCTGGGCACAGGGATCCTCGCCGTATACGGTCATGCGGCTGTAGTCGCCCTGGGTCAGGCGCACCACCTTGCCGCCGCGCAGATCAATGGCTGGAAACAGTTGCATCATATTCTCCTTATAACTCCGCAAACGCTTTCAGGATGCGCAGGCCGGTGTCGCCGCTCTTTTCCGGGTGGAACTGGGTACCGTACACCTTGCCCGCCCGTACCGCACCGGTGACCGGGATGGAATACTCGCTGGTCGCCAGTGTACTCTCGGTACAGTTCTTGCCGTAATAGCTGTGGACGTAATATACATACTCGCCCTCGCGGATATACTGGAACAGCGGGTCATCCTTGACGATGTGCAGTGCGTTCCAGCCGATCTGCAGCACCTTCAGGCTCTTGTCCGTCAGGTCCGGCTCCAGCGGGCACACCTCGCCTTGGATAAATCCCAGGCCCGCGTGCTCGCCGTACTCATAGCTTTTTTCAAACAGCAGCTGCATGCCCAGGCAGATGCCCAGCAGCGGCTTTTTTTCCGCCTCGGCCCGGATGACCGGCACAAGGCCGGTGGCCACCAGCTTGTCCATGGCATCGCCAAAGGCACCCACGCCGGGCAGGATGAGCCGGTCGGCTTTGCGGATGGTATCGGGGTCGACGGTGACCACCGTGTCCTGCCCCAGCTGTGCAAGGCTGGATTTCAGGCTGAACAGGTTGCCCACGCCGTAATCCATGATCGCGATCATACCAGCAGTCCTTTCGTGGAGGGGATCTCGTCCTTGTGGGCTTCGTCGATCTTCACTGCCGCGCTCAGCGCATGTCCGGCCCCCTTGAAGCAGGCTTCGAGGATGTGGTGAGTATTTTCGCCCGCAAATTGTACAAAGTGGACGGTGGCGGGCACGCTGCGGGCAAAGCCCAGCCAGAATTCCTTGGCGCACTCCACGTCAAAATCGCCCACCTTCTCGGTGGTGCAGTGGATGTCCCAGTTCAGGGTGCAGCGACCGGACAGGTCCACCGCGCACAGGATCAGCGCTTCATCCATGGGCAGGTGGAAGCTGCCGTAGCGCTGGATGCCGCGCATATCGCCCAGCGCCCGGGCAAACGCCTGCCCCAGCGCGATGCCCACATCCTCGGTGGTGTGGTGGTAGTCCACCTCCACGTCCCCGTGGCAGGTGAGCACCAGATCGAACCGGCCATGCCGGGCAAACAGCTCCAGCATGTGGTTCAGGAAGCCGCACCCCGTGTCGATCTCGTAACGGCCGGAGCCGTCCAGATCCAGCGTCAGGTCGATCTGGGTCTCGTTGGTGTTGCGTTCCAGAGAGATCATCCGGTTTTCCATGGTTCATTCCTCCAGAATTTTGTCCAGTGTTTCCACAAGGGCCTGCATCTGCTCCGGCGTGCCGATGGTGATGCGCAGCCAGTTGGCGATGCGGGGTGCGTCAAAATGCCGCACCAGAATGCCGTTTTGCTTCAACGCTTTGTAAAGTTCTCCGCCGTCTTTCCGGTTCGTACTTGCGAACAGGAAGTTGGACCGGCTGTCCAGCACTGCAAAGCCGCGGGCTTCCAGCTGCTGCTTCGTCCAGGTGCGGGTGTCCACGATGGCGGCACGGGTGCGGTCAAAGTAGGCCGTATCTTCCAGCGCGGCCTGCCCGGCTTTCAGGGTCAGGCGGTTGATGTTGTAGGGGTTCAGGCTGAACTTGACCCGGTTCAGGTCGGCGATGAGCTTCGCGCTGCCCATGGCCAGACCCAGCCGGGCACCGGCCAGCTGGCGGGATTTCGAGAAAGTCTGCACCACCAGCAGGTTCTCGTACCGGTCGATGAGGGGCACGCAGCTCTCGCCGCCAAAGTCCACATAGGCCTCGTCCACGATGACCACGTTGTCGGGGTTGGCCTGCAGGATGCCCTCGATGGCGCTGCGCGGCAGGGCAAGGCCGGTGGGGGCGTTGGGGTTGGCGATGACGATGGTCTGGTGCAGGCCATCGTAGTCCTTCGGGTCCAGCGTGAAATCACCCTTCAGCGGGATGATGTGGCTGGGGATATGCAGCAGCCCGCACCACACACCGTAGCAGCCATAGGTGATGTCGGCATAGGCCAGCGGGTGCTGTTCGTCGCAGAAAGCCCGCAGCGCAAAGAACAGGTTCTCGTCGCTGCCGTTGCCGGGCATGATCTGATCCGGCTGCAGGCCAAAATGGGCCGCCGCACTGCGCAGCAAATCGGCACAGGCGGGGTCGGAGTAAAGGCGGAGCTTTTCCACTTCGGCTTCACTCACCGCCGCCACCACCGCCGGGGACGGCAGATAGGGGCTTTCGTTGGTGTTCAGTTTGATGTACTGCTGGTCCTGCGGCTGTTCGCCCGGCGTATAGGGGGTGACAGCGGACAGGGTGGGGGAAAGAAAACGGCTCATGAACAATATCCTCCAGTTTTCTTTTATCGGCAAGCGGCCTCGCCCTCTCAGGCCGCTTTGCGTCCAGCCTGCTCCCCTTTCTGTCGCTTACGCAACATCTTCCCCCGACCGGGGGAAGTCTGTCAAAGGGAGAGCCAAGAACCTGGCCGAAACGTTTCTTGCCTCCCCCTTTGGGGGAGGTGGCACGGCGTAAGCCGTGACGGAGAGGGCGAGCCTCTTTCACTTCTCGTACCGGATGGTCACGCTCTTTGCGTGGGCGTGCAGGCCCTCGCGCTCCGCAAAGTCGGCAATGCGGGGGGCCACTTCGCCCAGTGCCTCGCGGGTGTAGTAGAGGAAGCTGGACTTCTTGACGAAGTCGTCCACGCCCAGCGGGCTGGAGAAGCGGGCCGTGCCGCTGGTGGGCAGGGTGTGGTTGGGGCCGGCGAAGTAATCGCCCAGTGCCTCCGGCACGTTGCGGCCCAGGAAGATGCTGCCCGCGTTTTTGATCTCGTTCAGCACGCCGAAGGGGTCCTCCACGCACACTTCCAGATGTTCCGGTGCAA
>OGKX01001128.1_pt1 | contig 12341 bp, 9 predicted proteins | sample 1572541 | NCBI WGS metagenome assembly OGKX01 (sample SAMEA2581982, study PRJEB24529) | metagenome | biome: Human gut stool | place: China | collected 2011
TCTATCCGTTTAAAATAGATGGTCTGTTTTCAGGGAAAAGTACCTCTTTAATTATCGAGATATTCTATATCCATGTGATAATCCCACTTCGGAAAATAAAGGTTACCTCCCTCCCATTCCACTTCACCACGCTGGAAATCCACCGTTTCACTACGAGGATATTTTTTCTCGGGTATCAGTGGCATACCGTAATCGCTGTTGACTATCATACGCCAGGAGTCAATGCCACCCAAGAAGAAATATTCTTCATCCGTATTACGGGCAAAAGTAGGGATGCCAAATGATTGGTCTACAGGAACCCAGCCAATGCCTTCAAAATAGATTTCCGCCCAGTCGTGCAGGTTCCATGCTTTAGGATGCATCATAAAACCACTCTGGAAATGGGCAGGAATACCACTGATACGACAAAGCGTAATAAACAGCAAACTAACCTGCCCACAATCACCTTTATGATTATCTAACACGTATTCGGGAATATTTTCTATAGTAGAATATTCCCGGGCAGAAGCCCAAGGGAAGTTATCATTCACCCAACGGAAGATGCGTTTAGCTTTCAACAAAGGATTGGTTTCCCCAGCTGTCAATTTGGCAGCAAGTTCGCGCATACGTGGTGAGAAAATGACATGCTTCTCACGTTCAGCCGTATATTCCTTATATATAGAAGAAGTTGTATCATAAGGCTGAATATCTTTCGGTTTCAAATTATGCCATTCAGCATTAGTTGTATACTCAAAACTTTCAGAGAATACGGTTGGTTGATCTTGCACTGCACGTTTTTCCATGTAGAGAGTGCTATGAAGGCAATCCTGTGGGGATAAAGTATACTTGGATTCGCTGGCAGAGATGAATTTTACATCTTGCTGACGTGACTGGTCGGTACGTGGGTAAGGAAGCCAGCAACGGACGAGCTCTCCGGCAGGAACGGCATTACTGTCTACCGTGAGCGTATAGGTGACCCGCATTCGTTTGGGAGCAGTGATAGGATTACCACTCTTTTTCACACTCGCAATGATTTCGGGCAGGTTCTCCATATTTACTTTTTCACTGCCACTGAAGGAGACACCATCTTTGGCAGCCTTTATCTGATAGCAGACAGAGTCTACACGGAATAAATTAGGTGCGGCATTACGGAAATAACGCTTCTCACCATTCAGAGTCATACACTCCAATGCTTTGGAGGCTTCCCATTGGCACATCTGCTCATCGGAAACATCAGGGATATACTTACGAATATACTCTTTCACTTCATCTTCCGTACGAGAGAAATCAGTGAGGAGGCGTTGGTGCAGATCATCTTCCCAGGTATAGGGCTTGCTTTCCGGTTTTGGAGTACAAGCAGTTACAAGGAAAAGCAAGGCAGCAGCATACAATACTTTTTTCATAATAAGCTAATTTATAGATGATAATTGAGAACGGAAATTGAATTACGATTCAGGATCCTTACAGTTTCACAACTCCGATGCCAGGCAAATCTGGTAACGTGATCTTGCCCTTTACGACCTCCATTCCCTTGAAGCGGTCGTTGGCAATAAGCAGATTGCCATCCAGATCAGCAAAGTCAACCGCAGGAGAAAACTGGGCAGCAGCAGAGCAAGCACAGGATGTTTCCGTCATACAGCCCACCATCACGCGCATTCCCAAAGCGTGCGCCAGCGTCACCATCTCCCATGCTTCACGCATACCGGTACACTTCATCAGCTTTATATTGATTCCCGTGAAAGCGCCTTTTAAAGCGGCTACATCTCCCAGACGCTGCAAGGATTCATCCGCAAATATCGGTAGCGGGCTCTGTTGTGTTATCCAGGCAATATCCTCTAGCTTCTCCTTAGGCATGGGCTGTTCTATCATCACAACGCCTTTTTCTTTCAGCCAATGAATCATATCGAGCGCGTATTGGGGGTCTGCCCATCCTTGATTGGCATCTATCGCTATCGGAAGGTCTGTTACCGAACGAATGGTTTCAATCATCTCCTTATCATTGTCCCGTCCCAGTTTCACCTTTAATATATTAAACTGATCGGCACACTCTTTTGTTTTCGCCCGCACTACATCCGGCGCATCGATGCCTATCGTAAAGGTAGTGGAAGGTGTCTTTTCTTTGTTCAATCCCCATATCTTATACCAGGGAGCGCCTAATAGTTTCCCTACCAGATCATGAAGGGCGATATCTACCGCAGCTTTCGCTGCCGTATCCTTTGGCGAGAGGCTGTCAACGTATGACAAAATGTCATCTAGCTGAAAAGGATCACTAAACTGTTCCAGATTCACTTTCCCAAGGAAATTCATCACAGACTCTACTGTTTCTCCCAAATAAGGAGGCATAGAGGCTTCTCCATATCCCGTCACGCCTTCATATTCTATTTCTACCTGCACATCGGGAGTTGTTGTACGCGAATAAGTGGCAACTGTAAACACGTGCCTCAACTTCAATTCATAAGGGAAAAAAGTCATTTTCATCTTCCCTCCCAAACCGAGCTTATTTATATGAATGGTAGAAAGCAACGATTCTCCGGCTAGTGCCTGACGGGCTACTAACCCCGAACTGAAAGCAGCCAAAGCTGCCGTTTTCAAAAAATCTCTCCTGTTCTGCATTCTTTTATTGATAAAAGGGGTTCTTATTTGTGGTATTCATTCCTTTCTCCTTATTTATATAAGGTAAGAAACGGACAGCAAAAAGTAAACGCTTCGTGTTGAATTCATCATAGTTTTGATCCGAAGGATTCATGCTGCTGACGTGCACATCTCCCAATGCGTGGATAAACTGCTTGTTTCCGAGGTAAATGCCGACGTGAGAAATACCTTCTTTACGTTCCGCAGTCGCTTTCCGGCCGAAAAACACCAGATCTCCCCGTTTGACATTAGAGAAGTCAGGAGCAATATCGATATGTTCGCCCACATAGGCCTGTTGAGAGGCATCTCTCGGGATAATAATGTCATGCATAAAAAGTACGGTCCGTACCAGTCCGCTACAATCCACTCCCTTGGAAGAGGTTCCTGCCCATAGATAAGGAATTCCCATCATCGAGTAAGCTGTTTCAATGATACTTTCAACATCTTGTTTCAGTGAAGCTCGCCATTCCGCTTCCGGTTGGGAAATGGATTTCGAAAGATATGCTTTCCGTCCGTCGGGATAAGACACTTGATAGAAATGTCCTTTGCTCCCCTCCCACTTCAAACGATTGCCCGCAACAACATCGGATACGGGTTGGGAACTCTCATCCGGTTTCTCATACGCAAATCCGTAGTGCGAGGTAACCACTATCTTTTCTGCCCGATTCCATTCATCATACCGTTCTTTCGACATGGGGGTAATTACCATCCGGTGCACCCATCCGGTATAATCATCCGGTGTTTGTATCTCGTACCAACCGTTATACTGAAGCACCTTGACCGGCATTCCCAACAATGCCTGCGTACTCATGCCGGAAGTAAATTTGCCTTCCTCGCGCAAATTGCAAACTGAAATATGTACTACCCCATAAGCCGAATCGGCAGGCATGGGACGTATTTCCTGTGCTTTCAGGCTAGCTGCCATCATCGCCAGGAAACAATAGAAAAGGAGGATATTCTTCTTCATTAAAATCCATTTTAATGATAGCAAAGTTAGAAATTATTTCTATTTGTGATACTTTCTTTGGCTAAAACAAAATAAATGACGTATTTTTGCAGTCTAAAGCAGTTGGCCGGTCTGTCGCGTGCATGTTTCGTGCAGGAGGAAAGTCCGGGCAACATAGAGCATCCTACTTCCTAACAGAAAGCTGTCCGCGAGGGTAGAGTAACGTAGAAGAAAATAACCGCCGCTCCTTTCGGGGAGAGGTAAGGGTGAGAAGGTGGGGTAAGAGCCCACCAGTCGCATGGCGACATGCGGGCTGTACGTCTTAGGAGTTGTAAGGTCATGTAAACCGGCGTTATGAGAGTTGCTCGCTCCATGTCGGAGGGTAGACCGCTAAAGTGTCGTGGTGACACGCCACTCAGATAAATGACAGGCACCTGATATAATTAAAGATTAATAATCGGAAATTATATGGGTACAGAACTCGGCTTATAGGCTGACTGCTTTTTCTTTTAATTATCCATTTAATTACAAATGACTAATGGATGAGGATCGACTGTTCGAGCAAGTCTGTTGTAATCAGTAATTAGTTGCTTGCAATTAGTAATTAGCGAAGAACTATGAAGAAGAAAATCACCGATATATGGAAGTTTCTTACGTATGACATCTGGCGCATTACGGAAGACGAAGTGACCCGAACCAAGTTCTCACTCTACAATATTATAAAGACCGTCTATCTTTGTATCAATCGGTTTACCAAAGACCGGATGGCCAATAAAGCTTCTGCACTTACTTATAGCACATTGCTTGCCATTGTACCGATACTTGCCATCCTGTTTGCCGTAGCGCGTGGTTTCGGGTTCGACAACCTGATGGAACATCAGTTCCGCAACGGTTTTGGAGGAAATACAGAAACAACGGAGGCCATTCTCTCATTTGTCAATTCCTATCTTTCACAGACCAAAGGAGGTATTTTCATTGGAGTTGGTTTGGTAATGTTGTTATGGACGGTTATCAATCTGGTCAGTAATATTGAAATCACCTTCAACCGTATCTGGGAAGTGAAAAAAGCACGATCCATGTATCGCAAGATTACGGACTATTTCTCCATGTTCCTGCTGATGCCGATTCTGATCGTGGTATCCGGAGGACTTTCTCTGTTTATGAGCACCATTCTCAAGCAGATGGATGATTTCGTCCTGCTCGCTCCTGTTATGAAATTCATGATACGGCTTATTCCTTTTGTCCTGACATGGCTGATGTTCACCGGGCTGTACATCTTCATGCCGAACACGAAAGTGAAATTCAAACACGCTCTCATTGCAGGTATTCTGGCAGGGTCTGCTTATCAGGCTTTTCAGTTCCTGTACATCAACAGCCAGTTGTGGGTGTCAAAGTACAATGCCATTTATGGTAGTTTTGCCGCACTTCCCTTATTTCTGCTTTGGTTGCAGATATCCTGGACAATCTGTTTGTTTGGAGCCGAACTGACGTATGCCGGACAGAATATCCGCAGCTTTAGCTTTGACCAGGACACCCGGAACATCAGCAGACGATACCGGGATTTTATATCCATCCTGATTATGTCACTCATAGCCAAACGATTCGAAAAGAACGAACCGCCCTATACGGCTGCAGAAATATCGGAGGAGCATCAGATCCCCATCCGACTGACAAATCAGGTACTTTATCAGTTACAGGAAATAGAATTGATTCACGAGGTTGTTACCGACGAAAAAAGCGAAGAAATCGGTTACCAGCCTTCAATGGATATCAATCAACTGAATGTGGCTGTCCTGCTGGACCGTTTGGACACATACGGCTCCGAGAATTTCAAAATAGACAAAGACGAAGAATTCAACGACGAATGGAAGGTGCTGACCGAATCCAGAGAAGAATACTATAAAAAAGCAAGTAAAGTATTACTGAAGGATTTGTAGGAAAGTCAAACCTTAAATCGCGAGAATGAACTTAACACAATATTAGAAAAAATGAAAAAGCTACTGCTAAGTGCATTTGTCATCTGTCTAGCAGGGACAAGCATTGCACAAGAATCTCCTTTATGGATGCGCCACTGCGCTCTTTCTCCAGACGGAACCACCATTGCATTTACCTACAAAGGAGACATCTACACGGTACCGTCAACCGGCGGACGTGCCACACAAATCACCACCAATCCGGCTTTTGATACGGAACCGGTATGGAGTCCCGACAGTAAACAAATTGCCTTTGCATCGGATCGCATGGGAAGTCTCGACGTTTTCGTCGTATCCAGTGAAGGAGGAGCACCCCAGCGACTGACCACTCATTCAGGCAGTGAGAAACCTGTTGCCTACAAAGACAACAAACACATTTTATTCACAGCCAACATTGCTCCCTCTGCCGAAGATGCCGGGTTTCCTTCCGGCCAGTTCCAGCAAGTGTACGAGGTAGCCGTGACGGGAGGACGCCCCGCTATGTTCTCATCCATGCCAATGGAGTGCATCTCTATTAATAAGGAGGGAGTGATGCTCTATCAGGACAAGAAAGGATACGAAGACTATTGGCGCAAGCATCAGGTATCCCCTATTGCCCGTGACATCTGGACATACACTCCCGGGAAAAAACCTGTTTATCAAAAACAAACTACTTTCGGAGGTGAAGACCGCGAACCGGTATGGAGTCCTGATGGTAAATCATTCTATTATCTAAGTGAAGAGAAAGGTTCCTTCAATATATTCCAACGTACTCCCGGAACCACCACTTCCCAACAAATCACTTTCCATACAAAGCATCCCGTACGTTTTCTAAGCATTTCAACCACCGGCACACTCTGTTATGGTTATGACGGCGAAATTTATACACTTACTCCGGGCAAACAACCCCAAAAGGTAAATATAAGTATCCTGGCAGACAAGAATGACAAAGATATTATCCGCCAAATCAAATCCAACGGGGCTACCGACATCGCTGTATCTCCCAAAGGAAAAGAGGTCGCATTCATTATGCGCGGTGATGTTTACGTAACCTCCATTGACTACAAAACAACCAAACAAATTACCAACACACCCGATCAGGAACGTAACATCAGTTTCGCTCCCGACGGACGCACACTCGTCTACTCTTCAGAACGCGATGGATTGTGGCAGCTTTACACTTCCACCATCGTACGCAAAGAGGAGAAACAATTCACCTATGCCACAGAATTGAAAGAAGAACGTTTGACAAACTCCAAAGTCGCTTCTTTCCAACCACAATTCAGTCCTGACGGTAAAGAGGTTGCTTTCCTCGAGAACCGTACCGCTATCCGTGTCATCAATCTAAAAAACAAGGCTGTGCGCACAGTGATGGATGCCAAATATCAATATTCTTATGCCGACGGTGACCAATGGTTCCAATGGAGCCCCGACAGCCAATGGATTCTATCAGACTTCATTGGCATAGGAGGCTGGAACAATAAAGACGTTGTTTTGCTGAAAGCCGACGGAAAAGGCGAAATGGTCAATCTTACCGAAAGCGGATACAGCGACAGCAACGCCAAATGGGTGTTGGGCGGGAAAGCAATGATATGGAACAGTGACCGTGCCGGATACCGTAGCCATGGTAGCTGGGGAAGTGAAGACGACACCTATATTATGTTTTTCGACGTCGATGCCTACAACCGCTTCCTGATGAGCAAAGAAGATATTGCCTTACTTGAAGAAGCGGAAAAGGCAGAGAAAGCAGAAAAAGAAAAAAACAAGAAAGAAAAGGCAGAGAAGAAAGAAGACACTAAAGACAGTAAGAAGAAAACGAACCAGAATGAGAATGCGAAAAAAGACAGTACAGAGATAAAGCCTCTTACATTCGATTTGGAGAATCGTTTTGACCGCATCGTCCGTCTAACTGTAAATTCTTCCCGCCTGGGTGACGCTGTCATGAGCCCGAAAGGTGATATTCTTTATTACCTGGCAGCTTTTGAAGGAGACTACGACCTTTGGGAGCATAAACTGAAAGAAAATACGACTAAAATATTATTGAAAGGAGTTGGCGGCGGCTCACTCATACCGGATAAAGAAGGAAAGAATATCTTTATGTGCACAGGCGGCCGATTGAAGAAAATAGAGATTGCCGGTAGCAAAATTACACCGATAGAATTTGAAGCATTCTTCGATTACCGTCCTTATGATGAACGCGCATACATCTTCGACCACGTTTGCCAACAAGTAAATGACAAATTCTATACTGCCGACTTGCATGGAGTGGACTGGAAAGGATATAAAAAAGCATACGAACGCTTCTTGCCCCACATCAGCAACAATTATGACTTCACGGAAATGTTGAGTGAATTGCTTGGCGAATTGAATGGTTCCCATACCGGAGCCCGGTTTGCAGCAGGAGGCAGCGCAATGCCTACCGCTACTCTGGGAGTCTTTTACGATGAGTCATACGACGGTGCCGGGTTAAAGATCAAGGAAATCATGAAGCAAAGTCCTTTCACGCAGAAAAAGACAGAAGTGAAGGCAGGTTGCATCATTGAAAAAGTAGACGGCACAACGATTGAAGCCGGTGCTGATTACTTCCCGTTATTTGAAGGCAAAGTCGGACGCAAAGTAGTACTTACCGTATACGATCCTTCTACTAAAAAACGTTTTGAAGAAACAGTAAAGGCAATCAGCTATGGAACTCAAAGCGAGCTGCTTTACAAACGTTGGGTAGAGCGCTGCACCAAGAAAGTGGAAGAGCTTTCCGGCGGACGCATTGCTTATGTACATATTAAAGGTATGGACAGCCCCAGCTTCCGCAAGATCTATTCCGAACTGCTCGGCCGTTATCGCAATAAAGAAGCCGTAGTGGTAGATACCCGTCATAATGGCGGCGGATGGCTACACGATGATGTAGTCACCTTACTTAGTGGAAAAGAATATCAACGTTTCGTGCCACGCGGACAATATATCGGCAGCGATCCATTCAACAAATGGCTGAAAGCCTCATGCATGCTAACTTGCGAAGACAATTATAGCAATGCTCATGGCACTCCTTACGTATATAAGACTCTAGGTATTGGTAAACTGGTAGGCGCCCCGGTGGCAGGCACGATGACCGCCGTGTGGTGGGAACGCCAGATAGATCCGTCTATTGTATTCGGTATCCCGCAGGTGGGTTGTATGGATATGCAAGGCAACTATCTCGAAAATCAGACCTTGCAACCTGATATTCTAGTTTATAACGAACCGGCAGCCAGCCTGAAAGGAGAAGATGCACAACTGAAAGCAGCAGTAGACTACCTATTGAAAGATTTGTCAAAAAAGAAATAAATATAGCATTATTGATGCCACCGGAAAAGCGGCATCAATAACACGCTAACTATCAACACCTTAAAAAAGCCATTTATTGGTTTTAAAGAAACAGGTCGTTCCTTTAAAAGGAAAGCATCGTTGGTTTAAAAGGAACGTCCCCTTCCTTTAAAACCAACGATGCTTTCTGTTATATGCTTATCCTAAAGGGCTAAGAATATAATTATTTTTCAATCAATAACGATTGTATGAAATCACCTTTTCTTTCGGCTTCCTTATCTTCTTACGTTTTTCCTTTGCCGGATAGCCAATGACAATATCCAGCAATAAACGTTTCGAAGCAGGAATACCGGCAAGCTGTTTCAGCTCTTTTTCATCGAACCAACCCAGAATACAAGAACCCAAACCTTCGGCTTCAGCTGCCAGAGAAATATGAGCAGCCGCTATTCCAATGTCGATCAACGGAAAATGCTTGCCTTTTACCTTTCCGCCAAGCAGGGAGGTTATATTAGCAGATTCTTCTACAACCAGAATATGCACGGGAGCATCTTTGGCAAACTTATTCATTCCCAAGCCAGCAGCAGCTTTCCCGGCTTTTTGAGCCAGTTCCTTGTCTGTGATGACCACAAACCTCCAAGGTTGTGCGTTGCAGGCCGAAGGCGCCAAACGTGCAGCTTCAAGTACCCGTTCCAACTTTTCCGGCTCCACCGGACGTTCTTTATCATACGAACGGTCACTTTGACGAGCCTGCACCAATTGAAGAAAATCAGTATATGCCATTTCCAATCCTCCAGTCACTTATTTATATTTTCTCATTTATATTGAATCATCCGGCTGATATACTTGCCGATAATATCGAATTCGATATTTACCACACTGCCAATCTCAAATGTATGGAAGTTCGTATGCTCGTATGTATAAGGAATGATAGCCACCTGGAAAGTATCATCCGTCGGATTACATACCGTCAGGCTAACACCGTTCACAGTCACCGAACCTTTATCCACGGTGATATATCCGCGTTTCGCCATCTCCTTGTCAAACGCATATCGGAATGTAAAATACCAGCTGCCTTCCGCATCCTTAATATCGATACAAGTAGCAGTCTGATCCACATGTCCCTGAACGATATGTCCGTCCAACCGACCGTTCATCATCATGCTACGTTCAACGTTCACCTTATCCCCCACTTTCAACAAACCGAGGTTAGAACGCTCCAACGTTTCTTTCATGGCAGTCACCGTATACGTATCATCCGTCAGAGTCACTACCGTCAGGCATACACCATTGTGAGAAATACTCTGGTCGATTTTCAACTCATTCACAAACGAACACTTAAATGTAAAGTGTATATTCTCCTGGTCTTTCACCAGTGCTACCAAAGTAGCATATTCTTCTACGATTCCAGAAAACATAATTCTATTTACTATTTACGATTTTACAATTGAAAGTACTCTCTTAATGCAAGGGTCAAAGATACGAATAAGGAAGCAGCTTAGAAAATAAGAGCAAAAAAAAATGGGGCTTTTCACAAAGCTCCATTTTTCAGTTTTCAATAGGTATTAGTTTTTTTTTAAGGTAAAAAGATTGTTTTCAGGATAACGGTGCAAATATAGGCGGTTTTACCGATACTATCCAAATTATAAAACATGTCATATAACATCTTTTTGAAAATTCTTTGGATTTATTATCATTTGAAGCAAAATCTCCTGTAACTTGTCCGTTACAGGAGACAAATATAAGATAATTTTTTAAGGAGCCCTAATTTCTGTTTAAAAATCGGCAGAAAATTACTTTTCCGGGTAATTTTCATCGGTTTTTCCACGATGTTTTAACACTTTGGCATCAATGAAGAATACAATCTCCTCGGCAATGTTGGTAATATGATCTCCCGAACGTTCCAGTTTACGGAACACGCTGACTAAATCTACGCAAGTATGTACAGCTTCCGGATGTTCGATAATATAGTCTGAAAGAATCCCTGTTGCATCCGCATTGATTTCATCTAGCAAATTATCCTTAGCAAACACTCCTGCCGCCAAATCATTACTCTCTTCATTCAAGGCACGTTTTGCCAGTTCCAGCATCGACAACACCTCTGCCTGCATCTCTGCCAGGCGAAGACGAGACAACAGCTCCGCATCCAATACCGGTTCTTTGCAACGAAGTACAAAACGGGCGATCCCTTCCGCAAAGTCACCCAAACGTTCCAGATTTGTGTTAATCTTCAACATAGCCAACACAAAACGAAGATCAATCGCCACCGGATTATACAATGCGATAATATCTTCCACATCACTATCTATCTTCAATTCAAAAGCATTCACCCTGCGCTCGCGAACCATCACCTGTTGAGCCAGCTCCTTGTCAAGGGTCAACACAGCCTCTCCGGCACGGTCAAGCTGGTTGTACACCAAGGTCCACATTTCATCAATTTCCTTCTTCAATAGAACAAGTTCCGATTCTATAAACTTTACCATAGTCTACTTATATATAAATGATTAATATTCTGTTTCTAACACAGGCAAGGGGGACCGTTCTATCCGAAGCGACCTGTAATATAATTCTGCGTAGCCTCTTTCTCCGGATTTGTGAATATCTTCTTGGTCTGATCGAATTCTACCATCTCGCCCATATAAAAGAAAGCCGTTTTGTCGCTGACACGGGCCGCCTGCTGCATATTGTGCGTCACAATCACAATAGTATAGTCTTTTTTCAGCTCGTGAATCAGCTCTTCCACTTTTGCCGTAGAGATAGGGTCGAGCGCAGACGCAGGTTCGTCCATCAGCAACACCGAAGGAGACACCGCCATAGCACGGGCAATGCAAAGACGTTGCTGCTGTCCGCCGGACAAGGCAAAAGCCGATTCTTTCAGTTTGTCCTTCACTTCATCCCAAAGCGCGGCACCCTTCAGGGTCTCCTCCACCCGCTGACGGATAAAGGCATTATCTTTCACTCCGTTCACTCTCAACCCGTAAGCCACGTTTTCAAAAATGCTTTTCGGAAAAGGATTGGGACGCTGGAACACCATGCCTACATTGGAGCGGTACTCCGGGGCGTTGACCCCCCGGCCGGCCACATCCCGTCCGTGATAGAGAATCTCGCCGCTGCTGGGCGTTTCCAGCAGATTGATGCACCGCAGCAGCGTGGACTTACCGGCGCCGTTAGAACCTACCAGCCCAAAAACGGAGCCGTCCTGCACCTTCAGCGTCAAGTGGCGCAAGGCGGTAACGCAGTCAAACTGCTTGCTCACATCTTGAATTTCAATCATCTCGGTCCCTCCTCTCCATCTGTTCTTCTACAATCTGCTCCAGCGCCTGCCGGGTCAGGCCGGCGTCTGCCGCTGCCTGTACCGCTGCGGCAAAACGATCTGCCGCCAGCTTCTTAAACTGGGACAGCTGATCCTTCTCCGGCGAAATAAAGGCACCCCGCCCGGCTACTGTATAAAGCACGCCGTTCATCTCCAGAGCGGCATAGGCCTTTTGTACCGTGTTGGGGTTAATGCCCAGTTGCTGTGCCATGGCAAGATCGGA
>OGKX01001131.1_pt1 | contig 12332 bp, 13 predicted proteins | sample 1572541 | NCBI WGS metagenome assembly OGKX01 (sample SAMEA2581982, study PRJEB24529) | metagenome | biome: Human gut stool | place: China | collected 2011
CCGCGGCCAGCAAGACGCAAGCAAAGCGCTGCGGATGCTGGGTGCCGCAACCCGGACAGTGGCATTGCGAAGCAATGACGGAGAGGTTAATTACAGCAGCCTCAGTATCAAAACTGCGGGTCGGAAGTCCGCAGTTACGGCGTAGGTTAAAGTTTACTCTGCTGCGGGAGCGGCAGGCGCAGCGGCGCCCTTCTTCTCCTCTTTCTTCAGCAGAGCGCTGACCTTGTCCACCAGTTCGGGCAGCATGGTCAGGGCGCGGTCAATGGTGTTGGAGCCGTCGGACAGCTGGATGGTGCGCACGCAGCCGTCCTTCACCACCAGAAAAGCCACCGGCTGGATGTTGACGCCCGCGCCGGAGCCGCCGCCGAACAGGTCCTTGTTGGCGGCATTCTTGCCGTCAAAGTCGGTGCCGCCGGAGGCAAAACCAAAGCTCACCTTGGACACTGGCAGGATGGTGGTGCCGTCCTCGGTGGTGATAGGCTTGCCGATGATGGTATTGGCGTCCACCATCTCGTGGATCTTGTCCATGGTAACGTTCATAATGCCCTGAATCGGATGCTCAGCCATAATGCAAATCTCCTTTGATCGTTTTTGTCAGGCCTGTGTCCCCAGAGTTTTACCGGGAACTCGCAGACTGTCAGGCTCCGTCACACTCGTCACACAATTTTATTCAGTGTACCACAGTTACAGGAAAACGTCCAGCACCTTTTCGCGCCAGAACTCCGCCAGCACACGCACCGCTGCGACGACGATGAACAGCGCCCTTGCCGAAATGCGCAAGGACACACGGTCCTCTACGGTGGGTTCAGCGCTGCCAAAGTCCGGCACGATGCGCAGTTCGTCAAACTGCAGGTAAATGAAGCGGTCAAGCACACCCAGCACCGGGTATAGCCATGCCTGCAGCTTGCCGTAATTACGGGCCGCTGCAGCAGGGTCCTCCCCGCGCACGCCAAGGCACACCCGGATGTGGGTGATGCGCAGCGCGCCGAATACAGCCCGGATCAGCGTCCCGGCTCCGCGCAGGATGGTGCACAGGATGTTCAGGGTCAGCTTTGCCTTTTTGCGCGGCTCTGCGGATTTTTTCTCCTTGGCAGGCTTCTTTGCCGCTTTTGCCTTTTTCGGCTTCTTTTTGCGCTTGCTCTCCTCCGTCGGCTCCGGCTTCGGGTACTGGAACACCGGGAAGGTGATGCCCAGTGCCCCGGCCTTTACGGTCAGGGTGTCCTGCTCCCAGCTGACGTCCGCACAGAACGGGATGAGCAGCAACAGCACCATTAGAGCCAGCACCACCAGCAGCAGGATGCCAAGGACCTTCAGCAGAAACAGCAGCACCCCGCCCACAGCGGCAAAAACGGTGGTCATGGGTCATTCCTCGCTTTCTGCCGGAGCTTCCGGCTGATGCACCGGCGGCAGGTCCGCCAGACTGGACAGGCCGAATACTCTTAAAAAGGTGTCGGTGGTGCGGAAGCTCACCGGGCGGCCCGGCAAGTCCAGACGGCCAGCTTCCTCGATCAGGCCCTTTTCCAGCAGGCCGGACACGCTGGACGAGGAGTCCACCCCGCGCACCTGCTCGATGAAAGCGCGGGACACCGGCTGATTGTAGGCGATCACGGTCAGGGTCTCCATGGCGGCAGGGCCCAGCGGCACGGCGCGGCGGCTGTCCAGCACACGGCGCACGCAATCGGCCCACTCGGTCTTGGTGGCCAGCTGCCAGCGGGTGTTCAGGTGCAGCAGGCACAGGCCGCTGTCCTCCCGGGTGTAGCGGGTGCGCAGCTCTTCCAGCGCGTTTTCCACGCTGGTCTGGGGCAGCTGCACGGCCTGCGCCAGCTTGTCGGAGCCGATGGGCTCCCCGCAGGCAAACAGCATGGCCTCCACTGCGGCACGAATCTGTTTCTGGTTCATTTTTTCTCCTTTATCCGGGTGCGCTGCATGGTCAGCTCCCCGTTCTCCCCCAGGGTGACGCGGCCGCCGCGCACCAGCTCCAGCAGAGCCAGAAAGGTGGCCACGTTGGTGCTGCGGCTCTGCCGGGGCGAGAACAGCTGGCCCATGCGGGCCGCTGCCCCGCTGATGAGGCTGCGCAGGATGTACACCACCCGGCTGGTCACCGACACCATGGGGGCCGTGACCAGCGGCTCAAACTGCTGCTGGGTGGGCTCCCGGCGCAGGCGGGTGCGCCCGGCAAGGGCGTTCCAGTAGTCGGCCAAAATTTGGGGTGCATGGTGCAGGGTATAGGTGTTGTCCCACTCCATCTCCATCGGCTGCCGCACGAACACCGGTGCCTGCTCCCCTTTTGCCCGCAGCAGCGCGGCCATACGGCGGCACTGGTCGTACTCGATGAGCTGGCCGGTGAATTCCTGCTTCATCCGCTCACCCTCTTCGCTGCGGGGCAGCAGCAGATAGCTCTTCATCTCCACCAGATGGGCCGCCATCTCGATAAAGGCGCTGGCGGTCTCCGGGTCCGGGTCGGCCTGCTCCACCGTGCGGGTGTACTGGTCGATCAGTTCCAGAATGGGGATGTTGTGCAGGTCCATCTTATGTTTGGCCACAAGAGCCAGCAATAATTCCAGCGGGCCGTCAAAATCTTCCAGATGGAAGGTCAGTTCCTCTGCCATCGCTCAGACCACCGTCCCGGCTGCTGTGTAGTAGACCGAATAGGCAATCCGGTCAATGTAACCGGTACCCGCACTCAGCAGATCCCACACAGCATTGTTCAGGTAATACAGCGGGGTATCCAGCAGGCCCATCCACACCGCCGCCAGCAGCGCGATCATGATATAGCGCTCGTACTTCATCAGGCCGAAGTACGCCCGCTGGGGCAGCGCCACCAGCAGGATGCGGCTGCCATCCAGCGGCGGCACCGGGATAAAGTTGAACACCGCCAGGCTCACGTTCATCAGCACCATATACTGGAGGAAGTAGGCCAGGTAGTAGGTGGCCTGGTTTACCGGAGCCCAGTAGTACATCACCTTCCACAGCACCATGGCAAGATAGGCCAGCACAATGTTGGCCACCGGGCCCGCCAATGCGGTGAGGGCCATGCCCCACTTGGGGTTTTTGAAATTGCGGGGGTTGGTGGAGACCGGCTTTGCCCAGCCCACGCCCGCAAATACCATGCACAACGTGCCCAGCAGGTCAAAATGAGCAAACGGATTCAGCGAAAGGCGGCCTTCGCGCTTGGCGGTAGGGTCCCCCAGCAGCCAGGCAGCCAGCGCATGGCCGGCTTCATGGAACGGGATGGCCACCAGTGCCACCAGTGCGCGGACGAGATAATAGGTTGCCCGTGTCATAAGCATCTCCTGAAAAACAACATTTTCTATTATAATACTATCTTTTAGCCGGTTGAGCAACCCTTGCTGCAAAAGATTGGAAAAAGATGACGGAAATTTTGAAAAAAGACTTGCATTTTGCCCGCATCTCTGGTAAAATAGTCAAGCTGATTATTTTGATTCCTTACTTCACTCTAGGAGGTGCAAGTACCATGGCTAAGTGTGAATGCTGCGGCAAGGGCGTTACCTTTGGTATTAAGGTCTCTCACTCCCATCGCCGTTCCAACCGTACCTGGAAGCCGAATGTCCGTCGTGTCAAGGCGGTCGTGGATGGCTCCCCCAAGTATGTCTACGCATGCTCCCGTTGCCTGCGCGCTGGCAAAGTTACCCGCGCTGTCTAATTTGGTGTATGTGGCCGGTCACTTTGTCGAGTGGCCGGCTTTTTTTGTTGCCTTAAAGGAGATGAACGCATGGCTCTTCCCACCGATCCCATCATGCTGCTGAGCGTGGTGAACCTCAAACTCCGGGATTATTTCAAAAACCTCGATGCTTTGTGCGAAGATCTGGACGCCGACAAGACTGATCTGTGTGCAAAGCTGCGTGCCGTCGGCTACGAGTACGACGCACAGCGCAACCAGTTTGTCTGATTTATCCTGAAACGCTACTGCCGGCTGGACGTGCAGCGACTGTGCGCCAGGGCCGGATCATGATAAAAAAGGAGTGCTTGATTGATTATGATGCAGGGTACCTATTACAAAGAGTGGAGCAGTGTGCTGAACCGCGAGATGGAGTTCAAGGTATATGGCAGCGCCGGTGTGCCGGTGCTGGCTCTGCCCGCCCGCGGCGGCCGCTTTTTCGACTGGGAGAACAACGGCATGCCGGACGCCATTGCCCAGCTGCTGAACGAGGGCAAGATCCAGCTGTTCTGCGCTGACAACGTGGACGGCGAAGGTGTGCTGAACGGGGATCTGCCGCTGCGCCGCCGGGCCGAGGCACAGGAGAAGTATTTTGTTTACCTGACTGCCGAGCTGGCTCCCCGCATCCTGACCCTGAACAAGGCCGAGAAGGGCACCAAGATCTGGTGCGCCGGTGTGGATCTGGGCGCTTATCAGGCCGTGAACTGCCGTCTGCGCCGCCCCAACCTGTTTGCCGGTGCCGTGGGCATGGGCGGCATCTACGACCTGAGCCGCTTCTGGGGTGCCGAGAACGACGATCTGGTGCTGCGCTGCTCTCCCCTGCTGTACCTGCAGGAGAACGGCATCGCCAACAAGCTGGCACTGGCCAAGGCCGAGGAAAACAGCCTCATCCTCTGCGCCGGTCAGGGTGCCTACGAGGATGACGCCAAGGCCGACACCCAGGCACTGGCCGACGTGCTGCAGGCCCAGGGCCTGCCCGCCCATCTGGAACTGTGGGGCGGTGATGTGTCCCACGACTGGTACTGGTGGGGCAAGATGTGGAGCCTGTTTGCTCCGCGCATTCTGGAAAAGTAACTTTATCACGGTTCTGTGTGAGGGAAAGCCTGCGGGTTTTCCCTCTTTTTTCTTTTATTTCAAATTCCTACTTGATTTGTCGGATATGGTGTGGTATACTCCTGCTGGAAGCAAAAGATACCCCCAAGGGGTTTGTGAAAGGAGCCTGCATCATGGAATCCACCGAAAAGAAGCCCTGCTGTTGCTGCAGCGCCGAAGAGCCTGCGGCGGACACGGTTTCCCCCGCCGATGTGCCGGACGCTGTCCCCTCCTGCTGCCGCCACAAGGACCGCAGCCCGGAGGAATACAAAGCACTGGTCAACCGGCTGAGCCGCATCGAAGGGCAGGTGCGCGGCGTGCGCGGCATGCTGGAAAAGGACGCCTACTGTGTGGATATTCTGGTACAGGTGGCAGCGGTGAACTCGGCGCTGAACAGCTTTGCCAAGGAGCTGCTGGCCCAGCACATGAGCACCTGTGTGGCCGATGACCTGCGTGCCGGCAGCGACGAAAAGCTGAACGAGTTGATCAAGCTGCTGCCCCGGCTCATGAAGTGACCCTGCGGCAGACATACTGGACTTATCAGGAGTGAATACGATGGAACAATACAATGTGACGGGTATGAGCTGCGCGGCCTGCTCTGCCCGGGTGGAAAAGGCCGTAAAAAAGGTACCGGGTGTGACCAGCTGTTCGGTGAGCCTGCTGACCAACTCCATGGGCGTAGAGGGCACCGCATCCAGCGCGGCGATCATTCAGGCCGTGCAGGAAGCCGGTTACGGTGCCAGCCCCAAGGCGGCCGGTGCTGCCGCCGCCAGCTCCCCCAGTGCCGACCTGGACGCGCTGGCCGACCACGAGACGCCCAAGCTCAAGCGGCGGCTGATTGCTTCGCTGGGCTTTCTGCTGGTACTGATGTACTTCTCCATGGGGCACATGATGTGGGGCTGGCCCCTGCCCCACTGGTTTGACGGCAACCATGTTGCCATGGGCCTTGTCCAGCTGCTGCTGGCGGGCATCGTGATGGTGATCAACCAGAAGTTCTTCATCAACGGCTTCAAGGGGCTGATCCACGGCTCCCCCAACATGGACACGCTGGTGGCCATGGGCTCCATGGCCAGCTTTGTGTGGAGCACCTACGCCCTGTTTGCCATGACCCGCGCACAGGTGGACGGCAACGACGAGCTCGTCATGCACTATATGATGGAGTTCTACTTTGAGTCGGCCGCCATGATCCTGACCCTCATCACGGTGGGCAAGATGCTGGAAGCCCGCTCCAAGGGCAAGACCACCGACGCGCTCAAGAGCCTGATGAAGCTGGCCCCCAAAACGGCCACCCTCCTGCGGGGCGGCACCGAAGTCAGCGTCCCCATCGCGGAAGTGCGCAAGGGCGATGTTTTTGTCGTCCGCCCCGGTGAGAACATCCCGGTGGACGGCATCGTGCTGGAAGGCAGCAGCGCCGTGAACGAGAGCGCACTGACCGGTGAGAGTATCCCGGTGGACAAGGCCGAGGGCGACAAGGTCTCAGCCGCCACCACCAACCAGTCGGGCTTCCTGCGGTGCGAGGCCACCCGCGTGGGCGAAGATACCACTCTGGCGCAGATCATCCGGATGGTCAGCGACGCCGCCGCCACCAAGGCCCCCATCGCCAAGATCGCCGACACCGTGTCGGGCTTCTTCGTCCCGGCGGTCATCTCCATCGCAGTAGTCACCACCATCGTCTGGCTGCTGCTGGGCCGGGAGTTCGGCTATGCGCTGGCCCGCGGCATCTCGGTGCTGGTCATCAGCTGCCCCTGTGCGCTGGGTCTGGCCACACCGGTGGCCATCATGGTCGGCAACGGTCTGGGGGCCAAGAACGGCATCCTGTTCAAGACGGCCGCTTCGCTGGAAGCCGCAGGCCGCACCCAGATCGTGGCACTGGATAAGACCGGCACCATCACCAGCGGCGAACCCAAGGTCACCGACATCCTGCCCGCCGAGGGGGTAAGCGAGACGGAGCTGCTGACCCTTGCCGCCGCGCTGGAGCGCAGGAGCGAGCATCCGCTGGCCAAGGCCATCCTCGCTTACACCGAGGCCAACGCCATCGAGGCCCCGGAAATCTCCGACTTTGCAGCCCTGCCCGGCAACGGCCTGAGCGCCAAGCTGGACGGCAAGGAGATCTTTGGCGGCAATGCAGCCTTTACCGGCACCAAGGTCACCGTCCCGGCCGAGCTGGCACAGGCAGCAGCCGAGCTATCGGCGCAGGGTAAGACCCCGTTGTTCTTTGGCGGCGCAGGCCGTCTGCTGGGTGTTATCGCAGTGGCCGACACCATCAAGGAGGACAGCCCCCGGGCCATCCGGGAGCTGCAGGCCATGGGCATCAAAGTGGTCATGCTCACCGGCGACAACCAGCGCACGGCTGACGCCATCGGCAAGCAGGCCGGAGTGGACGCCGTAATCGCCGGGGTGCTGCCGGACGGCAAGGAGGCCGTGATCCGCCAGCTGCAGGCCGCCGGTAAGGTGGCCATGGTGGGTGACGGCATCAACGACGCCCCCGCCCTGACCCGCGCCGACACCGGCATCGCCATTGGCGCCGGTACCGATGTGGCCATCGACGCCGCCGATGTGGTGTTGATGAATTCCAGCCTCTCGGATGTGCCCGCCGCCATCCGCTTGAGCCGCGCCACCCTGCGCAGCATCCACGAGAACCTGTTCTGGGCCTTCCTCTACAACACCATCGGCATTCCGCTGGCAGCCGGTGCGTTCATTCCCTTCGGCCTGACGCTGAACCCCATGTTCGGCGCAGCGGCCATGAGCCTGTCCAGCTTCTGCGTGGTGAGCAACGCCCTGCGGCTGAATCTGTTCGATCTGCACAGCACCAAACACGACCACCCGCTGAAAAACGCTTCTGCCCTGCCCTCTGCCCTCACGCAGCCCGCAGCGGTTGAGGATAAAGAGAGTACCATCAAGGAGGATACGACCATGAAAAAGACTCTGCATGTAGAAGGCATGATGTGCGGCCACTGTGAGGCCCGTGTGAAGAAGGCGCTGGAGGCCCTGCCCGAAGTGACCGAGGCTGTGGTGAGCCACGAGGCCGGCACCGCCGTTGTCACCCTGAGCGCCGAAGTTCCCGACGATGTGTTGAAGAAGACCGTCGAGGATCAGGACTACAAGGTCACCGGCATCCAGTAAGCCCCTCCCGCACAAACAGCAGCGGCCTGTTCCCCCGTTTTGGGAGAGCAGGCCGCCGCTTTGTTTTATGGTTTTTCAGGAAAGTTCTGCAAGGCGTCTGGCTCCTCTGGTTTTCAACCAGTGCCCCAGCAGCCCGTCCGCGCCCGCCAGCAGCACAAGGGCCGCCGCCATGACCGCCGGAAGCGGAAGGATCTTCAGCAGATTGGTCTGCGCAAGGGTCAGCACCAGCACAGCAACGAGATTGGCCGCCATGGACAGCAAGGTACAGCCGCTCATTTTGATCACCGCGGCCTCACTCGTCCAATGCAGGTTGGGCAGCACAAGCCCCAGTGCAAGGCCCATTTCCGCACTGAGCAGCACAAACAGCTCTGCTTCCAGCAGGGTCAGACAGAAATACACCGGCGGCATCTGCACCGCCGCCTGCATGCACACAAGGCACAATGCCGCCGGGACGCCGGTCAGCAGCAGATGCAGTTCCAGTTTGGCACACAGGGCCTGCCAGGACGGGATGGGCAGGCTTTGCAGGAGCCAGACCGTCCGGCCTTCCAGCGAGACGGAGGGCGTGGTCAGGAAGTTGGCTGCCGACACCGCACACACGGCACAGCATACCAGCACCGGGACCCCTTCCGGCACGGCCTGCGCAAACCGGGCAAAGAGGTCTGCCTTCCACAGGGACACGCCGCCCAGCACCAGCAGGCCCAGCGTGCCCATGGCGCTGTTGAGCATATAGGCCGAGCTGGACCTCAGATGCAGCAGTTCCCGGCGCAGCAGAGCCTGCCGCAGGCTGACAGGGCGTGCTTTTCGCGCATGGTATGCCGTGCGGGCCGTACCCTTCCGGGCCGTCATGCGGCGCAGGTAGGGCTTTTCCAGCAGCTTGCAAAAGACTGCAAAGCACAGCGCTGTGCCCAGCACGAGGCCGACCAGCGCCGGGAGCTCCCCTGCCGCCGCGCCGCCCAGCAGCCGCAGCGGCCAGGCTGCACGGGCAAGCGCCGCACCCGACTGTGCGGCATCGGCCAGCAGATCGTCCAGCATCTCCTGCACCCGCAGAAAACCCGCATAATACAGCGCAAAAAACACCAGCGAGCACACCACGGTGACCAGACTTTTGTGCCGGGCGCGGTCATTGGCCAGCGCCACGGCCCAGCCCAGCAATACCGCCAGAATGCAGGCCGCTCCGGCCAGCACCAACGCCATGGGGATGCTGCACAGCACCCCGGCCAGCGGACGGGCTGCCAGCAGGCCGTAACACACCACCGCCGGGACCCACGCCATGAGCAGGTAGATCAGGCAGGCCAGATAAACGGTGCTCACCCGCACCCCGAAAATGACCGCCGGCGGGATGGGCAGCGAGAGCAGCAGTTCGTTGTCCCGGCTCTGGAACAGGCCGGAATAGCTGGTAAAGGCGCTGGCCAGCACGCTCACCAGCAGCGCCGTGAGCCCCATAGAGGCAAAATACAGCCAGTCCAGCCCGGCCGGGAGCAGCACCGAAGCCAGCGGCAGGGCCATGCCCGCAAAGCAGAGCATGAGCACCACCACCAGCACGGCAAACAGCAGCGCATACCCCACGGCCGATGCCCGGGACCGCGCTTTGCCGGTCTTGCTGCTGCGGAGAAAGGCCGCGCCCAGCTCCCACAGCTGCTTGTGGACCAATGCACGGATCATCATGCCTGCGCCTCCGTGCCTTCCAGTTCCAGAAAGACCTCTTCCAAACTGTCATCGCCGCGCACCTCGTCCATGGAACCGGCCCGCACCAGCCGCCCGGCCCGGATGATGGCCACCCGGTCGCAGAGCTTTTCGGCCACCTCCAGCACATGAGTCGAGAAGAAGATGGCCCCGCCGCCGTCGCAGAAGCGGCGCATCAGGGTCTTGAGCTGGTGTGCCGCCAACGGGTCCAACCCCACGAAGGGCTCGTCCATGAGGATGAGCTTCGGCTCATGGAGCAGGGCCGAGATGATGGCCAGCTTCTGCTTCATGCCGTGGGAGTATGCGCTGATGGGCTGGGCCAGGTCCTGCGTGAGGTCGAACTGGTCGCCGTAGGACCGGATGCGCTCGGCACGTTCCCGTGCCCCCACGGCAAAGATATCCGCGATGAAGTTCAGGTACTGGATGCCGGTCATGTATTCGTACAGGTCCGGGTTGTCCGGCAGATAGGCCAGCCGCCGCTTGCATTCCAGCGGGTCATCCTGCACCGAGATGCCGTCCACCGTAATGCGGCCGCTGTCGAACTGCTGGATGCCGCAGCAGCACTTGAGTGTGGTGGTCTTGCCCGCGCCGTTCGCGCCGACCAGCAGCGTGACCGTGCCGGGATGCACCTCAAACGAGATGTTCCTGAGCACGGCACGGGCACCGAAGAGCTTTCCGATTCCGGCGAGCTTCAGCAGCATCAGTTTTCCCGACCGTTGCGGCGCCTGAAGCTGACGAACGGCAGCAGGCACATCAGGATGCCGCCGATCCACAGCCAGTTGACCAGCGGGTTGGAGCTCAGGCGGAACACCGCCCGATTCTGCTGGTCCACCGCCATAAGGGTTGCGTAGAATTCATTGCCCAGCGAAGGGATGACCGCGGCCTCGGCGAACTGCATCTGCCCCCATTTGGCGTAGACGCGGCGCTGCGGCGCGGCGATGCCGATGAGCTTGCCGTCCTTGCGGATTTCCAGCTCGCCTTCAAGGAAGATGTAGCCGGCGCCTTCGCCCTCATACAGGTTTTTGAAGGTGACTTCGAACTGGCCGACCTTCACGGTCTCGCCCATAGCCATCGTGGGTTCGGATTCGATCTTGTACGGGCCGGAGAAGGCTATGCCGAGCGCGATGAGGGCCACCCCGATGTGGATGCCGTAGGCGGCGAAGCTCGGTGCATGGCTGTATACGGGCCTTTCGAAGAGTTTCAGGCTCATGATGACCAGCGCGGCGACGCTCGCCGACGCGCCGAGCACGGCGACGGGTAGGGTGTAGCCGAGGGAATACATCGCGGCGGCCGCGCCGATGAAGGAGCACACCACAAGGAGGAGCTTGCGCATGTTGCGGACGCCGCCGTTCCAGCCGAGCCACGGGCAGATGCTCAGGATGGCGACCATCGCGGCGAACAGGGGCATACAGACTCGGTTGTAGAAGTCGGCGGTCAGGCCCACCGCGCCGCCGTGGTCATGCCCGGCCTCGTCGAGGACGACGTCGCGGGCGAGGCCCATGACGGTCTCTTTCCAGAAGGCGCTGAACACGGGCCACATGGTGGCGATAAGGATGATCAGCGAAAGCGCCAGCAGGAGCCACGAGGTCAGGATAAGGAACCCTTCGCGGCTTTCGATCCCGGCCAGTTCGCCCGTGTCGGAACGCCGCGCGAGCAGGGCGATCCAGAAGGAGAGGGCGACGGAGATGAGGATGAAGAGGAGCAGAGGGACGCCCACGCCGCCGGAGCCGAAGGCGTGCACGGACTGCACCACGCCGCTGCGGACGAGGTAGGTGGCGAAGAAGGCCGAGATGGTGGTGAGCGCCATCAGGAAGACGTTCACGCCGTGCAGCTTGTTGCGGCGCGTCTGGATGAGCATGGTGTGCAGGGCCGCCGTAGCGATGAGCCACGGGATGAGGGAGGCGTTTTCCACCGGGTCCCATGCCCAGTAACCGCCCCAGCCGAGTTCCATGTAGGCCCACCAGCCGCCGAGCACGATGCCGGCGGTGAGCATGGCCCATGCCGCCAGCGTGAAGGGCCGGGCCACATCGGTCCATGCCGCTTCATCGGCCTGCCTGCGGCTCAGCGCCTGAGCGAGGGCGAGGCAGCTCGGGATCACGAATCCGCCGTAGCCGAGGAACAGCAGCGGAGGATGGAAGATCATGCCGGGGTTCTGGAGCAGGGGGTTCAGACCGTTGCCATCCTGCGGCACGGCGTGGTTCATGAGGAAAGGGTTGTTCCACGTCACGAGGATGAGCCCGAAGAAGCTCATGATGCCGAGGTAGAAGACCCAGTACCAAAGCCGCGTATCGGGGGTCAGGCTCTTATAGGAGCGGGTGAGCTGGAACAGCCCGCCGCAGATGGCTACGGAAAAAGCCCAGAACAACATGGAGCCGGCCCAGAAGGCCGTAATGCGGTAGAAGAGCGGCAGCAGCCGGTCGGTGTAGCTCGCCACATAGACCAGGGAGAAGTCATAGCTCGCCAGCGCATATATAAGGATAGCGGACGCGATGATGTAGCAGCCCGTCAGGCACAGGTTGGCCTTTTCGACAAAGCCGAGGCCCGGAACGGAGGTGCGGCGGGAGGCCTTGCCCGCCGCCGGGGCCGTCCTTGGCCACAGCGATTTGACGGCCCATGCCGCTCCGGCGAGTGCGCAGAGCATGGAGAGCGCGAGAAGGACGAAAGCGAAATAATACATGGAAGCTCCAAGTTGTCCGGGATCTCTTCCCGAGAGAGTGGGGCGAACCGCAATTACGGCTCCCGTACGCACAAAAAA
>OGKX01001137.1_pt1 | contig 12264 bp, 8 predicted proteins | sample 1572541 | NCBI WGS metagenome assembly OGKX01 (sample SAMEA2581982, study PRJEB24529) | metagenome | biome: Human gut stool | place: China | collected 2011
CACGGTGAAGTTAGTATCCTGCTCGGCCTTCTGGTTCATGACGATGTTGAAGCCACCGTCAGCCCACATCTGAACATGGTCGATCTTGGCGTCAACCTTATCGGCATCGTTCTTGTCGGCGTCCTTGATCTTGTAGACATAGACCTCAACGGCCTCGTCGTTGTCATCCTCGAACACGAAGACGTTCTCAGAGTAGGTGCCGTCCACGCCGAAGTTCTTAGCCAGGCTGCTGGGAGTGGTGGTCTTGCCGTCGCCGTCATCGTTGACGAAGATCTTGTAGCTGTCGGCCAGGACCACATCGTTGCTGCCCAGGCTCAGCACGCCGCTCTTGTAGGAGATGGTCTTGATGCCAGTGTAGACCTTGAAGTCATCATCGCTGGCGTCCTTCACCAGATCCTGGTCGTCCATGTAGCCGTTCTCGTCATAGGAGACGTTCTGGTACAGGCCGATCTTCAGATTCTTATCGGTAGCCTTGACGGTGGTGATCTCGCCGTTCACGATGGCGTCGTACTCATAGTACTTGTTGTCATCCTTGTCAACGCTGGCGTTGGGGCTCTCCTCCAGGAGGTAGACACGGTCGCCGCTGTCGCCGGAGATGGACATATCAGCAGAGTAGATGTAGACCACGTCGGCGTAGGCACCGTCATTCACCACAGCCACAGTCACATCAGCAGTCTTGGAGGTGATGTCGGGGACATTCTTGATGCCGGTGTAAGCAGTCACATCGTCATCGTCGTTCACCACGAAGATGGTGTCGTTGTTGGCCTTGGCGGCAGTGCTACCAGTATAGATGGAGCTCTTGCCATTCTCAACGATCTTCTGGTTATCAGCGCTCACGGTGTAAGTCTCGTTCTTCTCGCCAGTGATCGCCTCCAGCTCGTACTTGCCGTTGCTCTTCTCGTTGTAGGAGTACCACTTGTTCTCAAACGAGGTATTGTCCTTGATCTCATCATCGTTGTCCACCACAACAACCTTGTTGGTGCCGTCGATGAAGTAGGCGTCGGCCTCCAGGTCGGCCTTCGCGCCACCGGTAGGAGCAATCTCAGCCACATAGACATAGTCGTTGTGGCCGGCAGTGCCGTCGGTGTAGATCACATAGCCGTTGGCGTCCAGAACCAGGGTGTAGGCGTCGTTCAGGTCGTAGGACAGATTGCTGTCGTCCTTCACGGCGTCAGTGTAGTTCTTGGAGTACTCGTACTTGGTGCCGTCCACGGTGACGTTCTTCTTCTGGGTGTAGCCAGTCACCTTGCCCTCGACGGTCTCAGCCAGGGCGATGGTCTTGATCTCCTTGTTGGCCACAGTGACCAGGACATAGTCCTCGTCAGAGTAGGTGTCCAGGTAGTCAAAGTCATCGGCGGACAGAGTGGTGTCGTCGGCGGGCAGCTCAGTGCCGTCCAGAGCCTTCAGATCCAGCTCCTCGTCGTTCTTGTCGTAGTCGCCATCGACCTGAGCAACATAGGAGTTGATGACAGCGATCACCACGTCGTTGGAGTCATCATCGATGAACACCTCGGTGGTAGCGCCCTTCTTGATGATACCCTTGCCGGCGTCGCCATCGTTGTTCTTGACGATGTAGTCGCTCAGCTTCGCATCCTGATCCACGCCGTCCACGACCACGGTGAAGTCGGCATCGCCGCTCTTCAGGTCAGCATAGACGTCGCTGCCCACCAGATCATACAGGTCCTGCTTCTCGACAGAGGAGGTGTAAACAGTGTCAGCGTCGTCAGCGTAGGTGCCGACCTCCTTGTTCTCGAAGGTCCACTTCACGGAAGGACGGCCGAAGTCGTCGTCCGCGCCGTCGGCCTTGACCAGGTCGCCGTCGTACAGATCCTCACCCAGCTGGATGGTGTACTTGCCGTCCACCTTGGTGTTGTCGATCTTGGCATACTTGCTGTCGGTGCCGGTGCGGGAATCATAGGTAGCCTTGCCGCCGGAGATGACGATGTCACCCACCTGCACGTCGCTGCCGTTCTTCTCGGCCTTGACCAGATCAGCCTCCAGGGCGTTCAGGACCATCTGAGCCACGTCGTTGCGGGTCAGGGCCTCCTTGGCGCCGGTGGCAACGCCGTCGAACAGGCCAGCAGTGCTGCCGTTCTTGGTGGTCTCAACCAGCCAGTCAGAGCCGAAGTCGGCGCTGTACTGGAAGTAGCCCAGAGCCTTCAGCAGCATCAGGGCAGCCTGACCGGTGGTAACGGTGTCGTTGCCGCCGTAGGTCACCTTGTCATAGCCGCTGGTGATGCCGTTGGTGTAGCAGGCGGCCACATAGGGCTCAGCCCACTCGGGCACGTCGGTGAAGGGGCTGGTGCCCTTGTAGCTGGCCACAGTGTAGTCCAGTAGGTTGCACATCACAACCGCCATCTCGTTACGGGTGACCTTGGCCTCGGGATTGAACTTGCCGTTCTCATCGCCGACCATGATGCCGACGGTCTTCAGGACCTCAATGGCTTCCTCGTTCTGCTTGGAAGTCACATCGGCATAGCTCGCGGCGCTGCTGCCCATTACCATCAGACCAGAGATCATGGTGGCGGTGAGGCCCAGGCTGAGAGCACGCTTCAGGTTTCTCATTGGAATTCCTCCTTGATTTTTTCAAGCTGCGGGGGATTTGTTATTTTCTCCCAAAATTAGTTTATTTTCTCCTTATATTAAGCTGTATCCGGCATAAAGTAGGTGAAATACTAATTATAGGAAAGCATAACGCCCCTTGCACCTCCGAAAACGTGCGAAAAACAGGAGAAAATCCGAAAAAACTGCCGCTTTTCCGTCCTAAAAATCACCTTGGTAGACCTCTGGTAGACCGGCCACAAAAACGGGCAAAAGAAAAAACCCCGGAAGCCTTGCGCCGCAAGGCTTCCGGGGGCTGTGTCTGGTAGACATTTGGTAGACCGCCGCGGTCTACCAGCCCAAGACGAACATCTGGTTTCCCTCTGCCGTAAAGTTGGCGATGCTGTACAGCACCACGACGGAGTCGATCTGATTCTCCTCCACATAGCCCTTTACGCTGGTCAGATTCATACGGGGATCGAACAGGTGGATCTCAGAAAAATTCTGCGTGAGGAAGGGAGCCAGGCTGTCGGTATAGGAGTCCCGAATGACAAGCACCCGGGGGGCGTCCGTGTGCTCCGTCCGAATCACACACAGGGGCTGGTTCCCGCCCAGAAAGGAGGAATACTGGTCCTTTTCCTGCAAAAATCTGTCCACATAGAGGCTGCCCTCTACAGGGGAACCCTCGGGATAAGACGTCACTTCCACCCCATCCCCGGAGATATAGCGGTCGATCTGGTCCGGGGCGACCCAGCGGACTCCGGACCGGGAGAACAGCGTGCCATAGAAGGAGTCGGACACGGTGGTCTTGCCCGACTGATCCAGGGGCTCAGCCTCCAGCCCCATAGCGTCCATCAGCGCGGTGTAGCCGTAGTAGGCGCCCAAGCTGGTCCAGTGGTGGTCCGTGCGGTAATAGAGGTCCTCATCCCGGTGGGCATTCAGCGGAGTGCAGAGGTCCACGGTCTGGGCCTGGACCGCACTGTACATCTCCTCAATGATGGCCTGCTCGTCGGCAGTGGGCGCGCCAGCCGGGAGGCGGTCCGCCCACACCTCAGCCGCCGAGGGGATCAGTCCAAAATAGACCGGGACAGACACATTCTCCACCAGCTGGTTGATATAGCCGGCGTTCTGGGCCAAGGTCTCTTGTGAAGGGGTGTCCAGATGGCGGATCAGGGTGCCGTCCTTGGCAAAATAGATGCCGTTGTTCTCCTGTTTGCCGGAGAGGCGCTCGCTCCACGCCTTCATGGCGACCCAGAAGTCCCGGCCCATGATCTGATCGTTGACATAGCTCTCCGCGTCAGACATGAATTTCCCACTCTCTACATTTTCCCAAGAGAGCTTGGGCGGCTTGGCCAGATTGCGGTTCTCCATGGGGGAGAAGGTCCGGTCGGGGAGCAGCAGGCTGCCCACCAGGATCCCGCCGATGAAGAGGGAGAACAGGCCGGTCAAAAAGATGCTGTATGCTTTGGTCATAGGGCAGCCTCCTTAGAAACGGAAATACAGGAAGGGATTGTATGTCCCATCCACCAGGTACGCAGTACATACCACCAGTCCCGCCAGCACCAGTACTGCGCACACTGCCTGGGCGGTCCGGGGCTTCAGGCGGCGGTACAGGGAGGCTCCCAGGGGAGTGGAGGCCAGCCCAGCGACGCAGAGAATGGGCAGATAACTGGTGAGATAGTAGCCGAAGGCGGGGTCTGCCAGAGGGACGCCGCCCAGTCCGAACATGACCCTCAGATAGCCGGCCAGATGCCCGGTATCCTCAATGGCGAAAATGGCCCAGCTCACCAGGACGAAAAACATGGTGTAAACATGGCCCACGGCAGCGGGAGCCCGGCTCAGCCGGTCCAGCAGAAAGAACTTCTCTACCATCAGCAGGACGAAGAAATACAGGCCCCAGATCAGATAGTTCCAGCTGGCTCCGTGCCAAATTCCGGTGGCCGCCCACACCACCAGCAGGTTAAACATCCACCGGGGTTGCCCCCCAGGGGGATATACAGATACTCCCGAAACCAGGTGGACAGGGAAATGTGCCAGCGCCGCCAGAACTCAGTGATGCTTTTGGAGATATAGGGGTAGTTGAAATTGGGAAGGAACTCAAAGCCCAGCATCCGGCCCAGTCCGATGGCCATATCTGAGTAGCCGGAGAAGTCGAAATAGATCTGGAAGGTGAAAGCCAGCACACCCAGCCAGGAGCCCGCCACCGTCAGCTCACCCAGCGCCATGGCCTTATAGCTCTCCCACAGCATCCCCACATTGTTGGCGATGAGCACCTTTTTCGCCATGCCAACCATAAAGGTCTGCACACCGGAGGCGAATTTGTCCGTGGAGCAGGTCCGCTGGTCGATCTGATCCCCCAGGTCCTTGTACTTGATGATCGGCCCGGCGATCAGCTGGGGGAACAGGGTGACGAAGGTGCCGAAGTTGATGATGGACCGCTGAGCCCTGGTATCGCCCCGGTAGACGTCGATGGTGTAGCTCATGGTCTGGAAGGTGTAGAACGAGATGCCGATGGGCAGGTGGATGTTCAGCACCGGCATAAAGTTCAGGCCCACCGCCTGGAGGGAGGCGGCCAGGAAGTCCCAGTACTTGAAGAACAGCAGCAGGGCCAGGTTGAACACGATAGAGGAGGCCACTGCCATCCGCGCGCCCCGGTCGTTGCCCCGGGCCTTGCACCGTTCCACCAGAAGGCCGTGGACATAGTCGATGGCGGTGGAGAGGAACATGATGGACACATACAGCTGCTCGCCCCAGTAGTAGAAAAACAGGGAGGAGATCAGCAGCACGCCGTTGCGCAGCTTCCGGGGCACTAGGTAGTAGACCAACAGCGTCAGCACCAGGAAATAAAATAAGAAAATGGGGGTGGAAAAGACCATGTGGCGTCCTCCTCAAATCAGCTTTACAGAAATCAGAGTTGGGCGGGAGGCCCCGCCCAACTCACGGCAGTTGAACTCCCATGCGCAGTCTGTATGGCAGTTCCGGATCAAGAACTATGGGAGCGCAAGGGGCGGCCAGCCAGCCTTGCAGGAAGGGCATTGGCTTAGAACAGCGCGTTGAATTCGTTCACGATGGCGTCACAGTCCTCGTGGACCACCATCATCACATAGCTGCCATTGGAGACCACCCGGGAATTGTTCTGCCAGGCCTCGATGGCGCTGGGGTACCAGGCGCCGCCGGCTACCTGAGCGTCGATGCGGTCCTGGAAGATGCCCTTCACCGTGTCCACATCACTGCTGTCAGCCACTTCCACCAGGGCGATCTCGCCGGAGTTCATGGTCATCATATTGATATAGGGCAGGCACTGGTTGGTCTTGATGTCAGACAGGCCGGGATAGACGTCCTTGATCATAGTTGCATCCGCCAGGGAGAGCATTCCGAACTGATGATTGGTGGTGACGGTGCTGTAAAAAGCGGACAGATCCACGCTGCTGTCCGGGGTGCTGGCAGAGCCGGAGCCGGAAGCGCTGCTTCCGCCGCTGGAGGAGGAGCCGCCGCCGGAAGCGGGCGTGTCCGCCTCGAACTTACAGCGGACGATGCAGGAGGCGGACAGGCCGGTCTTGCTGTCGGTGACTGTGACAGTGGCGGTGCCGGGGGCCACAGCGGTGACCAACCCCTTGTTGGAGACTGTGGCTACCGCCTCATTGTCAGAGGTCCAGGTGTAGGTCCCCTTCTCAGGCTTGGACTCGGCCTTCAGCTGATAGGCGGCGCCTGCCTTGAACAGAGAGAAGTCGGAGGAATTCAGGGACAGGCTCTTTTTTGCCGCTGGCTCCTCCACATGGGGCTTGGAGCTGTCCCCCTGATCCTTGTCCGGCTGGGACGCGTCGGGCTGAGAGGCATCGGGCTGGGAGGACTCAGGCAGGGAGAGGTCGGGCTGGGACGCGTCGGGGGTGGAGACGCTCCCCTGGCTGGAGGAGACGGAGCCGTCTGGATTGGACTGAGAGCCGCTCTCCCCCTTGGGGCCGCAGGCGGTCAGCAGGGTCAGGGAGAGGGCCAGAGCCAAAAGGCGAGTGTAGGTACGGTATTTCATCTGAAAAACTCCTTTATCATCAAAATGTTCTGTGTGCCGGAATCGGTTTCAAAAGATTTGACGCAGGAGCGGGAAAAAGGTTCCCGAAACTTTTAAAAAGTTTTGTCACTGCGGCCTGTTTTGCAAAATCTGAACTATTATATCAGGATTTTAGGGAAAATACCACCCTGATTCCCGCTGAAAGAAAAATTTCCGCAAGATAGAAGCTTGCACCTGCTCGGTAGAGGAACAGCTTGGCGAATCTTAAAACTCAGAAGATGAAAACTCCCGGATGCCTTACCTTGTAAGGCATCCGGGAGTTGGTATGGTTAAAGGCCCAACAGACCGCCGGGCTGGAAACGGGGCCTGGCTCAGGAGAGCTGGAATTGTCCGGTGTACAGATGGTAGTAGCGTCCTTTTTTCTCCAGCAGCTGGTCGTGGCTGCCCTTCTCCTCGATCTGTCCGTGCTCAATGACCACGATGCAGTTGGAGTTACGGACGGTGGAGAGGCGGTGGGCGATGACAAACACGGTCCTGCCCTCCATCAGGGTATCCATTCCCTTCTGGATGAGCGCCTCTGTACGGGTATCGATAGAGGAGGTGGCCTCGTCCAGGATCATCACCGGGGGATCGGCCACCGCAGCCCGGGCAATGGCCAGCAGCTGCCGCTGGCCCTGGCTCAGGTTGCCGCCGTCTCCGGATACCATCGTCTGGTACCCCTGGGGCAGGCGGCGGATGAAGGAGTGGGCGTTGGCGCTCTTGGCCGCGGCGATGCACTCCTCATCCGTGGCGTCCAGCCGTCCGTATCGGATATTGTCCAGAATGGTGCCGGTAAACAGATGGGTATCCTGGAGCACCGCCCCCAGGGAGCGGCGCAGGTCGTCCTTCCGGATGGCCTTGACATCGAGGCCGTCATAGGTGATCAGACCGCCCTCGATCTCGTAAAAGCGGTTGATGAGGTTGGTGATGGTGGTCTTGCCCGCCCCAGTGGAGCCGACAAAGGCGATCTTCTGCCCCGGATTGGCGTAGACGGACACATCCTTCAGAATGCGTTTTCCAGGCACATAGGAGAAGTCCACATGGTTGAAGCGCACCGCGCCCCGCAGTTCTGTAAGGTAATAATCTTCACCGGGCACATTGCGCACCGTGCCCCGGATGAGATGGAGGGAGGACGCGCCCGTGTGGTCCGGATACTTCCAGGCCCAGCCGTGTCCGGCCAGGGCGGACAGGTCCTCCACCTGGGTCAGCGTGCCGTCCGGAGCCACTTTGACCCAGATGCCCTCGTCGGAATCTGTTCCGGGCGGGAGCAGCTTCCACCCGTCCTGCTCCCGGACGGCCTGCCCCAGCTCGGTGAGGGTCTCGCCCTCGGCCAGTACAGGGACCAGGGCCATGCCGCTGGACCGGGGCGTCTTCCAGGCCCAGGTGTGGGAATGTCCTGTGCCGGAGAACGGGGTCAGCGTGCCGTTGGCGTCCTTCTCTGCCTCCACCAGGGTGACCTGTCCCTGGTCCACCTCAGGCTGGGTGTCCATGACGTCAAAAATACGCTCAGCTCCGGCCAGGGCGGAGAGCAGGGTGGTCATCTGCTGGGAGATCTGGTTCAGGGGCTGGCCCACCTGTTTCGAGTAATTCAGGTAAACGACCAGACCGCCCAGGTCAAAGCCCTGGAGGACAGACAGCAGTCCGCCAAAGGCCGCGGTGAGGGCATAGCTGATGTTCATCAGGTTGCCGGAGACGGGCATGATCATAATAGAGTAGAAATTCGCCTTCTGAGCGGCGTCCCGGTAGGCGGTGTTCAGCGCGCGGAAGTCAGCCTTGGCCTGCTCCTCGTGGGTAAAGGCCTTGACCACCTTCAGACCCTCGATGATCTCCTGGATCTCGCCGTTCATGTTGCCCAGGGCGCTCTGCTGGGCGCGGTAGAATTTCCGGCTGCGTCCGCCCAGGGTCTTGAACAGAACGATGGTGACAGCCAGCAGAAGGGCGGTGACCAGAAAGAGCTTCCAGTTGATGAAGAGCATCATGCTCACCAGGCCGGCAAACATCAGCACACTGGAGCACAGGGAGACCACGCTCTGCTCCAGGGCCATCTGCACATTGTCCGCGTCGTTGGTGAAGCGGCTCATCAGTTCCCCGTGGGGATGCTGGTCAAAGTAGCTCAGCGGCAGGGCCTGGAGCTTGTCGAACAGGTCCTTGCGCAGGCGGTTGACCCCGCGCTGGGCCAGGCGGACCATCACGGCGGACTGCCCATAGGCGGCGGCGCAGCCTGCCACATAGACCACCACCAGGACCAGTACGGCCTGAGCCAGGCCGGCAAAGTCGGTGCAGCCGGACCAGATAAAGTTGTTGATGATGGAGCGCATCATGTATGATCCGCCCAAATTGGTGCCCACGGACAGGACCAGGAACAGCAGCACCATCAGCAGCGGCAGCTTGCTTCTGGTCAAATACCCCGCCAGACGGCGGATGGTCCGGCCCATGTTTTTCGGCTTGGCATAGCCCCCTCTGGGGGCGCGGTTGGGTCCCGGCATCAGCCACCCACTCCTTCCTGCTGAGATTGATAGATCTCCTGATAGATTGCGTTTCCGGCGAGCAGCTGCTCATGGGTGCCGCGTCCGGCAATGCGGCCGTCGTCCAGGATCAGGACCTCGTCGGCGTACTGTACGGACGAGATGCGCTGGGCGATGATGATGACGGTGGTATCCTTCAAATTGGAGGCGAAGGATTGGCGGATGGCGGCCTCTGTGGCGCTGTCCACAGCGGAGGTGGAGTCGTCCAGAATGAGAACCGCCGGCTTTCTCAGCATGGCCCGGGCAATGCACAGCCGCTGTTTCTGTCCGCCGGAGACGTTGGTGCCGCCTTGGGTCAGCATGGTGTCGAAGCCATCGGGCAGGCCCATGATAAAATCGTAGGCCTGGGCGTCCTTCGCCGCCTGGATTATCTCCTCCTCCGTGGCGTCCGGGCGGCCCCAGAGAAGGTTCTCCCGAATGGTCCCGGTGAAGAGCACATTGTTTTGCAGCACCATGCCGATGCGGTCCCGGAGCTGCTCCAGGGGATAGTCCCGAACATCCAGCCCGTCCAGCAGGACCGCGCCTCCGGTGACGTCATAGAACCGGGGGATCAGATTGACCAGGGAGGACTTTCCTGTTCCCGTGCCGCCCACGATGGCCACAAACTGGCCGGGCTCCACCGTGAAGCTGATTTGGGAGAGCACATCGTCTCCCGTCCCGGCGCGGGCGTATTTGAAGGAGACGTCCCGGAACTCCACCCGGCCTCTGGGCGCTGGGAGCTCGTCCTGGGCGGGGCGCTGCGCCTGGGGCTTGTTTTCCACAGAGGGCTCCGCGGAGAGGACCTCATTGATCCGGTGGGCGCAGGCCTGGGCGCGGGTGAGCTGAAGCAGGGCCATAGCCACCATCATCACGCTCATCAGGATCTGGAAAATATAGTTGATGAACGCCTGGAGGTCGCCCAGCAAGAAGCCCTCGGCCATGACCATTTTTCCGCCCAGATACAGCACGGCCACAGTGGCCCCGTTCATCGCCAGCATCATAATGGGCATAATGGCAATGACCTTCATGCCCACGTTCAGCCCGGCCATCATCAGCTCGTCGTTGGAGCGCTGGAATTTTTTCCGCTCGTGGTCCTCCCGGACGAAGGCCTTGACCACCCGGATGGCCACCAGGTTCTCCTGCAGTGTGTTGTTCAGGCCGTCGATCTTGGTCTGCATCACCTCAAAGAGCTTGGTGCAGATCTTCATCAAAATGCCGATGGCCAGGATCATCAGCGGGATGACCACCAGCAGCACTACAGCCAGCCGGGGATTGATGGAAATGCTGATCCCCAGGGCGGCAATGAGCATCACCGGGGCCCGCACCAGCATCCGCAGGCCCATATTCAACATCATGGTCATGGCGTTGACGTCGTTGGTCATGCGGGTGATGAGGGAGGCCGAGGAGAAGCGGTCGATGTCCGCGAAGGAGAACTCCTGTACCTTATCAAAGAGGCACTGGTGCAGGTTGGCGCCGAAGCCCTGGCTGGCAAAGGTGGCGTATTTGGCGGAGAGCACGCCGAAGGCCATGGACAGCAGGGAGAGGGCCAGCATGACCGCTCCCAGCCGGAAGATATAGGCCGTATCCCCGGCGGGGATGGCGACGTCCACGATCTCTGCCATGATCAGTGGCAGGATCAGTTCGCAGATGACCTCCAGGGTGATAAAGACCGGGGAGCGCACTGCCTGCCGCTTATAGCCCTGGAGATGGGTGATGAATAAGGAAAGCAAATCAAGATTCCTCCTTTGGTGTGGAATGGGGGCGGCTGTTCCCCCGCAGAACGGCCTGCTCCTCGTTGGACAGACCGGTAAAGGCCCGGCGGGTCACCCGCTGGAGGCAGGCGAAGCAGTCATCCACCGCCCGCTGGCCCTTGTCGGTCAGCGTGACCCGGTTGCGCCTGGCGTCTCCAGGCTCCGGCTCCCGGCAGATATATCCTTTTTTCTCCAGGGACTTCAGCGAGGTGGCCACCGCGGCGGGCGAGACATGGAGCAGCTGGGCCAGCTCCCGCTGGGTCTGCCCGTCCGCCCCCCTGGCCCCCGCGGTGTGCAGGATGCACATGAGCATGGGGTGTCCCACCTCCTGCAGCCCCGCCGCGGCCAGCTCAGTTTGGATGGCATTTTGGCGGGCCAGGTGGAGCTGATGCTCCAGAAGGCCCAGATCAAAATCAAAATTTGCCATTGCTCCTCCTCCTGGCTCAACGCATTTCGATGGTTAACCCGTTAACGATTAACGTGTTTGAATTTTAGCACCTTTCCGGAAGATGTCAAGGGAAGGGCGGCGAAGATTCACAAATGATTCATAAAATACAAAAATCTGCTGTGATTTGGAACATTCGTTTGACTTCCAAGGGAGGATATGCTATAATAATGCCGAAAGTAAGTACCGAACTGGCCTTGCGTTCTGTCACGGCGGGTCTGCGGGAAGGAGCTTGACCATGGGAACTATCACTCCAAAGCAGCAGAAAATTTATGATTTCATCCAGTCCTTCACTGCGGAGCACGGTTATCCCCCCTCGGTGCGGGAGATCGGCGCGGCCATGGGGCTGAAGTCCCCCTCCACCGTCCACTTTCATCTGAAAGGGCTGGAAGAGGCAGGTATGATCGTCAAAGCTGAGGGCAAGACCCGGGCCATCACCCTCCCTGCCGCGCCCAACCGGGCAGTGGCGGAGGAATCCAACGCCCGGGCGGACCGGATCCCAGTGGTAGGCAGCGTGGCTGCCGGCTCCCCCATTCTGGCGGAGGAGTGCATCGAGGACTACCTCACCTTTGACACACAGGGACTCAGCGGCGAGCATTTCGCCCTGAAAGTCCGGGGGGAGTCCATGGTGGGGGCCGGCATCCTCCCGAATGACCTAGTGGTGGTCCACCGACAGCAGGAGGCTCACAGCGGGGAGATCGTGGTGGCACTGTTTGAGGACGAGGCCACTGTGAAAACCCTGCGCCGCAGGGACGGCCATGTCTGGCTGATGCCGGAGAATCCGGCCTACGATCCCATCGATGGCACGCACGCCCAGATCGTGGGAAAGGTGGTTGCCGTGGTCCGGCGCTATTGAGCCCCAAATTGATATCGATTATAGGAGAATATGGGACCGGAGCTTCCGTGTACACGGAAGCTCCGGGTTTCTGTCATATTCGGCCTGCCTTCTGGGGCACAGCAGAGGCAAGATGTTTGGGG
>OGKX01001145.1_pt1 | contig 12176 bp, 7 predicted proteins | sample 1572541 | NCBI WGS metagenome assembly OGKX01 (sample SAMEA2581982, study PRJEB24529) | metagenome | biome: Human gut stool | place: China | collected 2011
CTGGTATGATGGTGGTATGATGCCGGATCGTCCAGAAGGATTCCACCATCATACCAGTGAACTTCAACCTCCGGCATAGCTACCTTTGGCATATTATCACGAGCCGGGAATACCAACTTAACATGCTGAGCGTTAGGAGCACAGTCTTGTAATAACAATGTAGAAGAACCTTGAACTCTTGTCGGATAGCCTAAATTCAAGCCTTTGAATACCGGATGTAAGATGTGGCAAGCCATATCACCCAACGCACCTGTACCATAATCCCACCATCCGCGCCAGTTCCAAGGATGATATGTCTTATTAAACGGTCTCAATTTAGCAGGACCCGTAAACAAATCCCAATTCAATGTAGAAGGAATCTTATCAACTTTCTCAGGAGCGTTCAAACCTTGCGGCCAGATAGGACGGTTGGTAGCGCATTCTACTTTAGTAACCTCACCGATCTCACCATTCCAAATCCATTCACAGATCAAATCTACACCTTCAGCCAATGAAGAACCTTGGTTACCCATCTGAGTAGCTACGTCATACTTCTTAGCCAAGTTCGTAAGCAAACGGGACTCATAAACAGAGTGAGTCAACGGTTTCTGAGTGTATACGTGTTTGCCAAGCGTCATAGCGTCAGCTGTGATCATCGCATGAGTATGGTCAGCGGTAGCTACCAACACAGCGTCAATAGATTTACCCATCTCATCATACATCTTACGATAGTCCCAGTATTTTTTAGCTTGAGGATGACGGTCGAATACAGGTTTTGAGTACTTCCAGTCGATGTCACAAAGAGCTACGATATTCTCGGTAGTCTCCATGTTCTTTAAGTTAGCGTTACCCATACCTCCGATACCAACACCGGCAATATTCAATTTATCAGTTGGAGCGATATGACCATGGGTTTTACCTAGGACCGCACTCGGAACAATAGTCAAAGCTGCTGCGGCAGCCGTACCTTTTTGAAGAAAAGATCTTCTAGAAATGTTAGACATAGTAATAATTTTTTATAGATTAGCACTTAACAATGATATTTCATGTGTCTTTACACCTTTACAGGCAACAAATTGTCGCAAATATAGCCAATGCTGTATTATTGACAAGATCAAAAGACCGCTTTCTTATTTAAAATAGTTTTTTTTAACAGACAGGATAGATCTTATTTATAATTTCATAAATATTATCTATAGGATTGGGGGTATTTTATTAACGCAGTTTGGATATATTTGTAAAAACATGAAAACATATTCATATTAACAACTGTTATCTTAAATGAGAACAACTATATGAAAAAAGAATCTGCATTCATACGAATATATCGCTTTTATCTGGAAGGATTCCGGGAGATGAAGCTGGGCAAGACTCTTTGGCTAATCATTCTAGTCAAATTGTTTATCATGTTTTTTATCCTGAGATTATTCTTCTTTCCTAATTATCTCGGGCAATTCGATAGCGATAGTGAGAAGGAGAACCACGTATCGAACGAACTCATACAACGGGCAATAAATCCTTAAAACATTAATAAATATGATTGAAAACATTGACACTTCATTGATCGATTGGTCGAGGGCTCAATTTGCCCTTACTGCCATGTATCATTGGCTCTTCGTGCCACTAACACTAGGACTTGGCGTTATCCAAGCTATTATGGAGACGATTTATTATCGGACAGGTAATGAGGCATGGAAAAAGACCGCCCAATTTTGGATGAAATTATTCGGTATCAATTTCGCTATCGGTGTCGCTACGGGATTGATCCTCGAGTTCGAGTTCGGAACCAACTGGTCTAACTATAGTTGGTTTGTCGGGGATATCTTCGGGGCACCTTTGGCTATCGAGGGAATTCTCGCCTTCTTTATGGAAGCTACCTTTATCGCTGTTATGTTTTTTGGTTGGGACAAGGTTAGCAAACGCTTTCATCTCGCCTCCACTTGGCTGACGATTATCGGCGCTACTCTTTCCGCTCTCTGGATCTTGATCGCTAACGCATGGATGCAATATCCGGTCGGTATGCATTTCAATCCGGATACGGTCCGTAACGAGATGTTCGATTTCTGGGCCGTAGCCTTATCGCCTGTCGCCATTAATAAGTTTTTCCATACGGTATTGTCCGGTTGGATCGTAGGCGCCTTGTTCGTACTAGGAATCAGCTGCTGGTATTTATTAAAGAAACGGAATACCGAATTCGCTTTGTCAAGTATCAAGGTCAGCGCTATATTCGGGTTGGTAGCCTCCATCCTTATTATCTGGACGGGTGATGGCTCCGCTTACCAAGTCGCTCAAAAGCAGCCGATGAAACTAGCCGCCATGGAAGGTCTTTATGAGGGTGGCAACGGAGTAGGACTCGTAGGTATCGGCATCTTAAATCCGGCAAAGACGAGTTATCTGGATAACCAGAACGCATTTATTTTTGACATTAAGTTCCCCAAACTCCTCTCCTTCTTAGCAGAACGTGACATGAACGCATACGTTCCGGGAATCGTAAACTTAATAGAGGGAGGTTATACGACCAATAAAGGAACGGTAGCGCTCTCCGCCAAAGAAAAAATAGAGAAAGGTAAAACCGCCATCAAAGCGTTAGCTGATTATCGCAAAGCGGTTAAAGATAAAGATACCGCAGCAGCCGCACAATACAGGGTAACCTTGGAAGAGAATTTCCCCTATTTCGGATATGGTTATATTAAGGATCCGGCAGAGTTAATCCCGCATGTAGGATTGACATTCTATTCTTTCCGTGTGATGGTGATCCTTGGTTGTTTCTTCATCTTACTATTCATTATTACGTTGATATGGGATAAAAAAGGGAAAATCGCTAATACACGTTGGTTGCAATACGTGGGCCTATGGTCTATACCTTTAGGATATATAGCGGGACAAGCCGGTTGGATCGTAGCGGAGGTAGGACGTCAACCTTGGGCTATACAGGATATCTTGCCGACCAGCGCTTCGATATCCAAGTTAAACCCATCCTCGGTACAGACCACTTTCTACCTGTTCCTTATCTTATTTACGATCCTGCTGATCGCAGAGATTGGAATCATGGTTAAGGCCATCAAGAAAGGGCCGGAAGCTGCCGCCCACTAATTTTCAATTTTCAAATATCAATTCTTAAATAGAAAGTCCTATGGATAGTACATATATATTGTTACAACATTACTGGTGGTTTCTGGTATCTCTACTCGGAGCGCTATTAGTATTCCTTCTTTTTGTACAAGGAGGCCAATCTCTACTCTTCACTATCGGCAAGACGGAGATACAGCAAAAAATGTTATTGAACTCGACCGGGCGTAAGTGGGAGTTTACTTTCACTACGTTGGTCACTTTCGGAGGTGCTTTCTTCGCCTCTTTCCCTTTATTTTATTCCACAAGCTTCGGCGGAGCCTATTGGGTATGGATGCTGATCTTGCTTTGCTTCGTGATACAAGCTGTATCTTACGAGTATCAAGCGAAAAAAGGCAACCTACTCGGGAAAAAGACGTATCAAGTATTTCTTATGATCAATGGTATAGCAGGTCCGATCTTACTCGGAACCGCTGTAGCGACCTTCTTTAACGGCGCTGAATTTATTGTTAACAAAGAACAGTTGACTGATGTAGCCATGCCCGTCATTTCCACGTGGGCCAATCCTTGGCATGGATTAGAGGCGGCTTTGGTATTTTGGAATTTGTGCCTAGGACTGGCAGTTTTCTTCTTGGCACGAGCTCTGGCCCTACTCTATTTTATCAACAATATCGATGATCCGGAGATTGTCGCTAAAAGCCGGAAACAATTGATACCGGAGACAATCTTGTTCCTCGTCTTTTTCTTGACATTCTTGATCCGTTTATTGTTGGTGGACGGTTTTGCCGTAAATCCGGATACCGGAGAAGTATTTATGCAACCGTATAAGTATTTTATGAACCTGATCGAGATGCCAATCGTGTTAGCCGTATTATTGATTGGCGTGGTTGGCGTGCTATTCGGCATAGGGAAAACGATATTCTCGAAGACTTGGAGAAAAGGCATCTGGTTCGCGGGAGCAGGGACTGTCTTGACCGTATTAGCTTTATTACTTTGCGCAGGATGGAATAATACGGCTTACTACCCATCTTTGGCGGATCTACAAAGTTCATTGACGATCCAGAATAGTTGCTCAAGCCCATTCACGTTGAAAGTAATGAGCTATGTATCTATTCTCGTTCCATTCGTATTAGCCTACATTTTCTATGCTTGGAGAGCGCTTGATCTACATAAGATCAATAGTAAGGAAATGCAAGAAGGAGGTCATACCTATTAAATAATGTGCAAATTAAATAATATGCCAATGTGCCAATATGTCAATGTCAAGTGAGAATACAAGTGATAGTATCTTAATTGACACATTAGCATATTGGCATATTGCTACATTGGCACATTAATCTATTGCCTTTGGAAGTCCGCCTCTTTTGTCCACTTAGGCATCTCATCATTGTTGGCGATAACTAAACCAATACTAAACATTAAGTTCATATCTTCCATAGCCCCATCAAAATCCCTCCAAGATTCATCATACTCATCATTCGGTTGGTGATACCGGTAAACTTTCGGTTTAGCCTCATGGCGTGCTTTATCCACGTAATCCTTACCGCCACCAACTAAAATCGTAGGTACGCCTTTTTTCACGAAATTAAAATGATCGGAACGGAAATAACCACCCGCAGGATCTTCGGTAATAACCTTCACGGTCCGTCCTTGTGCCGAGGCCATAGCGATCACCAAGGCATCCGTATCCGTCTTACCCGCAGCCCGGAGAGAAATATCATGGGTACGCTCACGCGGAGCCGTGCCGTCAAAGTTCAAGTTAATAGCCGTTTTAGATAAAGGGAACAAAGGATGCTCACAATAGTACTGAGAACCTAATAAGCCACATTCCTCGGAAGTCACCGCCACGAATACGATGGAACGACGGGGATGAACAGGCAATGATTGATATTTCTTAGCTAATAACATTAAGGTTGCCACGCCCGAAGCATTATCGCTAGCGCCATTATAGATACTGTCCCCATCTATCGGCGTGCCGATCCCAAAATGATCCCAGTGAGCGGTAAAAACCAAGTATTCGTCTTTCAGGTCCGTGCCCGGTAAAACAGCCGCCACGTTATGAGACTCGCCTACGGTCATCTTTACATTTAATATAACCTTACTCTTCGCCTTCATCGTAAAACTCTTGAAACCCGGTTTCTTCGCCGCGGCAATCGTCTCATCAAAATTCAATCCGCTAAGGGCGAACATTTTCTTGCAAGCCTCCTCCGAGAGCCATCCCTTCATGCCCAAAGCTTCCGCATTCATTGTCTCCGAGCAAAGAGCGATATTTGTTTGCACGTGAGAAGCCTGACAGACCTTCCAACCATACGAAGCGGCCGCCTCGTTATGAAGGACCAATAAACCTGCGGCACCTTGGCGTTGCGCCTCCTCGAACTTATAAGTCCAACGACCATAATAGGTCATGTTCTTTCCGCGAAACAAAGACGCGTCATAAAAACCGGGATCATTCACCATAGCGATAACGATTTTCCCCTTCACGTCTACATTCGCATAATCGTTCCATCCATATTCCGGCGCATTAATACCAAACCCACAGAACACATAATCCGTAGTAGGAATAACTACCTTTTCAGTCCCCCGGTTCGTCCAAACGACAATATCATCCGAGAACTTCAAATCCATAGAGCCTTTCGCGCATTTCACCGTGATCTTATTCTTTACCGGACGGGTAAAAGTAGATATTTCCTTCACCGGCTGGAAATAACTATCGCCATTAGCAGGCTGAAGACCTAGTTTCTTAAATTCATCAGCAATGTAATGGATTGTTTTCGTCTCATACTCGGTCAAAGGCTTACGCCCTCCGAACTCATCCGAGCCTAAAGTCTTTACTCGTTCCTTGAAAAAAGCCAAATCTTCCTCATAACTCTGGGCCATAACAGATACGCCCATAGCGAGCATCAGAAGAAAAACAGAGATAAAATTCTTGTTCATAATCGTAGATTGTTAAATGACATAATTTATTAGATATAGGTATTTAGATTTCAAATTAACAATAAAAAAAGGAAACGGCGAAGCTCACGCTTGGCCGTTTCTACATTTAACCGTTTTAAACAAAAAGAAAAAGTTAGTTAAGGCTTAGAAAAAAATATCTTAAGTCTATTTACCGACTGTATATTCGCTTTCCCGAAGGACAGCAAACAAATATATGGAATCCACCTCATCCTGCATACATTACACTTTGTTTTTTTGTTATTTTTCACAGAACAGAAATGCTTTTGTATTATCTTTGCACTCAATTATTCCCATAGACAACAAATGGCTGATTTTGATATAAACATATTGGGATGCGGTTCCGCATTGCCCACGACACGCCATCTGGCGACCTCTCAAATAGTAGATTTACGAGATAAACTATACATGATCGACTGCGGGGAAGGCACGCAAGTGCAAATGCGTCGTATGCGTATAAAATTCAGCCGTTTAAATCATATCTTCATCTCCCACTTACACGGAGATCATTGCTTCGGGCTACCGGGATTGATCTCTACATTAGGTATGCTGGGACGTAATGGAGAACTTGTTATTCATGGGCCGAAAGAGATCGAGAGCTATATGCGTCCGGTACTTGATATCTTTTGCAAAGGGTTGCCTTATGAGATCCGTTTTAACTTAATCGACCCGACAACTCATTCGTTGGTTATGGAAGATCGCTCCTTAAGCGTTTATTCCATTCCGTTAAAGCACCGTATACCCTGTTGTGGCTATTTATTCGCCGAGAAAGCCAAAGAAGCGCATATCATCCGGGAGATGACAGATTTCTATCAAGTTCCCGTCCGTATGATGCAAGAGATCAAAAGGGGCGCTGATTTCGTCACCCCGGAAGGAGAGGTAATCCCGAATGCCCGCTTAACCCGCCCTGCCGTCGCTCCCAAACGGTATGCTTATTGCTCGGATACAGCTTTTCACCCATCTATAATCCCCATCATTGAAGGGGTGGATTTATTATACCACGAGGCGACTTTCGCTGAATGTGACGCCGCACGTGCGAAAGAGACCTTCCACTCTACCGCCCGCCAAGCGGCCGAGATTGCTTATAAAGCCCAAGTGAAGCGATTGGTTATCGGTCATTACTCGGCTCGTTACGAGGATATGGCACCGTTAAAGAAAGAAGCAGACAAGATATTTCCCGGCACGATCTTAGGAGAGGAAGGTATGAGGCTTAGCGTATAATCATACATCCGTTTTACGAAATAAAGCTAATTACTTTCTAATATGCGGAAAACTTTCTACATTTGTACGAATTTAGGGACAAGTAAATGAAGCTTATACATATCATCGCTTTGGCACTTGCATTCTCCGCAAGTTATCCGGTTTACGCACAAGCTAATAAATCGGGAGTCAAGACATTTGCTTCTAGGCAAGAAGATCCCTCTCCTATCGAAATCACGGCCTACGAGAATCGCATCAAGGTAGAGAACGCTCCTGTCGGGAGTATCTTGGAAATCTACAGTGTCGTAGGCATCAAGGTGAAAGAAATCGAAGTCAAGCAGTCCACCGCCGAATATGTCGTAGATATCGCAAAGGGATATTATATCATCCGCATTGGCGATACGGTACGCAAGGTGGCGATACGATAAATAAAAGCCCCATAGGATAAATCCCACGGGGCTTGTTTTTTGATCCGCTTTCTCTTCTCACGAGGATACCTGCGGAAGAACTTTTAATTACTTTAGTATTAATATGCCACGTGTTCACCCGTCACGGGATACTTTATTTTGTGGCATAGTTATTTAATTATATATTACATAAAGGCGGGTCTCCCCGCCTCTATTCGTTTAGTCCATCGGTTAGTCTTATTTTACGACTACCTTAACAGCCTCTTCACCATCAACAGCTACAGCTACGATACCAGCAGGCACAGCGATAGTTGCGTTGTCTGAAGTAAGAACTGTCTCAGCGACAACCTTACCTAAGATGTTAGTGATAACTACTGACTTACCAGCAGCGCCTTGAACAGTTACAGTACCGTTACCAGCTACTACAGATACACCTTCAACATTGTTGATGTTATCGTTAGATGTTACCATATCATCATCTTCAGTCTTAGAATATGCGTTGAATACCAATGCTCCATCACCACCAGTCTTAGCGGCACCGAATGTAGAGCTAGCATCTGTCAATACCAAGCAGCCATTGTGCATCTTCAACCAAGCGGCAGCCTTTTCAGGGGCGATAGCCTCATCCTTGTTGCCTTTTACTGTCTGATATTTCTCACCAGCAGCATATACATTAGACTCGATCAAGAATGAGTTGTTCTCACCCTCTTTACCATCTACATAAGCTAAAGCAGCCTTATCCGGATTTACATAACGGAATGACCAAGTTACGTTCTTATGCTTGTCTCCAGACAATACGTTGATGAATTTTGGATAATCTTTCTTATAAACAGCCATAATAGACTCGATTCCCTCATTCTTCAATTGATCAGCAGTCATAGCTTTGTACTTACCTGTCAAAACGATCAAGGTATCACCATATTGAACGGCAGGAACGAAACCTACACGAGTATAGCTACTGTTTGAAACTGCTTTCGTATTGAACAAGTACGGGTTAAGAGCTTCCTTGCGAGCAGCAACAGCGGCAGCAGAGTCTGAGTAGTTAACCAAATACTTACCATAGATGAATGCCGGAGTCTTCACATGAACAGCATGTACACATTGATATGGATCTTCTGTAACTTGACCATCAGCAGTGATATGCTTGCCTGTCTCAGTACAAGGAATGATCTTCTCACCCTCGATCAACTCACGATAAGCGGATACCAAGTATTGAGTTTTAACCTTACCTGCGCCACGAGTTAACCATGCTGTGTCAATACGGAAAGCCAACTTACCATCAGCCTTACCCTCACTCCAGATACCAGCGTAATCAACATCCTTGTTCAACAAGGCACCATTATGCTCATCCATCAAATATTCACCACGGATAGTTTCCTTGAACATCAAGCTATCAGCTGAATTATCAACGTTCTCACCAAGAAGTTCATTATTGAATTGACGATACAACGGAGTCTCGTCCGGAGCGATAGCGAATGCGGAAGTACGAGTCTCACCCATTACCTGAGCTTTCAAAGTAGCGGAAGCATCATAATCGGAAACACCTGCTTTATGAGTGCTGATAGCACCTGCGGAAGTAGCCTCAAGGATAGCATAGTAATGGTTACCCTCAATATGGTTGTTCTCCTTGAAGTAAACAGAGTCATTCGTAGTATTAGGATAATACTTACTAAATTTATACTTAGACTCTACCGCTACGTTATGATTACGGAAAGTAGTCTCACCATTAGTAATGATATACATCGTTCTTACCGGTCTCACCAAGCCAGGGATACGACCCGTGATCTTCTTGTCCGCATTACCGGAAACCTCCTCAGAAGGATTATAGCCATAAGCATGTTCTTTGTAAGAAGACTTAAGAGTGAACGCTTTCTTACCCTCTAACACATTCATCGTAGAATCCTTAACACCGATAAATTTATCAGATGCGTACGGATGCCAGTAGTTGAAAGTATATTTGTTCGTGATCAACTCATCATTAGTCAGATGCTTATAACCCACATACTTATCAGTATAGATTTCTTTAGCGACTGGGATAAATTCCAAAGAGTCACCAAAACTAGCAGCATACATATAAGTAGCCCCCGCATTTTTATTCAATTGGAGAGTCGCATCAGCAGCCGTACCGTCATTATACTCACGGTTATACAAATCTACAGCAGAAACCTTATTCTTATCTGTTACGTTCTTCTTCAACACAACCCATTGATAAGCAGGCATATGAGTAGCATCTTGAATATCCAAAGTCACCCACTCGTATTTACTAGATGCAGATTCATTATAAAGCGGAGCAGCATAGTACTTACCAGTCTTAGCATTTCTGATTACATAAACACCATCATCAACAGTTGTCTTTGTAGTAGGCAAAACTTTGCAACCTGCGAAACCTAACTCAATCTTAGTATTTTGAGCCGCATCTACCGTCAAGATACGAACCTTGTCTTTCAGCAACTCTTGCAAAGAGATATGCTGATTTTGCATAGCTGTAGTAGCAGTAACATCTTTCCAATACGTCTCACTTGTTTTTAACAAAGATTGTTTAACCTGAATCTCCAAGCTGTCATTTGAAGGCCAATATGTAAACATAAATTTATATTGGTCTGATAAATCTGTAGCATTGATAGAATCTTTCGGAGTAGCATGATTCTTAGTACCAGTCTTATAAGTATCCTTTAAGTTGCTCCAGTTATAAGCCAAGAACTTAGCTCCACCCACAGCATTCGTATAAGCAGTATCTACGTACAAGTAAGAAGAGTCGGCTCTCAATACATGGAAATAATTAGCAGTTCCAGAAGCTTCAACCGTGAACTTCTTCTCGGTAAAGTAGTTTACCGCTCCATCTCCTAATACATCCGGAGTAAACTTCAATGTGATACCAGCTTTCTTATCTTGGGTACCAAAGATCGTATTCAATTCATCAGCACCTGAGACAACGATCGAAGCGGCCTCTACCAACTCAAATTCAGTGAAACCAGCGGCAGTAATACCAGCTGTAGTAGCTATAGTTTTAACCATTTCTACATCGCCACTAGTATTCACCTTCAAACCGATTACAGAGTCATTCGTGAAATAAGAATAGAGAACGGATTTCTCCACACCATTCTTAAATACAGGAGAGAATTTCCAACCGGAAAGATCACCACCGACAACAGCAGGTACAGCAGCTAACGGAGCCGCCGCCTTACCTTTGATCGTGCTGATCTCAAGACCTAAAAACTTTCCGATCTTGTTCGTGAAATCATACTTAGGATTCTGTCCTTGATTCTCGGCATCAACCGTTACACACCACATTGTACCTCCTAAATTTGCGGAAGAGTGAGAAACCATTTTGATTTCATCTTCGTGAGTCGTGGAATTTTCGGTAATACTCAAGAAAGCAGAACCTGCCTTAAGCTGATAAAGACCGTTATTCGCTCCTTGATTCAGCTTAACAGCACCATTAGCCGTCACCGCACCCAGAAGCGCAGCACCAGCCAAAAGAGTAGAAAACTTTTTGTTCATAATTCTAAAATTAATATTAATACTAGTGTTTATTAAGATAATCAGCTCATTACGTTATCGTATCGATTGCCTTGTCATTCAAAAACGACTAGTTTAAACGAAGGTTTTAATCTTGCGTTTTATAAGGGGTAAATAGAAAGGTTTGTTGAAGGAATCGCTTGTTTCGTAAAGGATAACCTATCCTATTGATAAGAAAGAGAATAAGCAGTAAAAAAATAGCCCGGAAGGGTTGCAAGTATCGAAGAAACGCGTACCTTTGCAAATGACTAAAAGAATCGTTCGTTTAAACTAGTCGTTTCCATACTCCAGATATCATTTCAATCTATTATTCATCAACTTTTATAGTATAGCATTAATAATGTACAGGCGTACATTAATATTATATTAAACAAGTCATCCGGAATTTACGGATTGTCATTATGACACTTTGTAAATTAAAGCCCTTGAGAATCGAATTTTCCGGGAGATTATACATATAGTTCCGTAAAACGAGAAAAAATATTCGCAAGTAGTTATTCCATAATAAGATAACGGAATACGCCCTTTCATTCTGGCGAAAATTATTCATCCTAATTCATATTCTTAAGGCTAAAACCTATAATTCATCCGTATGTGAAGGCTATTTCTATCGTATGCGATAGGGATTACTACCGTATGTATCACCTAATACATACGGTTATGTCGGCTAAAACATACGGTTGCGTCGGCTAACGCATATATTCGCGTGGGCAAACACCACCTTTCTCACCGGAAAAGCGACCTTTTACCTATAAATAAGAGACAAAAAGGCCCTTTTCACCTATTTCTTCTCTCTGGTTAGACTTCTCCAAAGAAGAGGTATGTCAAACAAACAGCCTTGTTTCGCGCAAACTGTCATGATTATCGCCGCTTCGCTTACCATCCATCCGCGAGGGCTATAACAGAATAATCGACATAGAAAAGCCCCGCAGGATAACTGAACCGCATCCCAAAGCCACTGAGAAGACCTTGTTGGTTCCGGTATAAAAAGGCTTTCCAAGTGATTAGTTATTCACTTCCCAAGCCGTCAGCTATTCACTTCAACAGCCA
>OGKX01001153.1_pt1 | contig 12137 bp, 14 predicted proteins | sample 1572541 | NCBI WGS metagenome assembly OGKX01 (sample SAMEA2581982, study PRJEB24529) | metagenome | biome: Human gut stool | place: China | collected 2011
AAGAAAGCTAAAATCCTTTGTCATGATAAGGATTTTAGCTTTCTTTGTTTTCTTACGAAGATGCCCCTGAGAGAGGGGATGTTTTGATTTTCAGAAAGGATTATTTTCTCAAATCTTCCATGAGCTGTGTTTTGCCTTCTGTCTTTTCATCTTTCATTTTGATGACTTTGGCAGGGGAACCAGCTACTACCGCGCCTGCGGGTACGTCTTCTGTTACTATTGCGCCTGCTGCAACAACAGCGTTTGCGCCGATGCGTACGCCTTCCAGTACCACTGCGTTTGCGCCGATCATTACGCCGTCTTCCACGATAACAGGTGTTGCGCTGGGGGGTTCCAGAACGCCTGCCAGCACTGCGCCTGCGCCAACGTGTACATTTTTGCCTACGGTTGCTCTTGCGCCCAGAACAGCGTTCATGTCAACCATGGAGCCTTCGCCGATTTCCGCACCGATGTTGATGACAGCGCCCATCATTACAACAGCGTTTTTGCCGATGCTTACCCGGTCACGGATGAATGCGCCGGGCTCGATGCGTGCTTCCACGCCAGTGATGTCCAGCATGGGAACAGCAGAGTTTCTTCTGTCATATTCCATAGCGCAGTCTACAATAGCGTCTTTTTTGCTGTCCAGCAGAGCCTGTACGGCAGCGTGGTCGCCCATGAGGATCCAGAAATCCCCCTGGCCGAATACTTTTACGCCTTCTGCGGATGCGCCGCTCAGATCGCCTTTTACATATACTTTGACAGGGGTTGCCTTTTTGGCTTCCTTGATGTATTTCGCAATTTCATAGGGATTGGTCATATCATAATCCATGGGTAAATCTCTCCTTTATCTTTTGATTTTTGTATTTGCCTTTTATTATATACGAAAATGGGGAGATTTTCCACAGAATTTGTATCCTTTCCAAAGAAAGATGTCTGTGATACAATGAGAACAATCAGAACAAAGGAGGAAAGCCAATGGAAGCGTATTTTCAAAACATGGTAGAAGAACTGCGGCAGATGCGCCGCGATTTGCATAAAATCCCCGAACTGGGACTGAAGGAATACAAAACCTCCGCCTATATTCGGGAAAAACTTACGAGCTTCGGTATCACAGAGCTGGAAACATGGCTGGAAACAGGCGTCGTGGCAGTGATTCGCGGCAAAGGCAAGGGACAAGCGGTGGCGTTCCGTGCGGATATGGATGCCCTGCCTGTCACAGAACAGACAGGCTGCGACTTCACTTCGGAGCATGTGGGCTGTATGCATGCCTGCGGTCATGACGGCCATGTGACAGTGCTGCTGGGCTTTGCCAAATACTTGCAGGAACATAAAGATGAACTGAAAAACGATGTTGTCCTCATCTTCCAGCCGGCGGAAGAAGGCCCCGGTGGCGCACAGCTTTTGGTAGATGCGGGACTTTTTGAAAAACATCCCGTTCGCTGCATCATCGGCTGTCATATCTTCCCTCAGGTACCTCAGGGAAAAGTGGCTTGCCGCAAAGGCGCCATGATGGCAAGAAATGGGGAAGTGGATGTGCATATTTACGGAGAAAGTGCTCACGGCGCACAGCCTCAGCTGGGACATGATGCCGTATTGGCGGCAGGGGCAGTCATCACAGGGCTCCATACCATCCTGTCCAGAAACGTATCCCCTTTGGACAGCGGCGTATTGACCTTCGGTGCCATCCATGGCGGCGAAGCCTGCAATATCATTGCTAAGGAAGTGAAGCTGGAAGGCACCATGCGTGCATTCAGCGACGAAGCCTACGAAACCATGACAAAGCGTGTGCAGGAAGTGGCTTCTGGTATTGCGGCAGGTTATGGCTGCAAAGGAGAAGCGGTGTTCCGTCATATGTATCGTGTGGTGGATAACGACCCAAAACTGGTAGAACTTTTGCAGGAAGTGGCAGGGGATAATTACGAAGAAACACCTCCTTATATGCTGGCAGAGGATTTCTCTTTGTATCTCCAGAAGGTACCCGGTATGTTCTTTTTCTTAGGCAGCGGCAATGCGGAAAAAGGCTATACCCATTCTCTCCACAGCGCACAGTTCCAGTTTGATGAGGAAATCTTGGCATTGGGTGTGGAAACCTATGCCAAACTGCTGAAAAAACTGGCAGAATAAAAACTTCATAAGCAAATAAAAAGCTGGAGCCTTTTGGAAGGTTCCAGCTTTTTTATTTGGAAATAGCTGTTTTGATTTTCTTTTAAGCAGCCATAGCTGTCAGGGAGTCTGTCAGTGTTTCCAGAGATTCGATTTCATGGGAAACCTGCTGTTTCAGACTTTCTGTTTCTGTGGAAACGGCTGTGTTCAGTGTTTCCAGTTCTTCTGTGTAGTCTGTGTCACCGCTTTCTGCTTTTTCCTGGAGGCTGTTGATGACATCATACAGGTCTACATGACCCTGTACACGGCCTGCGCCCCACATGAGGCGGTCAGCAGGCTGATCCAGTACATAGTCTGTGAAGTGGTCGAAAGTTTCTCTGCTCCAGTCGTAAGCGTACCAGTTGTTGTCGATGAGGTACAGGCTTTCGTCCAGTGCCTGCTGTGCGTTGCCTGCTTCCAGAGCTGCAATGCTGCTTTCCAGTGCAGACAGGTTGTTCTGGCTGTGTTCGTGAGGGAAAATGGAAACGTCTTCCCATGTCAGGCGTACAAACTGGTCTTCCGCATAACGGAAAGCTTCCAGTACCTGACTGTGGAGGGTGCGTGTTTCTGCCAGAATCTTGTCAGCTGTTTCTGTGTCGCCTGCTTCCAGGGCAGCGGCATATTCGCTGTTGGCAGTGTTTACTTTTTCCCAAGCTTCTGCAGCGGCAGCTTCTGCTGTATCCAGAGCGGTGTTCAGTGCGTCAGCGGCGTTGGAGCCGTCTTCCAGTGTCAGAGCGGACAGGCGTTCTGTGTCCATGGTATCCCGCATGGTCTGGATTCTGGTGGAGAAGTCCAGAGGGGATACGGCGCAGTGGTCATAAGCCAGCATCAGCAGACCGTACATGTTGTGGTGGAACAGGAATGCTTCGGGGCTGTATGTATCTGCGTTGTCGAACTGAGAATGGTAATGGGTTTCTGCGAAACCGCCGCGCAGGGCAGTTACGTTGGAAGGTACGCCAGCGATGGACAGGGAGAAGTCGTCAGACCATGTCTGTGTGGGCACGATAACTTCGATGCCGTCCTCGAAAATGCCTTCTACGGCAGGGACCAGTGTTTTGAAATCTTCTGTGAATGTTTTCAGTTCGTAAGAAGTACGAATCTGGTCGGTGGTGCCTTCGGCCATGGCAGGCAGTTCAAAGTTGATGTCTGCCACCACTTTGCCAACCCATTCGGGATGTACCCGGAAAATTTGGTTGTAAGCCCCTGTGGACCAGTCGTAACGTGTATCAGAAACGCCCCATTCTTCCGCAGCCATGGCGCAGAATACCAGTGTTTTTTCCGGTTCATAACCGCTGTCGATGATGCCTTTGGCAATGCCCATCATCAGAGCGATAGCAGCGTTATCATCCTGGAAGCCGGTGAAGTAAGAGTCGTAATGAGCGCTCATGAGCACCATGGCATCAGGGTCTTTGCCGGGGATCATACCCACAATGTTGTAGGAGGTGCCGTCACGTTCCACTTTGCTGTCAGCGTTGAATGTAACAGTCAGTTCGTTGACCCCTTCTGCTTCCATGATGGCGCGGAGTTCATCGGCGTGGGTGCGGCTGATGGAGAAAGCGGGCGCGTCTTCGGGGCCGCAAACATCCTGAGCGTTGAGGGCATCAGGGCTTACTTCGCCATAACCGCCGTCCTGTGCTGCCAAAATAGCAGCGGCGCCGTTGAGATGTGCTTCATAAGCAGGGTAGTTGATCCACCAGTTTTCTCTCTGGTTGATGTCTACCAGTACCAGTTTGTCTGTTACGTCCAGCTCTGCCAGATCGTCTTCGGTGCCTTCGCCCCCGTCAATGAGGGTGAAGGTCTGGGGACCTTCTGTCTGGAATGTGGTCTGGTAGCCGCCCAGTTCCACAGTCTTTTCTGTGCCGTCCGCAGCTGTGTAAGTGAGCTGTGCGGTACGGAAGGTCCATGTATCTAAAGTAAAGGCATCTTTTGTCACATTGGTCAGGCCAATGGCTTCCATTTCGGCTTTCAGCAGATCGCCGGTAGCGATCTCGGCGTCGGAGCCTGCGGTGCGGTAGCCAAGGGCGTCATTGGAGCGGATCTCCTCCAGCTTTCGTGCCAGATTGTAGGAGTATTCCGTGTCTACATGTTCCAGATAAGCTGTCTGGGCAGCAGTCAATGCGGCAGTTTCACTCTGAGGCGTTGCTGTCGTGCAGGCAGAAAGCATCAGAACCAGTGCCAGTACCAGGGAAATCCCTTTTGCGATTTTTTTCATTTATCAACATCCTTTCTTTGGGCGTCTTTTTCGCCCCGTTTTGTTTTTCTGCATGAACACATGCGAGCATAAGCATACCAATAAATTTATAAAAATGCAATGCTTTTTGTTTAGTAATTTTATACAAAATTTTTAGTGATGGTTTTATACTACTGAAAAACATATCATAGTAAAAGAATATGCTTTTGTAAAAAAGAAAATCGGGAAGTCTTTACAGACGCCCAATTTTGCGATAAAATAACATATTTATGCAGTTATTTCTCCAGCAATCCTTTCAGTGTCATCAAATCTTCCTGATAAGTTTCGGACAATGCCCGATTGTAAATGATGGCTGCGGGATGGTAGAGGGGGAAGAGGATTTTTCCGTCTTCCAGTGTGAAAGGCTTGCCGTGCCAGTCCCCAATGACCGCTTTGGCATCCCCTGTGACTGCTTTTAATGGCACATTGCCCAAAGTCACAATCCACTGAGGATTCACCACTTTGATTTCCTCCTGCAAAAAAGGCAGGAAAAAAGCGATCTCATCCTTGGAAGGGGGACGGTTTACGGCTTTCCCTGTTTTGGGGCTTTCCTTGGTGGGGCGCAGTTTTACCACATTGGAGATGTAGATTTCTTCCCGATTCAAGCCGATGGTTTCCAGAAAAGCAGACAGGTTTTTCCCTGCCTTGCCAACAAAAGGGCGTCCCTGCTTTTCTTCATCGCCGCCGGGGGCTTCGCCGATCATCATCAGTCTGGGATTCTGGCAGCCGTCACCGAACACCAGTTTTTTTTCTGCGTAGGGGGAAGCGGATGCGGCTTCCTGCAATCTGGCACATAATTGTGTCAAATGGTCCATTTTTCTATCCATCCTTTCTGGTTATCCACATGGTTTTTGGGTTATCCACAGAAAAAGTGTGGATAACAGTGGTTCCCTGTGGACTATATCTTGTTTTTTCAAATTTATTTGGTGGAATATATTGAAAATTTGGTGTGGTTTTTGTTACATTTTCACCTTTTCCCACTTATTGTATCCTATTCTGTGTATAAATGGCAAGTTATCCCCAAAAAAAGAAGTGGAAAATCTGTGGGGAAAAGTGGTCGGTTTTGTACAAAAAAAGACGGCTGCTCCCAGCTTGTCAAGAGGGAACAACCGTCCGCAAACCTCATTCTTTGGCACGGAACATGAGGAAGAACACCAGAGCGCCGGAGAGGAATCCTCCCAGATGGGCCCAGTTGTCCACACCCACATCCAGAAAGCCCATGGCAAGGGCTGTGAATGCCAGCAATATCATGGTGGCGTAGTTCATGCCGGTATAACGGGAACCTTTCTCCCGTGTGAGGATGAGCATGGCGCCCAAAAGTCCGAAGATGGCGCCGGATGCGCCGATGGAGGCATAATGCCCCAGAAAAACACTGCACAGTCCGCCGCAGATGCCGGAAATGAGATACAGAATCACATAACGGACTTTGCCCAGCAGCAGTTCTGCCCGACTGCCGAAGTAAAACAGATAAATGCTGTTGGCAGCAAGGTGCATGATGCTGCCGTGGAAGAACATGGCGGTGATGAGGCGGTAGTATTGCCCCAATCCCAGCACTGTTTCTTTGCTGACGCTGAAACGCTCCCAGAGAAATTCGTTCTGTCCTGTCACCATGCCGTAGAGAAGCAGGGCAGCACAGATGGCAAAAATGGTGAAAGTCACCACGGGGCGTTTTCCTGTGGTATCTTCCCGGAGGGTGTCTTTGGGCAGTTCTTCTCCGGTGGCAGCCATCCGCAGCAGTTTTTCAATGCCCATAAGCTTGTCCGGACTGCCGTCGGCTACCTGCAAAGTTTGTGTGTCCGTGGCGTAATGCCATGCAATATGATGCAAATTGCCCATGCGGTCTGTGTCTGCCAGAGGACGTACTTCCGCCAAAGGCTCCGGGCCAATGGTCAGATACAGACAGATGAGCTGCGTACATTGGATCTGAGGAAGCTGTTTTTGCAGGCTTTCCGCAAAGGCAGCCACATCTTCTCGATGCTCGTCACTGTCATGGGGCTGCACTGCCAGCACACAGCAGACAGGATTTTCAATGCGTATGTAAAGATCAAACACAGGGGTGTCCTCCGGCTGCTGTACGGTGCGGAAATCTTTCTGCAAAAGCAGGCTTTTCAGATCTGTTGCCAGTTGTTCAGGTGTCATAGAAAGACTCCTTTCTGAAAAAAATGGGGAAAATGAAAAAAGCCACCGGATTGGGGGACCCGATGGTTTTTTTCGGCAAGTGATAAGAAAAATGGGGGTATTCTTATCATAAAAGAAGACTTTGTTTCCGATAAAACCAGCGTTTCCGATACTGATTTTATCTGTGGTTATCATATCACAAATCATGGCGTGCTGTCAATTTGCCCCTTTGATTTTTCCGTCATTTCTTCTCGACAGGAGTTTACAAAAAGCTACATTTTCTCAAAGAAAATGGCTCAGTACCACAAGGCCTGCAACCCCCGGCACGCCCAAAAGTCCGCTCACCACAAAGGTGACGGCATTGACGCCTACGGCAAAGCCCAGCCTGCCCAAAAGAAACAGCAGGGCAGAGCCAAAAATCCCCGAAAGCAGAAAGCGAAAAAGTCCTTGCAGCGGCTTTGCCAGCGCCACCAGTACCACAATCACCAGACAGGTGATGACCATGGCGGATAAAACGGTGGTAGAACTCACATTTCTTCCCCCTTTTTGTATCAGCTGATTTTCGCACATCCTGCGGCAGCCAGCCCCAATTCCTTTGCCCGCCGCAGGTAATATTCGTATTTTTTATGCAGAGAGATGATCTCGTAAATGTAGCTGTCAATGAGGGCTTCATCCGTTTCGTCCTGAAAGCCTGCCTGTGCCCGCCGCAGCTCTAACTGTATGGCATAAATGGCAGAGAGTATGGCTTCGCCCTCAGTGGCTTTTTTTCTTTTGTGCATTCAAAAACCCCTCCTTTCGCCGGATGTACGACCTTTGTAGATAATATAGGCGAAAAAACTGGGTTTTATTCCTGTTTTTGTCCAAAAGGACAGGGCGGGGAAGGAAAAATGGGCAGAAAAAAACTGAGCTATCTTCATAAGAAAACATACATCATCCATTCAGTCAAAATAAAAAAAGCTGAAATCCTGTTAAGGATTTCAGCTTTCTTGTTTTCTTGTAAAAAATCGAGCGGTATCTTAGTCCTGTGTGTAGGGCATCAGGGATACGTGTCTTGCTCTCTTGATTGCTACTGTAAGAGCGCGCTGATGTTTTGCACAGTTTCCTGTGATTCTTCTTGGAAGAATTTTTCCTCTCTCAGAGATATATTTTCTTAATTTTGCTGTATCCTTGTAATCGATTTCGTTGTTTTCTTTACCACAGAACACGCAAACTTTTTTTCTTCTACGAGCTGGGCCTCTTCTTTTGAATCCACCCTCTGGTCTGCTTCCTTTTTCGTAAGCCATGATGGTTATCTCCTTTCCGACTTAGTTAAACGGTAACTCCTCATCGATACCATCCGGGATATTCATAAAGCCATCACCTGCATCTGCGCTAGGTGCCGGACTCGGTGCAGACTGACGCTGGAAACTTGCTCTGTTAGCTTCGGCCTCGGCTCTGCTCTCTGCAAACTCCTGTTCTTCCACGATCACTTCTGTTGTGTATACTTTCACACCATCTTTGTTCGTGTAGCTTCCTGTCTGGATTCTTCCGCTCACTACGATACGGATTCCCTGACGAAAATATTTTTCTGCAAATTCTGCCTGTTTTCCAAATACAACACAGCTGATAAAATCAGCAGTTGCTTCTCCGTCTCTCTTGAAACGTCTGTCAACAGCCAGTGTATATCTGGCAATCGCCAGTGAGTTTTCTCCCGCAGAGTATCTTACCTCCGGGTCTCTTGTTAAACGTCCCATTAAAATTACTTTGTTCATATCTTTCACCTCAACATTTTTTACATTGTACGTAGCAGCACATAGAATCGGGAATTATAAAACACTATAATTCTAAGGGGATTCGCATTTTGTGCTCTAAGAAAAAATTAAGCGTCTTTTCTTACAACTAAATATCTTAATACATTGTCCATAATGCGAACGTGACGCTCGATTTCTGCTGGGCAGTCAGCGTCTGCTTCGAACTGGATGAAGTAGTAATATCCTTCGCGCATTTTCTGGATTTCGTAAGCTAATCTTTTCTTTCCCCATTCTTCAACTTCTGTTACATTTCCGTTGTAACGGGCGATGTAGCCTTTTGCTTTTTCCACAACTGCTGCACGAGCTTCATCTTCGATTTTCGCATTAACAACTAACGCTAATTCATATTTGTTCATGCCTGTTTTACCTCCTTTTGGTCTTTTGGCCCTCCACTCTTTTTGGAGAGCAAGGATAATCATATATCACGAGGATTAATTCTACCATGCTTTTTCTGAATAATCAAGTATTTTTTTTCAAATCTCTCGTATTTTTTTCTACAAGTTTTCTTGCAAGCATAATATGATGTCCACATCCCATGCATTTTAAACGAAAATCGGCTCCCACTCGAAGAATTTCCCATTCGTTACTTCCACACGGATGCTGTTTTTTTAACTTTACAATATCACCAACTTCGTACTGATATGCCATTTCTCTTCCTTTCTTCTGTTACTCTGTTACCGTTCTCTCTGTTCCAAATCACTTTATCTCCCTTTATTCTACACGAATCTGTTCAAATACCGTTCCAATCGGTTCATTGATGACCAAATCTGCCATCTTATCTCTCGGCGTCTTATCTCGATTAATCACAACCAGTGCATCTCCTTTAAAATAGTCAATCAACGAAGCTGCCGGATAAACCGCAAGAGAAGTTCCTCCGATAATCAGCACTTCTGCCTCTCTGATTGCCTGGACTGCACCTTCTATGACTTCATTATCTAATCCTTCTTCATAGAGCACAACGTCCGGCTTAATAATTCCACCACATTTTTTACAGACCGGAATCCCTTCTGCATGTTTCATATAGGAGAAATCATAAAATGCCCCGCATTTTGTACAATAATTACGATACACACTTCCATGCAATTCATACACTTTTTTACTGCCTGCCATCTGGTGCAGATTATCAATATTCTGTGTAATAACTGCTTTTAATTTCCCGGCTTTCTCTAACTGTGCCAGTTTTTTATGTGCTGCATTTGGCTTTGCACCCTCGCATAACATCTTCTCTTTATAAAAGCGATAAAACTCTTTGGGCTTTCTTACAAAAAAAGTATGGCTTAAAATCGTCTCCGGCGGATAATCCCATTTCTGATGATATAAGCCATCCACACTTCTGAAATCCGGAATTCCACTTTCTGTTGAAACACCCGCTCCTCCAAAGAACACAATATTTTGATGCCCTGAAATTAATTTCTGCAATGCTTCAATTTTTTTATCCATTTTAATTTTCTCCTTTCTCAAGGCGCTTTGCCTGAATAACAAAACGAGTACTGCTGTTTCCCGTACAAGTTGACATAGTAATCACTTTATCGTCTTTGTCTGCTTCGGCATCTAATTGTAATTCTGACGCTGACTTCATAGATTTTAAATACTCGGCAAACTGTTCATCTGCCATGCTGAATAAAGTATACGTTTCTCCCGTTACTGACGCAGTATGAACCGAAAAGATTTTATAACGCCAGGTATGTTTTGGTGTACAAATCCAGACATAAGGACTCGTCAGATTTGACTGCTCATGAAGCTTGCGAAATGTACCAAACATCGAGCCATTTCTCATATTATGACCATAAATAATGGTATTACAGTCCTCAAAATCGCTGCTGTTTGTATGCTCTAAGAAAATCGCACCATTCGCATTTCGCTGTCCTTCAAAAGTATAATGAAGGTAATGGTCATTGTCTGTCGTCTGTACAATCGGATAACTGATATCCAGTGTTTCAATTTCAATCCAGCCAACCACATCGGGATTTACTGCCTTTAACGCTTCAAAATCAATCTGTGGTCCTTGAGGTTCTTGAACCTCTTGAGCCTCTTCCCCCTCTTCTTCCCCTTCTGCTTCATCATTTTCTTTTGTCTCTTCTTTTACAGGACTTTCTACCGCATACTGTCTGATTTTATCATATTCATCCGTACCTTTTTTATACTCCAAATAAATCATGACCAGTTGATAAGCAGAAAATAAAAAGACTGCGGCTGCGATAATCAGGACCAAATTACGGATAATGCCTCCCATTCTGCCTTTTTTCTTCTCTTTTTTACTCATGCCTTTGCTCCAATCTTTATGATTATCCATTATAGCATAAGCGTTTTTAAAAAGAAAGTCTGGCAAAATCCGCCACTTTTTGCTACCATATCTATTAGAATTATATCTAAATGAAAGGTATTTCAAAACTATGTTAAAACAATTCACCAAATATGTCTCCCAGAATATGCTTGGTATGCTCGGCATGTCGCTTTATATTCTCGCAGACACGTATTTTATTTCAAAAGCAGTCGGTTCAAATGGTATCACCGCCCTAAACCTGGTACTCCCACTTTATAATCTCATTTTTGCAATTGGGGCAATGATTGGAGTGGGCTCTGCTATCCGCTTTGTGATTGAACGTGGAAAGAAGAATCCGGATGCAGACGGATACTTTTTCCATGCACTAATCTGTGCATTTTTTATCAGCTTAATTTTTGTCTTTATTGGGATTTTTCTTCCGGATAAATTAGTTGCACTGCTTGGCGGCGATGCCGAAATCATTCAGACCGGAACTTCCTATACACGGATTTTTATGTGTTTTTCCCCATTTTTTATGTGGAACCATATCTGCAACGCTTTTGTGCGAAATGATAAAAATCCATCCATCGCCATGGCTGCTACGTTATTCAGCAGTTTATTTAACATTGTCTTTGACTACATTTTAATGTTTCCTCTCGGTCTTGCTATGAAAGGGGCAGCTCTTGCTACCGGTTTTTCTCCGGTTGTCGGAATTTTAATCTGCTGTATTCACTTTTTTTCCAGGAAATCCACGATTAAATTGATTCCTGTCCTGCCGTCCATCAAAAAGCTGATTTATTCCTGTCAAGTTGGAGTTTCTGCCTTTGTTGGAGAAATTTCTTCGGGCGTTATTACAGTTACCTTTAATATGATTATCTTAAATCTTGCCGGAAATACCGGTGTTGCTGCTTATGGAGTCGTCGCCAATACTTCTTTGGTCGCTGTTGCACTGTTTAATGGAATTGCACAAGGATCTCAGCCGCTTATCAGTCGATCCTATGGACGAGGAGAAGAACAAAATGTCCGCTCCCTTTTAAAAATGGCTCTCACCACTGCACTTGGTCTTGGTGTTTTACTGATGATTTTTATTTTCTTTTCTGCACCTGCTGTCACCGCTGTCTTTAACAGTGAACACGATTTGCAGCTTGCTGCTTATGCAGACTCTGGCTTAAGATTATACTTTATCGGATTTTTATTTGCTGGAATTAACATCGTCGGAACTGCGGCCTTAAGTGCTGTAGAATCCGTTAAATATGCTTTTTGTGCCTCTATTTCACGTGGATTTGTTGCAACTATTTTCTTTGCCTTTGTGCTTTCTGCCTGCTTTAAAATGACCGGGATCTGGCTGGCATTTCCCGCTGCGGAATTTGCTACAATGTTTATCACTTTAAGTGGATTATTGTGTTTTACAAAGCAGAAAGGTGGAATGTATCATGCAAAAGACTGAGCCGTCAAACACAAACCCGACTTTAAAAGAACAAAAAGACCACGGAACCTTTTCTTTTCCCTGTGGTCTTTATGAGACTTATGATGATAAGAACTGGAACCGTTATACTCACATTCTATATGTAGAATATACAGGTAATCTTCATCAGGACATTACTGACATGGA
>OGKX01001158.1_pt1 | contig 12085 bp, 10 predicted proteins | sample 1572541 | NCBI WGS metagenome assembly OGKX01 (sample SAMEA2581982, study PRJEB24529) | metagenome | biome: Human gut stool | place: China | collected 2011
CCTTGCCGGAGAACTCCATGATGGCGGTGCCGTCGCCCACGGGGGAGACGAAGCCGTCGTGCTTCTCACTGGTGATGCCGGTCAGGGGCTGGAACCAGTGGGTGTAGTGGGTGGCACCCAGCTCCATGGCCCAGCGCTTCATGACGCTGGCCACCACGTTGGCCACCTCGATATCCAGAGGCGACCCCTTGTGCAGGGTGTTCTTGAGGCTCTTATACGTAGCGCTCGGCAGGCGCTCCTTCATCACATGCTCGTTAAAGACTTTGCTGCCGTAGATCTCCATAACATTTGCTGCCATAAATCCTACTCCTTACATGTCTCAGTTGGCTTTCCCTTATGCTTAACAAAAACGGCGCTGCGAGTCAGGAGGTGACCCACAGCGCCGTTGCTGTCTATGGTTTGATTATAGCCCCGGCGGGCCAAAAAGGCAATTGACAAATCTGACGATTCTGCACAAATGCTCTCTGCGAATTTTGGCATAACTGAGCTTGGTATGACTTTTGAACCTTTAAACCGGAACAGAACGATTTGGAATTGCCTCCGCTTGTGCTCTGGCAATAGCAGCGGAAATAATATTTTTAAATTTGCAGTTCCGGCAGGCCTGCGGGCCCGCCGGAACTGTTTTTTCACGGGAGGAGTCGTTACGGACAATTGCATTTGCAAAACCTAGGCTTATCCGTTGCGTGACAGCCGCAGATGCTGCTACCCGCTACGACCCCTTTTGTGAAAATGCGTTTGGAGCGGCCCGCGGTTGTGCAACAATGAAAGCCCCAGTGGGGCTTTCAAGTGGCAGAGCGGTCTGCGTTAGCAGATGGAGGGGTCTAAACCCCGACAAGCTCCGCAGGACGCGACAAACACGAAAGTATAAAATAAAATTACCTTAATGAATTGCAGAGCGAAGCGGAGCAATTTTTAAATCGTCGTCAAATAACCTGAAAGAGGAAGAACTTCAGGTAGTTGGTCTCCGGCACGCCCCACAGGATGGGGTGGTCCGGGGCCTGCTGCTTCACCTCGATCTGCCGCAGCTGGCGGTGGGCGTCCTTCGCCGCTGCTTTCAGCATCTTGATGAACAGCTCCTCGGTGGCAAAGTGGGAGCAGCTGGCCGTGGCCAGGTAGCCGCCCCGGGGCAGCAGCTTCATGGCCCGGTAGTTGATCTCCTTGTACCCGCGCATGGCGTTCTCCACCGTGCGGCGTGCCTTGGTAAAGGCGGGCGGGTCCAGGATGATAAAGTCATAGGGGTGGCCCTCTTTTTCCAGCCGGGGCAGCAGCGCGAAGGTGTCCTCACACAAAAAGTCCATGTTGTCAAGGCCGTTGCGCGCAGCGTTGCGCTTTGCCATGGCAATGGCGTCGGCACTGATGTCGGCAGCGGTGACCCGGGCGGCCCCGCCCTTGGCAGCGTTCAGCGCAAAGCTGCCGGTATGGGTGAAGCAGTCCAGTACCGTGTGGCCTGCTGCCAGCCGTGCCACAGCCCGGCGGTTGTACTTCTGGTCCAGGAAAAAGCCGGTTTTCTGGCCGTTCTCAAAGTCCACATGGTAGAACACGCCGTTCTCGCAGATCTCGGTCTGGGTGCTGGCGGGGTGGGTCTCGCCGGGCAGGTCGAACCAGCCCTTGTTCTGCTCCAGCCCTTCCTTGGCGCGCAGGGCCTCGTCGTTGCGCTCGTAGATGCCGGCAATGGTCTGGCCGTCGGCCCGCAGCACCTCGGCCAGCAGGGGGAACAGCACCGGCTTGAGCTTTTCCATGCCCACGCTGAGGGTCTGGGTGACCAGGATATCGTGGAAGCGGTCCACGGTCAGGCCGGGGAACTGGTCGGCCTCGCCAAAGATCACCCGGCAGGCGGTCAGGTCGGCGGGCTCCAGCACGGTCTTGCGGTAGGCCCAGGCATACTCCACCCGGCGGCGCCAGAAAGCGGCGTCAAAGGTGTCGTTGGCGTTGCGGCTGATGAGCCGCACCCGGATCTTGCTGTGCAGCGACACGAAGCCGGTGCCCAGGTACGCCCCCTTGGGGCTGACCACATCGGCCAGGGAGCCGTTTTCGGGTTCGGTGTCCGGGGCGTGGAGGATGTCGTTTTCGTACACCCAGGGGTGGCCGCCCACCAGCAGGCCCTCGGCGTGTTTGTTGACGGTGTATACAGGATAAGCGCGTTCTTTCATGGAGATCTCCTTGGTTGCTCTTTTCAAATTCACCCCTTTATAATACCATAGATCCATGGTATTATAAATAAGAAATTTCCAAAAAAAGACCGGAAAGAGGGAATCTGCAATGGAGATCGAACGCAAATGGATGGTGACCGGCTGGCCGGAGGGCCTGCCCATGGAGGAAGAATTTGCCATGCGGCAGGGCTACATCAGTGTGCGGCCCACGGTGCGCATCCGGGAGGAAGCCCTTGCGGGCGGCAGGACCGACTATGTGCTCTGCTTCAAGAGTGAGGGCGGCCTTGCCCGGGAGGAAATCGAGCGCAGCATCGACAAAGAACTGTTTGAGGAGCTGGAACACAAGATCATCGGCAAACCCCTCATCCCCAAGACCCGCCGCACCTACCGCCTGCCCGACGGCAGCGCGCTGGAAGTGAACCATGTGGACGCAGGCCAGCCCACCGCGTTCTGGTATGCGGAGGTGGAGTACCCCACCGTGGAGGCCGCCAACGCCTGGCAGCCTGCCGCCTGGGGCCTTGCCGATTACCTGAGCGAAGAGGTGACCGGCCAGCCCGGCCAGAGCATGGGCGCTTACTGGCTGCAGACCCGCGGCTGACCCCCTACAGTATAAGAGAGAAAGGATCGTATCGTTACGAAAAAGGCAAGATTCAAGCTGGAGCTGCAGTATAACTCCCCGGTGATCCTCACCTTTTTTCTGCTGTCGCTTCTGGTGCTGTTCCTCGACGACTGGACCGGCGGCTGGACCACCATGCACCTGTTCTGCGTCTACCGCTCGTCGCTCAAGGACCCGCTGTTCTACATCCGGCTGTTCGGCCATGTGCTGGGCCACGCCGGGTGGGAGCACTTCCTGAACAACATGCTGCTGCTGCTGGTGGTGGGCCCGCCCATGGAGGAAAAATACGGCAGCAAGGCCCTGCTGGGCGGCATCGTGTTCACGGCGCTGGTCACCGGCGTGCTGCAATGCGTGCTGTTCCCCCGCACCGGGCTGCTGGGGGCGTCGGGCATCGTGTTCATGCTCATCATGCTGTCGTCGCTGGCGGGCTTTTCCGGCGGCATCCCGGTCACCATGCTGCTGGTAGCGGCGCTGTACTTCGGCCAGCAGGTGTACGACATCATCCTCGTACACGACAACGTGGCCAACTTCATGCACATCGTGGGCGGGCTGTGCGGCACGGCCTTCGGCTACTATTTCGCGCTGCCCCGCCGCAAACGCCGCCGCTGACGCATCCAGCGAGGCCGCAGCCTCCAGCGCCGCAGCACAGGAAAGCATCATTGCATCAACCGGGCAGGAGAGGGCAGGACCTTTCCTGCCCTTTTTGTGCGCCCGATTGCACCCGGGGCACGAACGTGCTATACTGGAAGAAAAAACGACAGGGAGGGACAACGCATGAAATTGACATCCGCAGGCGCAAATAAAATGATCAAAGCATGGAACGAAGACCTGGAGGGGCTGCTGAAAAAAGAAGAAGCGGAAAGCAGAACGACCTATGGAATCAATGAGGAACCGCTGCCCGCAAACTACGACTTTGCTCGGATGCAGCAGCAGATGGATGCGCTGAACCAGAAGATCGCTGTGCTGCGTCATGCAGTGAACGTGTTTAATACCACCACTATGTTGGAGGGATTTGGGTTTACCATCGACGAGGCACTGGTGCGCATGGCAATGCTGACAAAAAAGAAGCAGCGTCTGGCACAGATGAAGCAGGTGCCGTTGCTGGTGCGCACATCCCCCGGCTATGGCAGCAACACTCCGGAAATGACCTGCCGCAACTACGATGCAGAACAGGTGGAACAGGAATACCGCCGTGTCAGTGATCAGCTGACGGCTTTGCAGCTGACGCTGGACCGCGCCAATCTGCTTTTGGAATTTGAAGTGGAGCTGGAGGGGTGACCGTGATATTCCGGGGTGAATGCGTTTTTATTTGAATCTGGGAGAGCCATAAGGTTCTGGTACAAGGTTACAAATTTGGGTTGTTTTGTTATTTGATCAAGGTTATGGATGAGGTTAAGGCTTTGATAAAATGCAGCAATGCAATCGCGCATGCATCTAAAAGCCTCCGTATCGGCTTTTGTCGGTACGGGCGGGGAGGCACGGTTTCAGCCGCATCTAAGAGCAACAGGGCAGGCAGGGGCAAAACCTTTGCCTGCCCTTTTTGTGCGCCCGATTGCACCCGGGGCACGAACGTGCTATACTGGAACAAAAAACAACCAAGGTTGTACAAAAGCGAGGAAACGACCATGAAGCGGGCATATATCAATGGCATTCTGCTGGACGGCACCCAGCAGATGGAGCCGCAGGCACACAAGGTGCTGCTGTGCGAGGACGGCGTCATCACCGCCGTTGCGAACGAGGGCACCGACCTGGACGGCTATGAGGTCATCGACCTCCACGGCGGCTATGCGATGCCGGGCCTCATCAACCTGCATGTGCATCTGGCCGGCAACGGCAAGCCCAGCGCAAAGCCGCGGGATAATGCGGCGCTGGTGCGTAAAATTCTGAGCAACGGCCTGACCCGCGCGGTGGCCTACCGCATGGTGTGCAGCTATGCAAAGCTGGAGCTGCTGGGCGGCGTGACCACCATCCGCACCGTGGGCGGCATCGCGGATTTTGACACCCGCTGCCGGGACGATGCCCAGGCCGGGAAGATCCTGGCCCCGCGCATTCTGGCCGCCAACGAGGGCATCTCGGTGCCGGGCGGCCACATGGCAGGCTCGGTGGCTGTGGCGGCCCACAACAACGGCGAGGCCCTGACCCAGCTCACCAGGGCCAGCACCCAGCGGGTGGACCTTGTCAAACTGATGATCACCGGCGGCGTGTTGGATGCCGCCGAAAAGGGCACCCCCGGCGAACTGAAGATGCCGCCGGAGATGGTAAAGGCCGTGTGCGATCAGGCCCACGCCATGGGCTATCCCGTGGCGGCCCACACCGAATCGCCCGAAGGGGTGAAGGTTGCGCTGGAAAACGGCGTGGATTCCATCGAACACGGCGCAAAAATGGACGAAGAAACGGTAAAACTGTACAAGGAGCACGGCGCGTTCCTGTGCACCACCATTTCCCCGGCGCTGCCTTATGCGCTGTTTGACACGGCAGTGTCCGGTGCGTCGGAAAAAGACCAGTACAACGGCAGGATCGTGTTTGACGGCATCGTGGAAAGCGCCAAAACGGCGCTGGCCAACGGCATCCCGGTGGGCCTTGGCAACGACGTGGGCTGCCCTTACATCACCCAGTACGACTTCTGGCGGGAGCTGTGCTACTTCCACAAGTATTGCGGCGTGAGCAACCAGTTTGCCCTGTACACCGCCACCCTGCGCAACGCCCGGCTGGCCGGGGTAGGGGACGTGACCGGCTCGCTGGAAGTGGGCAAGAGCGAGGACCTCATCGTCACCCGTCAGAACCCGCTGGAGGACCTGCGGGCGCTGCAGCATCTGGAGCTGGTGGCCTGCCGGGGCCGCGTGGTGAAAAAGCCCGCGCCCAAGCGCAGCCAGACCGTGGACAAGCTGCTGGACCCCTATCTGGAATAAGAATTTATCATAGAAAGGCTCTCCCGCAAGGGGGAGCCTTTTTACATGCTCGCCATGACGGCCAGAATGCTCTGCCAGCTTTTGGTGCGGGCGCAGGTGGGGGCCGGGCGTGCCGGGCGTGCCGGACGGCTCACCGGCGGGGTCTGGGGCTGCGTCTGCAGCTGGGCGGCAGCCGGTACGGCCGGGTGGAAGAACATCTCCACCGTGCCGCTCTGCCACTGTGCGGCCAGCTGGGCGGCCTCCGGGTCGGCCTGCAGGGTGCGGCGCTCGGCTCCGGCCAGGCTGTCGGCCAGCCAGTACAGGATGGCGGCCACCGGCAGGCAGGGGGCCTTGCTCAGGGTGCTGTAGCTCCAGTGGGCACCCCGGCCCACAAAGCTGTCCACCGTGATGACGGCCCCGGTGCGGGCGTCACGGGGCAGGGGTAGATCGCAGTCCGTGCCCGCCAGCGTTTCCAGCTCCTGCACCATGCGGTCGGTGCGGGCGGCGTCCAGCCGGTCCTCGCGGCAGCAGGCGTGGAAGTCGGTGTCCTCCAGCAGGCTCTCGGCCTTGGCGGGGAACTGCCCGGTGAGCTGGCCGCTCTCGTTGTGGCAGAGCATCCACCCCTTGCGGAACAGCTGGAAGTTCAGTCCTCTGCGGCCCATCGTGGAGTAACACACGGTGGCGCAGGGCTCCCCGGGCATCCGCCGGACTTCCAGGTAAGCGTCGTTGCCGCAGAGATCCTGCAGGCGCACGGCGGCCAGAAGCTGCGCCCCCGGCAGACGGGATGACATGGCGTTGTGCATGGCGGTAAAGTAGCGGTTGGCATCCATGATACGTTCCTCCCTGAATGGTTCGACTGACAGCAAAGTGTTGTATTCAAAGGACTTCCAACGCGGGCCACCGCCGTGCACTGCGGGGGACATCGCGTGTTCCTGTGGTTCGTCTGAACATAGTATAGCATAAACCACGACAAAAAACAACTAAAAGTTTGCAAAAACAACCAGATTTTTGCGAACACCCCGGAACTGCTCCAAAATACAACGCGACGGTTGGTTGTAAAATGCCCGAAGCGGTTGTGTGCCGGACAACAAAAAAGCCTTCCCCCAAAAGGGGAAGGCAATCTCTCAATCTCCCAGCTCCCGGATCTCGTTCTGGATCAGGCGGCCGGCGGCGCGGGCCAGCTGGTCCATGCCGCGGATGCGGGCCATATTTTTACCATAGATGCGGGCAGCGTCGGCGGCGGAGCGGTCCTCGCCCATGAACACTGCCGACACCCGGATGCCCTTGCGCTGCAGCACGCGCACCTGGGCGGCCGCGTCGGCCACACCGGCGGCGTCCTCGTAGCCGCAGCCCAGCGGGTTTTCCGGGCTGGGCGGGATGCGGCGGCTGTCGTTGGGGGAAGCGTCGGTCAGCAGGATGAGCAGGTGCCGCGGGGCGGGGCCGGGGGCAAAGTTCAGCAGATCGCCCGCCGCCAGCAGGGCCAGGCCGTCGCGGTTCCAGCCGGAGGCAAAATACCGGTTGATGTTCTGGCGGTTCTTGTCGGCAAAGTCCTTGAGCACCCGCAGCACGGTGTAGCCCCGCAGGCTGCTGAAGGCACTCACCCGCACCGGGATGCCGCAGTTGGCCAGGCTCTCGGCCAGGATGGACCCCTGCGCCGCGAGGACCTCCTGACAGTGCAGGCGGGAGGCGGAAGCGTCCAGCAGCAGGTCCACCGTAAAGGCGGGGTGATTTTCCTCTTCGGCGCACAAAAACACCCGGTCATCGTTCAAAAGCGGGGCACGCCACACCCGCCCGGGGTCCACATTGCCGCTGCGGGCCACCCGCGCGTTGGGCTGCTGATGCACCAGAATGCAGTTGCGGATCTGCTCGGTGAGCCGCAGCACCACGCTGCGGTGCAGCTCCTGATTTTTGGCGTAGTAGGCGCGGTTGCGGTCGGCCTGCAGCTCGGCCTGTTCGGCCAGATGCCGGGCCTCCGGGGTGGGGGCCTGTTCCGGGCTGGGCACGCCCGCGCTGAACCATAAATGGCACCCCAGATGCACCCCGGTGCACAGCTCCTGTTCGGCCTTGCGCAGCCGTTCCGGCGGGTAGAGGGAGCGGCCGAAGCAGCTCTCGATGTAGGCGCGGTCCTGCGCGGCGTTCTGCTTCAGGGTGATGTGGGCCTGCCGTTTGTCCACGCTGGGGCCGCTGCCGGCGGCGTCCACGGCGTTGGAGTGCTCCACGGTGACTCGGTCGGTCTTGATCATCTGGGTGGGCAGGGCCTTGGTGGCAAGGGTGGCCAGCAGACCGTCCAGATGCAGGTGCAGCGCCGCTTTCGGATGCACGGTGCCGTCGAAGAGGTCAAACGCTGCGTACACGGCCAGCAGGGCGTCCTGCAATTGGTCCGGCTGCGGGGCGGTGTCCGGGGCCAGCGCCCGGAACAACCCGCTCTCGTAGGGGGTCATCACGGGCAGATTGCGCCCCAGCACGCTGCGCCAGCGGGCCGCCTGCATGGTGTACACCAGCTGGTTCCTGGCCATCCACTCCTGCCGGGAAAGTTTGTACTGAATGGCAAAAAAGTAGTCGGCGTGAGAAGAGCGCAGCGCTTCCAGCACCGGGCGGCGGGGCAGCTCCAGCCGGTAGGCCGCGTTTTCGAGGTAGAGCCACGCCAGATCGTCCAGCATGGCCTGCCGCAGATCGCCCGCCCAGCGGTCGAAGATGCTATTTATCAACTTGTCACCGTAATATTTGTGCACAAGGCCCACGATGGTGTTCATGTAAAAATCCACCGTGCCGTCGGTGTTGTGGGCCAGAAACAGCGGCTCAAAGCCATAGGCGCCCGCAGCCGCCCAGACCTGATTGGCCGCCCGCCGCTCCTGTGCGGTGTAGCTCTGGGCTTCCATCAGGCAAACAGCTTGGCCGCATCCAGTTTGGCCGGGATGCGGGCCGCGATCACGTCGCGGATCAGGCCCTGCTCGTAGCTGTCAAAGGCCTTGTTGGTGATGCCCATGTCCAGCGCGGCCCCTGCGGGGATGCCGCGGCGGATCAGGCGCAGCGCGTCCAGCATGCCGCGCAGGTCCAGTGCCTTGGTGGAAATTTCCGCACTGTCGCACTTTTTTTGCAAGTCGAGGAACAGCAGGGCGAACTGGTGGGCATACTTCGCAGCAAGATCCGGGAACTGTGCCCGCAGCAGCTTTTCCAGGTTGTCCTGGGTGATGGTGGGCATCTGGATGACCACGAAGCGGGAGGTCAGGGCCTCGTTCAGCTCCCGGGTACCGGCGTAGCCGTAGTTCATGGTGGCGATGAAGCGGGTCTCCTCGGCCAGCGGGATGCGGTCGTAGCCGGGCACGTCAATGGCGCGGCGGAAGTCCAGCACTGCGTGCAGCACGGCCAGCGCCTCGTTCTTGGCCATGTTGATCTCGTCCAGCACGCCAAAGCCGCCGCACTGGGCGCAGCGATACACCGGTCCGGGGCGGAACTCCACCCGTCCGTCGACAAAGGTGTCCATGCCGATGAGGGAGGCCGCGTCCATGTTCACATGGAACGAGATGTCCCACGCGGGGCGGCCGAAGGCGGCGGAGAGGTTCTCGGCCAGCACGTTCTTGCCGGTGGCCTTGCCGCCCGCCAGCAGCAGGTTTTCGCCGCAGAGCAGGGCGGCCAGCGCCTGCTCCCACACCTCTCTGCCGTAGTAGACGAAGGCAGGGGAGGGGATGCGGGGGCGCAGGGCCTCCGCCAGCGGGTGGGCGGTACGGTATTCTTCCACAGCGCGCAGCAGGTCGGGGGAGACCCCTTCCTGCCGCAGCGTATCCATTAGAACAGATGTTTCAGACATCCATGACATCTCCTTGCGGTTGGCAGTGCCAAACCGAAATTTCACCCTTATCATAGCACAACCCGCGCGGTTTGTGTAGGGCTTTGACGGGCAAAAAAGCGGCAAAGAAGCAGAGAAAATAAAGGTGAAGCTATTTTAACAAACTTTCAGCCGGGACGTGCAGATTTCACGTTCAAAGTAAATTGACAGGCCGCTTAAAATACGATAAAATAATTTTCGTTGTGTCAAAGTGAAAAAGAAAGGCGTAAAAGTATGCTCGAAACCATCACAGCCGTCAATCAGGCGGTCAACAGCTTTATCTGGGGCATCCCGGCGATGGTCTGCATCATCGGCGTGGGCCTGCTGCTCAGTGTGCGGACAGGCTTTTTGCAGCTCCGGAAATTCCCCTATGCCATCAAAACGACCATTGGCCGCATCTTCCGCAAAAAGGACGCCTCCGACGGCGCGATGACTCCGTTCCAGGCAGTGTGTACGGCGCTGGCCGCTACCGTCGGCACCGGCAACATCGCCGGCGTGGCGGGCGCGATCGCCATCGGCGGGCCGGGTGCGGTGTTCTGGATGTGGTGCTCGGCTCTGCTGGGCATGTGTACCAAGTTCTCCGAAGTGACGCTGGCTGTGCATTTCCGCGAGCGGAACAAAAACGGCGAGCTGGTGGGCGGCCCCATGTACTATATTAAAAACGGCCTCGGCAGCCGGTGGCAGTTCCTCGCGGTGCTGTACTCGCTGTTCGGCGTGCTGACGGTTTTCGGCACCGGCAACGCCACCCAGGTCAACACCATCGTCACAGCCATCGACTCGGCCCTGCTGGCCTACGGCAGCAGCCTGAACAGCATCCTGCCCACGGTCAACCTCGTCGTGGGCGTGGTGGTGGCCATGATGGTGGCTATGGTGCTGCTGGGCGGCGTCAAGCGCATCGGCAGCGTGACCGAGAAGCTGGTGCCGTTCATGGCACTGTTCTACGTCGTGCTGGCGCTGGGTGTCGTGGTCATCAACTACCGGCGCTTCCCGGCGGTGCTGGCCTCCATCGTCGGCGGTGCATTTGACCCGCAGGCCTTCACCGGCGGTGCCATCGGCAGCATCTTCCTCAGTATGCAGAAGGGCGTCTCCCGCGGCATCTTCTCCAATGAGGCCGGCCTCGGCACCGGCTCCATCGCTCATGCCTGTGCCGACACCCGCAAGCCCGTCAAGCAGGGGATGTTCGGCATCTTCGAGGTTTTCGCCGACACCATCGTCATCTGCACCCTGACCGCCATGGTCATCCTGTGCAGCGGCGTGCCGGTGGGCTACGGCAGTGCGGCGGGCGCAGAGCTGACCATCTCCGGCTTCACGGCCACCTACGGCGGCTGGTCGTCCATCTTTACGGCGGTGGCGCTCTGCAGCTTTGCATTCTCCACCATCATCGGCTGGGGTCTCTACGGCTCCCGGTGCATCGAGTTCCTGTTCCACACCGACAAGGTGGTCGGCCCCTTCCTCGTGGTCTACTCCTTCGTGTCCATTCTGGGCGCGACGGTCGATCTGGGCCTGCTGTGGAGCATCGCCGACACCTTCAACGGCCTGATGAGCATTCCGAACCTCATGGCCCTGCTCCTGCTGTCCGGCACGGTGGCAAAGCTCACGAAGGAGTTCTTCGCAGGTGAGGGCACAGGAAAGTAAAGAATCATTCAAAGCGCCCTCCGGCCCGCGCCGGAGGGCGCTTTGCTGTCAACAAACCTTTGATTTTGTCTACTTTCTCTGCAAAAACTCAAAAAAGTATAAAAATTTCATGGAAATCATAAGAATTGATATTGAACAAATTTTAACAAAGTGGTAAAGTAAAAGCAAAGAGAGTCGTACCCGCCGCCCGGCGGGGCGCAAAATCAGGAGGTTTTACCAATGGCTGATCGTATCGTTCTGAATACTATTTCTTATCATGGCCACGGTGCTATCGAGAACATCGTTCCCGAGCTGACCGCCCGCGGCTACAAGAAGGCTTTCGTCTGCTCTGACCCCGACCTTCTCAAGTTCGGCGTCACCAAGAAGGTCACCGACCTGCTGGACGCTGCAGGCTTCGCCTACACCGTCTACAGCGAGATCAAGCCCAACCCCACCATCGCAAATGTGCAGGACGGCGTGGCCGCTTTCAAGGCCGCAGAGGCTGACTGCATCGTGACCATCGGCGGCGGCTCTTCCATGGACACCGCAAAGGCCATCGGCATCATCATCAACAATCCCGAGTTCGCCGATGTGCGCTCTCTGGAAGGCGTCGCTCCCACCAAGAAGCACGCCGTCTTTACCATTGCTGTCCCCACCACCGCCGGTACTGCCGCTGAAGTCACCATCAACTACGTCATCACCGATGTCGAGAAGAAGCGCAAGTTCGTCTGCGTCGATACCAACGACATCCCCGAGATCGCTGTGGTTGACCCCGATATGATGGCCTCCATGCCCAAGGGTCTGACTGCCGCCACCGGCATGGACGCTCTGACCCACGCCATCGAGGGCTACATCACCAAGGGCCACTGCACCATCTCCGATATGTTCCATCTGGAAGCCATCAAGCTCATCAGCGAGAACCTGCGCGGTGCCGTCCAGAACACCCCGGAAGGCCGTGAGGGCATGGCTCTGGGCCAGTACATCGCCGGTA
>OGKX01001170.1_pt1 | contig 11996 bp, 7 predicted proteins | sample 1572541 | NCBI WGS metagenome assembly OGKX01 (sample SAMEA2581982, study PRJEB24529) | metagenome | biome: Human gut stool | place: China | collected 2011
TTATCAGTACCAGTACTTCTATTTCGCGGGGAGAAAGATCATGTTCGCTGTCGGCATGAGGATTACCGCACGGATGCGCTGTTGCACCATGGGGATGTCCGTGGGGGTGGCTATGAGGATGTCCGCCTTTGTGTCCGAACTGATGCAGTTGCAGGATGTTTCTGATCAGTGTTTTCTCGTCCTGATAAATATTCAAGGTCGGTATTCCTGCCAGTTGAGGCTGATTGTCACCGTTTGCCAATACAATGGTCTTGGGCTTGCGCGGTAGGAAAAAAGCGGTATGCTCAAAATATATCTGTGCTGAAACGAAATAATGCGCGTACATATCGGGAGGATCGTCCATCAGTTCCTCGAATGAACTGAATACACGGATGACGGCCATCGGGATAATTTCTTCCAGAAGGCTTTGCAATCCCATACATGATAAGGTGTTGGAGTCAGCAATTGCTATTTCGGGAGCTACCATAGTATTTCTTAAATTTCTGCAAAAGTACAGATAAATTTTAGGATGTAGGCTATTGTGATTGAAAAACAGTAACTTTCCTTAATAGGTTGTCATAGAACTTTGCGCTCTTCTCTTTTGTTGTTAAGTATATAATTTACTTAATACTACTGATTTATGAAATATGATATAGCTATCATCGGCGGTGGCCCTGCCGGATATACGGCAGCCGAAAGAGCGGCTGCAAACGGGCTGCAAACTGTTTTGTTTGAAAAGAAAGCTATTGGCGGTGTTTGTCTCAATGAGGGGTGTATCCCTACCAAAACTCTGCTTTATTCCGCCAAGTTGTGGGACAATATGAAAGGCGCGTTCAAGTATGGCATCTCTGTGCCCGATGGTTCGTCATTCGATATGAAAAAGATTATCGACCGTAAAGATAAGATTGTGAAAAAGCTGACTGGTGGTGTGAAGATGACCGTCAGTTCTTACGGTGCTGTTATAGTACCGCAGGAAGCTGTTATTATGGGTGAGGCGGACGGACGTTTCCAGCTTTCGGCTGCCGGCGAAGCATATGAAGTAACCTATCTGTTGGTATGTACAGGTTCCGATACATTGATCCCTCCCATTAAAGGATTATCTGAAATTGATTATTGGACATCAAAGGAAGCATTGGAGATCACAACTTTGCCCCGTTCACTTGTCATTATCGGCGGTGGTGTTATCGGAATGGAATTTGCTTCTTTTTTCAATAGCATGGGTGTGCAGGTGCATGTTGTTGAAATGATGCCCGAAGTATTGGGCGCCATGGATAAGGAAACCAGTGGCATGCTGCGTTCGGAATACCAGAAGCGTGGGGTTAATTTCCATTTGAATGCCAAAGTAATTGAAGTCGGTAAAGAGGGTGTCACTATTGAAAAAGAAGGTAAGACTGCACGTATCGAAGCCGAAAAGGTACTCGTCAGTGTGGGTAGGAAAGCTAACTTGTCCCAGGTCGGTTTGGATAAACTGAACATTGAACTGCTGCGCAACGGTGTGAAGGTGGATGAACATATGCAGACTTCCCATCCTCGTGTTTATGCCTGTGGTGATATTACCGGACACTCTATGCTGGCACATACTGCCATTCGTGAAAGTGAAGTTGCTGTCAATCATATCCTGGGGGTGGAAGACCGTATGAATTACGATTGTGTACCCGGTGTGGTGTATACCAATCCCGAAATAGCCGGTGTGGGCGAGACAGAAGAATCCCTGCAGAAGAGAGGCATTGCCTATCGTGCCGTAAAGCTGCCGATGGCCTATAGTGGCCGTTTCGTCGCCGAGAACGAAGGTGTGAACGGTGTCTGCAAGTTACTGTTGGGCAGTGACGATACCGTATTGGGAGCACATGTCTTGGGCAATCCCGCTTCGGAAATCATAACGTTGGCAGGCATGGCTATTGAACTGAAACTTACTGCCGATGAATGGAAGAAGATTGTCTTTCCGCACCCCACGGTGGGAGAGATATTCAAGGAGGCATTGTAGAACCCATGACTATTGTTTCATATAAACATAAAAGATGAAAACCGTAAAGCTAATCACCTGCGACGATGCCTTTCAGGCACATGTTATTCAGGGTGCCTTGGAGAATGAGGGCATTGCGTCTGTTTTGCATAATGAAAACATGTCTTCCGTGATGCGCGGATATGTCCGTGATGTCACGGGAGTGGATATATTTGTCTATGAGGACGAATATGACAATGCCCTCCGCCTGCTTGAACGGAACCAGATGATTCCGGAACAGTTGAGGTACTGCCCCCATTGCGGTTCGGATGAGATTAAGTTTGTGCTGAAGAAGAGCCATCGGGTGCGTGCTGTGGTGGCTGCTGTTATTGCGGCATTGTCGGCCGCACCTCCGGGCACTGAGCATTGGGAGTATGTATGCAGGAAGTGCGGCACTCATTTTGAGAAGCCGGTGGCGAAAGGAACAGTTGAAGAATAATCAGGTGTTTATTCTTTTAACCGCTTTTCAATCCAGTCCCGGTTTTTACGTCCCAATCGGCTTTCCGCAAAATCCAGGAAAGCCGATGTGTCTGTTATATGGGCTTGGATGACACCTGCCAGAAAGTTGAAGAAAGGTTCTTCACCCACTCGGACAAGCAGGTCGGCGAGTAGTACTGACCCTTTCCTATAGAGGGCAAGATGCGCTTCGCGGTCGTTGCGGTCAATACCCCAGATAGGACGGATATGGCGTGTTTCCTTACGGTAGGCGTCGATGTAAGCGGCATAGGCTTTTTCGCCGCGGGCGTGGCGTATGTATTGCAAAGCACTGAATTCGGCAAAAGATTCGTTCAGCCAGTCGTGCCAAGATTCCACCGGAGCCTTGTTCCACCAGAAGTGGCCGATTTCGTGGGCGGTGTTCTTGAGTACATATTCATTGAATGTTCGGGAACTGAGCATAATGAAATTTTTACGGCTGTACCCTCCTGAGGTGCCGGAAGCTGAAAGCAGGAATTTCATGTAAATATCCTCATCTCCCGCAATTTTATAAAGGCGTCGGAAGAATTTCAAGGCATTGTGGCAACATTGAAGTGCCGAGTCTGCACCGGCATCCGGGAAGTCTGTATAGATAAGTTCAATGGTAGTTCCGTTATCATTGATGCGGCGGCTTTTCAGCATGGGTGAAGCCAGGATAACATTGTCGAAATTCTCCCAAGGTTGCTTCATTTCCCACATCCCTTCTTCTGTATGGGAAATAATACCTGAGCCGCTCACCGTATAACCGTCAGTGATGCCGATTCGTAAGTGCGAATAATCTGCCCGGTTACCGTTGCAGACAGGATACCATCCCGTATAGTAACCAAGTTCAATCCAATGGTCATTGAATGATTTTGCAGGGCCCTGCACTTCCTGCATGTAGAGTGTGTAACGGGTATTTATGCGGCAGCGGTCATCGGCTCCTGCCGGCCGGTAGAGGGTCAAGGTCCGTCCGTCGGGAATGAATTGGGCAGGTGCTGGGGCAAGCGTATCGAAACGGTAGGTTATCTCCCGGCTGCTGTGGCGTAGTGTGTCGATACGGGCATGGCGCCATAGTACCAACGAGATTGAGTCACTGTCCTGGAAATCAACTTCAAACGAACCGCCTACTTCGACCTGTCGGTTCGGTACATCAATCTGTACGGTTAAGTCATAACTGACAATGCGCGGAGATTCTTGTGCCCGAAGCATGGGGGAGAAAAGGAGGCATATTGTAAAGCTGGCAATTGTAAGTTGTAGTTTCATGGTACATCAATTTTAGAGTGATAGTAACTGGGAGATTTTGCCTATGTAAAAGTAGTATTTTTAAAGGAATATTAAGATGGATGGCTGGATATAATTTATGAAAAGACTACCTGGTTATTGTTCATTTGTAAGATTGTCGTACTTTTGCCTTTAAAGATAAATATATTTATGAAAAGGATATTGTTGCTGTTAATTTTATCCGTCTGCCTGCTCCCATTGTGGTCCCAAGAGACGGTAACTCCGGTGAAGCCGCTCTCTGCGCGGATTGATGCGTTGATAGAACACAAACTTCCCGCAGGCTCTAATGTGGCCATTTCGGTCTATGACCTGACTGCCGGCAAGCCCTTGTACGGCTATCAGGCGGACAAGCTTTCCCGTCCCGCTTCCACTATGAAGCTGCTGACCACCATTACCGCCCTTTCCCGTCCCGAAGCCGACGAGCCGTTCCGTACGGAAGTGTGGTATCAGGGAACCATTGAGCGCGATACCTTGCAGGGGAATATGTATGTGATAGGCGGTTACGACCCGGAGTTTGATGAAGAGGCATTGGATTCCCTGGTGGCTGCCGTGGCCCGTTTCCCCTTCTCTGTCATCAAAGGCAAGGTGTATGGAGATGTCTCCATGAAAGACTCCTTGTACTGGGGCAGCGGCTGGTTGTGGGATGATACTCCCTATTCCTTCCAGCCCTACCTCTCACCGCTGATGCTGAATAAAGGAGTGGTGAAGGTTACCGCCACACCCGGCGAACGGGGCGACAGCGCACGCCTTGAATGCACTCCCGCCTCTTCCTATTATACACTGACGAACAAGACCCAAAGCCGTACCCCTTCTGCCGGACGTTTCCGTGTGTCGCGCGACTGGCTGGTGAACGGGAACAACATCACCGTGACGGGCAACGTCGATGCCCGCCGTGCAGGTACGGTCAATATATTTTCTTCGCAGGACTTCTTCATGCATACCTTTATGGAACGGTTGCAGGCACGAGGCATCCGGTGCATTCCGGCGGTAGATGCGGAAGTCTCTTACCTCTTCGGCGAGTTCCGGCAAGACAGTCTTTCCGTGCGGATGGCTTCCTATGAAACTTCCGTGCAGGATGTGGTGAAACAGATAATGAAGGAGAGCGATAATCTCAATGCCGAAGCCATGCTCTGCCGGTTGGGTGTGCAGAGCAGCGGAAAGAAGCGTGTCTCTGCCGAGGACGGGCTTTCCGCCATCCGCATGCTGATAAAAGAGATGGGATATAACCCCGATAGGTATAATCTGGCAGATGGTTGCGGCCTTTCCAATTACAACTACATTTCACCGGAACTTTTGGTTTCTTTCCTGCGATATGCCTACTCGCGTACGGATGTTTTCCAGAAACTTTATAAGGCTTTGCCCATTGGCGGCGTGGACGGTACACTGGAGTTCCGCATGAAGAAAGGCACCCTTTCCCACAGAAATGTACATGCCAAGACGGGTTCCTTTACCGCCATCAACTGCCTGGCCGGCTACCTTAAAGCCCGCAACGGACACGAGATAGCCTTTGCCATCATGAACCAGAATGCACTGTCGGGCAGGGAAGCACGCGCTTTCCAGGATGCGGTGTGTGATGAAGTGATACGTTGAGGTTTAGCCATCGTAAAGTTGACCTTTAGCGTCGTAAAGTTAAGGTTTAGCTTCCTGATGCAGACCTTTACGGAGTGAGCCCCAAGAGTAGGGGAAATCATTCCTCCTTCGTATTGCGGTAGCGTGCCGGAGACATACCCAGATAAGACTTCACATACTTCCCGAAGAAAGACTGGTTGGGGAAATTAAATTCTTCTGCAATCTCCTTGATGGACTTGTCCGAATGCTTCAGTCGGTACTTGATGTGCTCGATGGCACTTTCGTTAATCAAGTCAAGCGGTGTACGTCCGCACGCTTGTTTGATAACCTTCGAAAAGTGTTTGGGGCTGTAGCAGAGTGCATCGGCGTAATATCCCACGGAGCGGTGTATGCCGTTGTCTTTGGACAACATCTCTATGAACTTACGCAGGATATAGTCGGACTGTTTGATGCTTTCTTTTGTATTGACTGTCATTTCGGAAGGATTCATTTCCTTGTTGAGACGACCCAGCATTTCACAGAAAATGGCCGAGAACAGGTATTGTATCACTTCCTTGTGGTAGTGATGAGGCTCGTCGTTTATCTTTGCCATAAGTAGGTCCCGGTAGAATCCGAAGATTTTGTGGCTCTCATCTTGCCCGACAGACTTTATAGGATTGTTGTGGATATGCATAACGGTGTTCCATGTGTCTTTCTCCATCTTGACTACACGTTGCAGGAACTGTGTGGAGAATGCCGCAAGCCTTATCTTATGCTTCGGGCTTACCATTGCATGGCTGATAGTGGTGTTGGGAAGTCCGAGCAGCAGGTCGCCCGCTTCCAGTTGGTAAGTTTTGTAGTTGACGTCCAGTTGGATGCATCCTTCCAGACAGACGGCAATGAGGAAGCATCCCAACCTTATTGTGTCATCACTGTTGTAAGGACCTCCCTCCAGGCTGTTGATTATGACGAAGTCATTGTCTACATAGTCAAGTACATGTTCGTTGTTCTTGAAGTCTGCAATTCCTACGGTTTTTATGTTCTCTTTTTCCATATTCTTCTTTTTTGCGCTTTGCAAAGTTGGCGAATAATGGGAAATATGGAATGTTCCATTATGCGGCTTTCTTGTTCTATATGTCATTTATATACAATTAATTAGACTTAAAAGAGATGAATGGCGAAAAAGGGACATACTTGGAGCATAATTGGTCACTATGGCGTTGTTCCTTTCTCCTACTTTTGCCATCGGTTTTAACAAAAAGACAATGAGAAAAAGTATGATTACATTAAACAGAAAATGGATACGGCTGATAGGGATTGTCGGTTGTACAATGTGTTTGGCATCTTGCAAGCAGGCAACGGATGCTTCCGGAATGAAACCTTCTTACGCTACCATGAAAGTGGAGGCGACGGACAAAGAGCTTTCCACTTCGTACTCGGCAACGATACGCGGACGGCAGGACATCGACATCTATCCGCAAGTGTCGGGCACCATCGAGAAGCTGTGTGTGACCGAGGGGCAGAAGGTGCGCCGCGGACAGTTGCTTTTCATTATCGACCAAGTGCCCTACAAGGCTGCCCTCAAAACGGCCGTGGCCAATGTGGAGGCTGCACGTGCTACACTGGCTACTGCTGCACTGACTTACAACAGCAACAAGGAACTGTATGCGCAGAAAGTGGTTTCGGAATTCAGTCTGAAGACTGCCGAGAACGCCTACCTTACCGCCAAGGCACAGCTCTCGCAGGCCGAAGCCCAGGAGATAAGCGCGCGCAACAACCTTTCTTATACGGAAGTGAAAAGTCCCAGCGACGGAGTGGTGGGAGCACTGCCCTACCGTGTGGGCGCATTGGTAAGCGCCAGTCTGCCGCAGCCGTTGACAACGGTCAGTGACAACAGCGACATGTACGTTTACTTTTCCATGACCGAAAACCAGTTGCTTGCCCTGACCCGCCAATACGGAAGCATGGACGAGGCATTGAAGAACATGCCTCAAGCGGAACTGAGATTGAACGACAATTCCGTCTATGACAAGAAAGGAACCATCGAGTCCATCAGTGGCGTCATCGACCGTCAGACGGGTACGGTAGTGGCACGTGTGGTATTTCCCAATGAATCGCGCCTGCTCCACAGTGGGGCGTCGGGCACGGTGGTGGTGCCTACCACTTATAAGAACTGTATTGTGATTCCGCAAGAGGCCACCGTGCAGTTGCAGGACAAGACGGTGGTATATAAGGTAGTGGATGGCAAAGCCGTTTCCGCCTTGATTACCGTGGCCGGAATAAATGACGGACGCGAATACGTAGTGCTGGACGGACTGGAAGTCGGCGACGAGATTGTATCCACCGGTGCCGGACTGCTGCGCGAAGGGACGCAAGTGAAATGATGAACTGCTATTTATCAACTATCAATGACCCATTAAGATGAAAGGAAATATATTTATAAAGCGGCCGGTGATGGCTATCTCCATCTCCGTACTGATTCTGGTGATAGGGCTTATCTCGCTCTTTACGCTGCCGGTGGAACAGTATCCTGATATTGCACCTCCCACGGTGTACGTCAGCGCCAACTACACCGGTGCCGATGCCGAAGCCGTACTGAACAGTGTCATCATGCCGTTGGAAGAGAGTATCAACGGTGTGGAGAACATGATGTACATCAGCTCTACCGCCACCAATGCCGGTTCTGCCACCATACAGGTCTACTTCAAGCAGGGCACGGACCCCGACATGGCTGCGGTGAACGTACAGAACCGCGTATCCAAAGCGCAGGGACTGCTGCCTGCCGAAGTAACGAAAATCGGTGTGACTACCCAGAAGCGACAGACCAGCTTCCTGCAAATCGGTGCTTTGGTAAGCACCGACGGACGCTACGACCAGACCTTCCTTGCCAATTACCTCGACATCAACGTGATTCCGCAAATCAAGCGTATCGAGGGTGTGGGTGATGTAATGGAGCTGGGCGATACTTACAGTATGCGTATCTGGCTGAAACCGGAACGGATGGCGCAGTATGGACTGGTTCCCTCGGATGTGACTGCCGTATTGGGCGAGCAGAACATCGAAGCGCCCACCGGTTCGCTGGGCGAAAATTCAAAGAACGTATTCCAGTTTACGATGAAATATCGCGGACGCCTGAAGAGTGTGGAGGAATTCCAGAACACGGTGGTCCGTTCGCAGAGCGACGGTTCCGTGCTCCGTCTGAAGGACGTGGCGGATGTGGCGTTGGGCACGCTGACTTACAGTTTCCGCAGTGAGATGGACAGCAAGCCGGCTGTACTTTTCATGATGTTCCAGACGGCAGGCTCCAACGCAACCGCCGTCAACAAGCAGATTACCGCACAGATAGACGAGATGAGGAAGAGCTTGCCCGAAGGGACGGAGTTTGTGACGATGATGAGCTCCAACGACTTCCTCTTCGCTTCCATACACAATGTGGTGGAGACGCTGGTCATTGCCATTATCCTGGTGATTCTGGTAGTGTACTTCTTCTTGCAGGACCTCAAGAGTACGCTTATACCGTCCATCTCCATCATCGTGTCGCTGGTCGGTACGTTTGCCTGCCTGGTGGCTGCGGGGTTCAGTCTCAACATCCTGACGCTGTTTGCGCTGGTGCTTGCCATCGGTACGGTGGTGGACGATGCCATCGTGGTGGTGGAGGCTGTGCAGTCTAAGTTCGACGCCGGATATAAGTCTCCCTACCTTGCCACGAAGGATGCGATGGGCGATGTGACGATGGCTATCATCTCTTGTACCTGCGTGTTCATGGCGGTGTTTATCCCCGTGACGTTTATGGGCGGTACTTCGGGTGTGTTCTATACGCAGTTCGGCATTACGATGGCAACGGCAGTGGGCATCTCCATGATTTCGGCATTGACGCTTTGCCCCGCCTTGTGCGCCATCATGATGCGCCCGTCGGACGGTACGAAGAGTGCGAAGAGCATCAACGGACGGGTACGTGCGGCATACAATGCTTCGTTCAACGCCGTGCTGGGCAAGTATAAGAAAGGTGTCATGTTCTTCATCCGCCACCGTTGGATGGTATGGACTTCATTGGTAGCCGCCATCGTGCTGCTGGTCTACCTGATGAGTACCACCAAGACGGGGCTTGTGCCGCAGGAGGACCAGGGTGTCATCATGGTGAACGTCAGCACCTCGCCGGGCAGCACACTGGAAGAAACCACGAAGGTGATGGACAAGCTGGAGGACATTTTGAAACATACCCCTGAGATAGAGCACTATTCTAAGGTGGCAGGCTACGGGCTGATGTCCGGCCAGGGAACTTCCTACGGTACCATCATCATCCGTCTGAAGGACTGGAGTGAGCGAAAGGGAAGCGAACACACGTCCGATGCTGTGGTGGCACGCCTCAATGCCCAGTTCTACGGTGTGAAGGAGGCACAGATATTCAGCTTCCAGCCGGGTATGATTCCGGGCTACGGTATGGGTAACTCCCTTGAGCTGAACCTGCAGGACAGGACGGGCGGTGACAGAACGGTGTTCTACGAGTCGGTGATGCAGTTCTTGGGTGCCTTGAACCAGCGGCCCGAAGTGGCGATGGCGTATACCTCTTATGCCATGAACTTCCCGCAGGTATCGGTAGATGTGGATGCGGCCAAGTGCAAGCGTGCAGGCATCTCGCCGAGTGCGGTGCTCGATGCGTTGGGCAGTTATTGCGGTGGAGCTTATATCTCCAACTACAACCAGTTCGGTAAGGTGTACCGCGTCATGATGCAGGCATCGCCCGAATATCGTCTGGACGAGCAGGCGTTGAGCAATATGTTTGTACGCAACGGTGCGGAGATGGCTCCGGTCAGTCAGTTTGTGACATTGAACCGGGTGCTTGGTCCGGAGACGGCCAACCGCTTCAATCTGTATAGTGCCATCTCTGCCAACGTGAATCCGGCAGAAGGATATTCCTCCGGCGAAGTGCAGAAAGTGATTGAGGAAGTGGCGGAACAGACATTGCCGTTGGGCTACGGTTACGAGTACGGTGGCATGGCACGCGAGGAAGCCAGCACCGGTGGTGCGCAGACGGTCTTTATCTATGCCGTGTGTATCTTCCTCATCTATCTCATTCTGGCATGTCTCTACGAGAGCTTCCTGGTGCCGTTTGCGGTCATCTTCTCCGTACCGTTCGGGCTGATGGGTTCGTTCCTCTTTGCCAAAGTACTGGGATTGGAAAACAACATCTATCTGCAGACGGGTGTGATTATGTTGATTGGTCTGCTTGCCAAGACAGCCATTCTGATTACGGAGTATGCCATCGAGCGCCGCCGCAAGGGAATGGGCATTGTGGAATCGGCTTACTCGGCTGCCCAGGTCCGCCTGCGTCCTATCCTGATGACGGTACTGACGATGATATTCGGTATGCTTCCATTGATGTTCTCCAGCGGTGCGGGCGCCAACGGCAACTCTTCGCTGGGTACGGGTGTAGTAGGCGGTATGCTTGTAGGAACATTGGCATTGCTTTTCGTCGTTCCGGTGTTCTACATCATTTTCGAGTATCTGCAGGAGAAAATCCGTCCGCCGATGGAGGAGGAAGCCGATGTGCAGGTATTGCTCGAAAAGCAGAAAAGTGAGGCCGAACGGGCGAAGAATTGAGTTTATGCAGAGGAAACGGAATATAAAAACAGATTGGAAAAAATGAAGAAACATATCATCCTATTGTCCGCCGCCGGTTTGCTGTTCAGCAGTTGCGGCGTGTACACCAAATACAAACCCGCTACCGAGGTTCCCGACGGCCTCTACGGGGAAGAAACGGCCGCTTTTACGGAGAGCACCGACGGTTCTCCGGTGGCTACCGAAGACAGCCTGAACCGTGGCTTGGGCGGAATGGACTGGCGCGAGCTTTTCACTGACCCCCACTTGCAGGCGCTTATCGGGCAGGGGTTACAGAACAATACCGACTACCAGTCGGCACAACTTCGCGTGGAGGAAGCCGAAGCCACCTTGCTGTCCGCAAAGCTTGCTTTCCTGCCCTCCTTTGCTCTTGCACCGCAGGGCACGGTGAGCAGCTTTGACAGCCACAAGGCTACGCAGACCTATTCGCTGCCCGTCACTGCCAGTTGGGAACTGGATATTTTCGGCCGTATGCGCAATGCCAAGAAACAGTCGAAGGCGCTCTATGCGCAGAGCCGGGACTATCGCCAAGCGGTGCGCACCCAGCTCATTGCCGGGATAGCCAATACCTACTATACCCTGTTGATGCTGGACGAACAACTTGCCATCTCCAGGCAGACGGAAGAGACTTGGAAGGAAACCGTTGCTTCTACCCGTGCGCTGATGAATGCGGGCATGGCTGATGAGTCGGCAGTTTCGCAGATGGAGGCTGCCTACTATCAGGTGCAGGCTTCCGTGCTCGATTTGGAAGAGCAGATAAACCAAGTGGAGAACAGCCTTGCTTTGTTGCTGGCAGAGACACCCCGCCGTTATGAACGCGGTGTGCTGGCCGAGCAGCAGTTCCCCGCAGACTTTTCCATAGGGATTCCTGTCCGGATGCTTTCCTGCCGTCCCGATGTCCGTTCGGCCGAGCGGACACTGGAAGCGGCGTTCTACGGAACCAATGCGGCGCGTTCCGCTTTCTATCCTTCCATCACGTTGGGCGGAAGTGCGGGCTGGACCAACTCCGCCGGTTCGATGATTGTGAATCCCGGCAAGTTCGTGGCTTCGGCGGTAGGTTCGCTGACGCAGCCGCTCTTTGCCCGCGGGCAGGTCATTGCGCAGTACCGCA
>OGKX01001173.1_pt1 | contig 11972 bp, 10 predicted proteins | sample 1572541 | NCBI WGS metagenome assembly OGKX01 (sample SAMEA2581982, study PRJEB24529) | metagenome | biome: Human gut stool | place: China | collected 2011
GTGTCTGCTCTGCTATCCGTTTCAAGATGTAAGGTACATGGTCGGTAGCGTACAGATGTGCAGCCAGTGCAATGATGTTTCCGCCCTTTCCCAAACCGAAGTCATACCATTGTTCACGTTCGGTATTCACTTTGAACGATGCTTCACTCTCTTCCCGAAACGGAGATTTGTACCAAAGGTTGATACCTTGTTGTTTTACTGGTGAATAACCCAAGCTGTGCAGGTAGTCGGCTATTCGTATGCTTTTAGCTTCTTCTATTGTCATTTTCTTGCGGATTTGTTGGTGAATGAAAAAATGATGATTTGATGAATTTGGAATTTAACACACTGTTAAACAGCGTTATATCGGCTCATCTTTTTCTCATCAGATTGCTTGCCAAAAGAGAAATGATGTTTTCTTTTTTCATCAGCAATCGTTGTTGATGAGTGTTTGATGAATACATATCTATCTGTAAGGCAATATATTACTTCCCTTATTCATCATTTCATCAAAATAATTAGATAGCGGTCAGTTGTTCTTTCGTGACCGTATAAAACCGACCAGTTTTCCTTTTCGGCTCATAGTGGCACTCACGATGGGGTGCGAACTCATAAGCGGTGTAGGATAGCGAATTGTGTGCGGAAGTAAGTTTCCATACTTCCTGCACAACTTTCCTCACTTGATACTTTTCAACCTTGACCTGTGAATAGAGTAGCAAGGTTACAAGGTCGTTCAGGCAGAATGATACGCTTTCCACGTTCATGTTCGACATGATGTCAAGCAACAACTCGGTCATTTCTATTTCCAGTCGGTTGCGGTTGCTTCGGATTATTTTCTGCAAGGCTGCGGTATGTGTCAGTCTTGGGTTGAACCACATACGGCTTTCCTGTGTTGTGGATAGTTCCCTTTGGGTCAGGAAATAAAGAAATGCGGGTATTTCCGCTTTTAGCTTTTGCAGAAAGTTGGTATCATCACTCTGCAACGGCATTATCTTCCGCACCCAGTAGCGTGTTTCTCCTGCGTCTATGAGTATGGGCAGATATTCGTTGTTGGAACATAGCACGAACTTGGCGAAGAAAGCAATCTCCGTTCGGTCTTTGCCTTTGGCTTCCACCTTGTAGGTGAAAGTGGTGCTCAGGTTTTTCAACCGTTCGCTGTCTTCCCTGCGGTTGAGCAAAACTTCGTCCACAACGATTAGCAGCTTTCCTGCCCAGTCGGAATTGAATTGGCTGCGGAAATCTTCGTTGGTGTTGAAAGTCACGTTGTTCTCAAACACGGCTTTCAGGAAGTTCAAGAACGTGCTTTTGCCTGTGTTGCGTTCTTCTGAAACAAGTAGGACAATAGGCAGCTTCTGTGTCGGCTGTAGATACAGCAGTTGCATATAGTCCATACCCAGCTCGTATTGTTCCCCGAAGATGTGCCGCATCAAGGATTGGATGTGGGAGAAGTCCCCCTGCTGCGGTTTATGCTCTATAGGCTCGTAAAGGTTCAGAAATCCCTCAATCTCCTTTTGGTAGTTCAAATGGTTGGGAACGGTGCAAAAGCCGTCATACTTGGGGACGGTGGCAAGATAGTTCTTTCCATAGTCCTGCCGTAATGTGCTGTTGTTCCATACGACACGTTTCTTTTCATAACCGCCATTAGCGCATGGCTGATTGACCACCTTGTACAAAGTTGTTCCTACGCGCATATATTCTTCCTCCTTCATAGGCTTAGATTAAAGGGTTGTGTTCACCTAAAATTCTCTGAATGTCGGATTGTCGGTATCTGACCTTGTTTCCAACCTTTACAGGCTTCAGATAGTTTTTCTTAGACCAGTGCCAGAGTGTGGTATCACAAACACCGCACATCTTTTTCACTTCCTCTTTGGTTAGATACTTCTCCTTTCTTGCTTCCGCAATGGCGGTAGAAAGTTCATGCTTCGCACGGCTGATTAACTGGTTGGAGAATAATAGCAAATCTTCTCCTGTTACTTCCAACTTGATGTTGCCGTTCCCGTTTTGGATAATTGCCAATAAATCTGTCATAGGCTTCTTGAAACTGCCGGTTGTAAGACTTCCCGTTTCGGCAGTATTATAAACGAAAAGCCACTACCCCGATTAGGATAGTGGCGCAAATATATAATGAAAATTAATTGTAAAACAATGATATTCAATTCGTTAAATTCGTAAAAACGAAAAGCGAATTAAACGAGTTTCAATTGGATAGATAGGCTTTCAATTCCTCGATGGCTTCATGGTCTTCACCAATGTCTTTTACCAGTTTCTTGCTGTTTCCAAACGGAGAAGTGAGATTTCTGTATGCTTTCTGGATACCTCTTTCGTGGATGATTTCTTGTTCCTTGAACTGCTCGTACAGTGCGTTTCTGAAAGTCTTGATGGGACACTTCCTCATGAAACGGTATTCTACCAATGCGATAAACAACCGTGCTATATCTGTTTCCGTAGCATGGGTTTTCAATCGTGTGCCAATTCTTTCAATCAGTATGTCATGCCTTTCTATCAGAAGTTCTGGCAACGTGCGTGTGTCGGCTTTGCGTCCTGCGGTCTTTGGCTGTTCTTCCTGCAACATATCTGTTTCTTCCTCGTCCATGTCTTCATCTTCTTCTATTGCCCATTCCACAAGAGAGTTTTCCTCAATGGCTTTCTGTTGCTTCCTGAATACTTGCCAGTCCTCTTTGGTTCTCATGCCATTGGCGATGCTTTTTCTGATAATGAATTTGACCATGCCGGAAACAAGCCATTTGTATAAGGTGGGAATATCCTTTCTTTTGGTCAGTTCCTCACCCTGTTCCACCATGCACTCATAGCTTCGTCCGTAATAGAGCCATGCAAGCATGGCAGGAACAATGCTTCTCTTGTTCGGGGTATGAAACTCATTCACTATTTTCTCGGCAAGGTCTGATTGTAAAAGAACATTTTCCAGTTCCTCGAAATCAGGGTTTCTATCATCGCCTATTCTCTTGCGTGCTGCTTCTTTATATTTCGGAACAAGCCTTACAGCCGTATTGAAAATATTGAAGAACCCTTTGAACTTCTTGTCGTTCATTTCTTCTACGAAATCGGCATATTCATCCGGATGGCTGTCGAGCCATTCCTTTATCAGTCTTTTGAAATTGTCATATTCCTGTTGTCCCATACAAGTATCAGTCTAATAGTTTTACAAGGTCTTTCTTCATTTCTTCGTCAATATCCCTGTATCGTCTGAAAGCCTTGCTTCCCTCCTTGTGTCCCGACAGTGCGGAAACAAGGTTCGGGTCTTTCACTTTTTTATAGATATTGCCGATAAAAGTACGTCTTGCCAAGTGGCTGCTTGCCACTTCATAAATCGGTCGTTTGATTTCGTTGTGCGTCAACGGATCTAAGATTGTTACGATGCGGTCAACTCCAGCCAACTTGAATATCTTTTTTATGGCGTCATTGTACTTTTGTTCGGATATGAACGGCAATAGTTTCCCCTCATATTCTTTGTAGCGTTCAAGGATTTCTTTCGCTTTGTCGTTAAGTGGAACACGTACCGTAACCGGATTCCCCTCTTTGGTTTTCTTGGGAATATACTCTATGGCTTCATTGACCACATTTAGTTTGGTCATTCGGTACAAGTCGCTCACTCTGCATCCTATCAGTGTCTGAAATATGAATATATCTCTCTGTATTGCCAGTTGTGGGGTAGCTGAAAGGTCGGCATTGAAAATTCTATCTCTCTCTTCAAGTGTTATATAATAAGGTGTACCGTATGTACATTCTTCTATTGGGAATTTGTCGAAAGGTCTGTTTGTGGTACGCTTGTTATCGAAGCACCACAGGAAGAATGTACGTATTCTTGAAAAACAGTCTATCAGCGTGTTCTTGCTTCTGGGCTGTGGTGTCCTCTTTTCGGGAATGGCTTCATAAATGCTCGGGTAAAGTTCATAATACTGGTATTCGTTCTGAAAGAAATCCCACATATCCCGAAGCGTGTCAGGTGTTACCAAATCCACGTCAAAGATAAAGCCCTTTTGTCCTCTCTTTGTAGCCCTTACATATAGTTCATAACGCAGTAAGGCTCTTTTGACAACCCGGAAATTTTTCTTTCGTACCTCCGACAAAGGGTGCTTGTTTAGAAATTCATCGAATAGTTCTCCAATGGTAGGCTTGATAACCACTTCCTCCGGCAAAAAATATTTTTCAGGATGGTAAAATTTATCAAGTGTTGTTTTTAGCCATTCTTTGTCTATTGCTTCCTTTTCTTGTTGATATACCTTCTCGATATAGGTTTTCAACTGGCGTATCTCTTCATTTATATGGGTACGCATTTCTTCATTGCAGACAGCTTTCGTTTTTACACATTCGTCTTTATCATCCCATAGATTGGGATTGATGGCTAACTGAGTAGGAGCAACGGAGTCTAACTGCCTTCCGTTTCTAAAACGGACATAGATTGTAGCCATGGATTCTGTATCATATCGTTTGGCTGCTTTTTTAATGATAAAGGTTACTTTCATAGACTTTCAGGTTGAATTTTACTCTGCTGCAAATATAGATATTTTCCCCACATTTTCCCCACATCTGCTAAATATTTTGCAATTCGATTAACTTGGATTGAAATTTAATAGGATTGTAACATATTGAAATACAGTGTAATTGCGGTGTTTTTCCGCATTTTTCTTTTTACTCACATTTTCCCCACTTTAATTATTTCAAATGCGGGTCTGGGTACTGAAGCGGAGAAAGTTGAAAAACTCTCTCCGCTTTTCTTTTCTATCCCTCGTAACTCGTTGGTTTGCTGATATATTAAGTCAACTACTTTGTTATAAGAATTGGTTCGGTATATACTATAGAACTCTTCTTCTAAAGAAGAAAAATGAAAGGTAGGGGTATGGATGTATTTTATGCTTAACTGAAATTCGCAATTATCTTTATTAATATTTCGTAATGAAAAAAAAACTAATTATTTTTGCACAAAATAAATCTAATTATGGGAGTTTACGATGACGATTTAGAATCAGAAGCTATTGCTAAATGTGCAAAAGCACTTTCTTTGATTGAGAATAATGCAAAGGTAAGAGTAATTAAACACTTGCTGGATAGATTTGAACTAATAGAGACAAATAATGCTATAAGTTCTATTTCTAATCAAGCTAATGTCTCCAATTTGACACCTACCACTTTTGCCCAAATTGAATCACACATACCACACTCTCAAGAAGTGGTGGAAGTCGATAACTGTGAGCCAGATGTTCCTTCAATATATGAGCTAATGACTAAAGGATTTGCGAAAAGTGAAATGGATATTTTATTATTAGTTTTTTATTTTAAATCTAATAAAGGTACTCAACCAGTTGAGAGATTAGCTTTGATAGATGGTTATAAAGAATATGATATTCATACGCCTACACGAACTAAAAATTTATCTTCAGCACTTAATAATTTGCTTAAAGCAGAATATATTACAGCACTAAATAAAACTAAATTTTCCATTACCTCCAAGGGAAAAGAACAAATTTCATTAATTGCTTTAGGAAAGTCTGTGACAAGAACTAAGAAGAAGTCTCTTTCTAAGAAAAAATAATCTTATGGATTTGAATACACAGTCATTGTTGTATGCAATTTGTCGTGAATATGCTAAAAAAATAGATAAAGCATCGGCCTTTATATGGTTGCACTATAAAATGTTTCCAGATGGCTGTGATATAAAAATGATAAATAAATATTTTGAGGCTTGTGATTTGCCTAAATACAATCCAACATACCTAAAAAATGATTTGAGAAAATCAAAGGGTATTATTGCAGGTAAAACTATTGGGACATATAAACCAAATCGTGAGCTAATTGAAAAATTGGATGCTCAATTCTGTGATTTGATATTAAAAGATGAAACAATTATTTCTGATGATAGAATTATTCCTAAAATATTATATGAAGAAACAAGGGGGTATATTGAATGTCTTTGTAAACAAATAAATGCGAGTTATGAATATAATATCTATGACGGGTGTGCTATTCTTATGCGAAGATTATTAGAAATATTACTCATTCATTCTTACGAAGCTATTGGTAAAATAGGATTAATACAAGAAGCCAGCGGAGAGTATAAAGGGTTGAGTTATATAATTAACTATACCTTAAGCAATAAACCTTTTTCTTTAGCAAAAGAGAGTCAAGAATTATTGGACACTTTTAGGCAGCTTGGAAATTTCTCTGCACATAAAATTCAATATAATGCTAAAAGAAAATATATTGACGATGTTAAGGTGGTATATCGTTTGACAATGGAAGAGCTATTGTATATTTCGAAAATGAAAAAATAATCAGATTATATTGTTGTAAGATAAGATTGGTGATTATGGATTTGGTATCCAAGATTTTAATTCATAAATTAGGTCCAAATCATGTAGGAATTGGTTCGAGAACAGAACGGTTAAGGGTGCCACAAAGAAAGTCAAGTATTGAATAATCAATTACTTGGCTTTCTTTGTTATAAAGTGATTGTTCCTAAATTATTCCACCACCTTTAAACAAAAACTTTTCTTTAAATAAATATGTCGTTTCCTTTTGTCGGAGTATAAACTCGGAGTATTTTTGGGAAGAAGATCGAATTAAAGATAGCCTATTATGGAAAAGAGTATTTGGCAGGAGATAGAAAAACTGTATCAAGAATTTCAGAAACTCGGTATCGGTCAGTTGGTAGACTATGAAAAGTACTACCTTTATTCTCTTATTACTCATTCTACAGCTATTGAAGGTTCTACACTCACTGAGATGGATACTCAACTTCTCTTTGATGAAGGAGTGACTGCCAAAGGAAAGCCATTGGTTTATCATTTGATGAATGAGGATTTGAAGAATGCATACGAACTTGCTAAAGAAGAAAGTGTGCAGGGTGTTGATATTACTTCTTCCTTGTTACAAAAGCTAAATGCTACTCTTATGCGTACCACTGGAAGCGTACATAATACAATAGGCGGTTCTTTCGATTCTTCCAAAGGCGAGTTTCGTTTGTGTGGTGTTACGGCTGGTGTGGGTGGCCGTTCTTATATGAGTTATCAGAAAGTGCCTGCAAAAGTAGAAGAATTATGTTCTATATTGCAAGAACGGCAAAAGTTAATGAATACACTTCGGGAACAATATGAATTGAGTTTCAACGCTCATCTTAATTTAGTAACTATTCATCCATGGGTGGACAGTAACGGTAGAGCGGCTCGTTTATTAATGAACTATATTCAATTCTGCTATCGTCTTTTCCCTGCAAAGATATTTAAGGAAGATAGAGCCGATTATATACTTTCTTTACAGCAGTCGCAAGATGAGGAAACCAGTCAGCCTTTCTTGGACTTTATGGCAACACAACTGAAAAAATCCCTTTCTTTGGAGATTGAAAGGGATCATACTTTCCGGGAAAGAGGATTCAGCTTTATGTTTTAGTTGTTAGGTTTCCAGTTTATCCAGGTTGCCTTTTTCCATAACCACTCTAATGGTCCCTGACGATGTGAGCAAAGCCACCAATTACAGAAAAAGTATTGTAAAAAGAATACGCATACACCAATAAGAATGCATGCTGTAATGCCTGTATGCAGATAAAGACCTAATCCCCAATTGTAAAACAAGAATCCTCCGATCAAAGATTGCGATAGATAGTTTGTCAGACTCATGCGGCCATAAGGTGCAAATTTATGAAGGACATGTTTCAGTTTTGTCAGGTAATAAACGAGTATAATCCCTGCAAACATGATTCCGGTAAATGCAATATTTGAAAGTGATTTCAGTAGAAGGACAGAAGGTACAAGTAGTGCCTCCCTGCTTATAAAGTCGGGAAGTATATCTATCAAACCATAAAGAGGGAAAAATGCTGTAACGGCTATGATGAATACTTTAAGCCAGATTTTTATATTTTTTTCTGAGTAGAGAAATACATTGCTGCGTCCTATGATCATACCTACCATAAATAATCCTGCGGTTTGGGTAACCCTTCCATGTAAGAGCATCCACCCCATATTAGCAACATTACCCGTCCAAATGGCAGTTTTGCACATTTTGAGGAAAGAACCTTCTTTCTGAGCAGCATTGACTAACTCCCAGTATGGAGCATCAAGATCAGCATTAATCATATAGTCGGGGTTGATGAGTGCATAAATTATTTGTCCCAATTCAATAGGTTGAAGTAGAAGAATGACTGCTATGATCGTGACTGTTCGGGTAGAGAGTCGGCAGACTGCGATCAGTACATAACCAAGCAAGGCGTAGAGTACCAATATTTCACCCGGAAATAAAGCCGAATTAATACAAGCTATAAAAAGAAGTAATACTAACCGCCAGGCAAACCGCCCACGAAAATCTTTCCCTTTAAGTTTTTGTGAATTGTCTTGAATAAAAAAACTAAATCCAAAAAGCAACGCAAAGATGCAGTATGCCTTACCGGAAAAGGTGAAAAATACACTATCCCAAATTACCCTATCCGTAAATATCAGAAAGTTACAGGTCTCTTCCGGAAAGCTATTGAGACTAAACCGTTCGATAAAATGGATAAGTGTAATTCCCATTACAGCGAACCCACGTAGCACATCAGCTATTTCTATACGATTATTATGGGGTAATGTGTTAGATAAATGCATACTTTTTAGAATTTAAAATGTTAACGTACTTTTTCAGATGCAAATTTAACGCAGCCCTTTTATAGTTTTGGAAAAATACTGTTCAATAAAGAGCAAAATATGACTTTTATGTGCTTTGTATGATTGACGATGCTTTCTGCCTTTTACAGTTAGTCTATTGATAATTAGTCTTGTGCCTAAAATATGAGAAGATAATACAATAATATATGATAAAGGATATTTGAGTTGTGAGTATCAAAGAGAATTTTCTATATTTTGCATTCGGCAAGAATTTATTATCCAATTATAAAAAAATGCAGTCTGCATTTTTAAGACAAACTTGCAGGTTCTTTTATTTTTTTGCCCGTTTCATTCCAAAATCAAGGTTTTCGTTAGATGGTTCACCCCGCTCTATTCTGTGTCCATAACTTTCCATTATTACTTCTTTGGGAACATTTTTACGGATGATGTCTCCTTTTTTATCATAATAATTCCAGTTGCCATTTGACAAAACAATCAATTTAGGTTCTCTTGTATCTCCAATACTTTCTATAGGCATATCATTAATGATCCTGTCATATATACAAGGTAGTATTTCTTTGTTTTTCCATGATAAAGCCCCATACTTTCCATTTTTGCGAACAACAATAATGCCTGCTACCGGTAAATCGACATATTCGTATTCCAAAGGGATAATAATTTGTCCCTCGTAGGATATCAATCCATATTTGCCATCTTTTTTTGCAAAATGTGCCTCAGGACCATATTCCACCCATCCGGATAGTTCATCGTATATAATTGGTATAATGACCTTATTGTGAATATCAACCGTACCCACCTTCCCATTTTTAATAACGATGTATTTATTTTCTTCTGGCTCAAAATTATTATAGTGAGTATCGCAGATGCTGTCATATTCAAAAGCTAATTTTATATTTCCTTCTTTATCATACATTCCGGCTTTGCCGTCAGCATTCACAAAAACAAGATCATCTTTCAGTCCATATATGTGTTTGTATGTAAAAGGCTTGATTATTTCGTCTTTTCTAGAAATATAGCCATATGTATCACCTTTTCTGGCAATGAAATCTATGACAGAAATAGAGCGGGAAGTGTAAAGTGTGTCATATTTAAAGGGTATTGACTGCGTTCCATCATAATCAAGAAGTCCTTTCTTATTGTGAATATTTGAAATAATAATGTGATTGTCTCTGCATTCGTAAGATTCAATGCCTTTTATTGGAATTATTTGGGCGTTTTGATTATAGACTGTTACTGTTTGCCCCTTGGTTGCCAAAAATATATTGGCATATTCAGAAGGCTGCTCTATGAAATCGAAACTCAGAGGCAGAATGGGTTTACCATATTCGTCGATAATACCAAATGCTCCTTGTTTCGCAACAATGGCTTTTCTTCCCAATCCGAAAGGGGTGGCATAATCGTATGTTCCGAAAGGTACAACTACCTTTTTAGTTTTATCAATATATGCAAATTTGTTTTCTACAGGTGTGTTATCCGATCTTTTGTTTTGTTCTATTTCTTCTAAGTATTGAGTCTTGTCTAGATATACATTCATTTCATCTGTTGTAATCAGCAGTGGAAGGTTTGTTTTGTTGGAAGGGATGGCTGATAATGGTCTGGATATGATAAAATAATTATCAAATTCAGAGAGCTGTTTCCCTTCAAAAGAATAGGTTGCCCAATCGTAGTCTTTTGTTACGATAAGGCAATCTTGATTATCCGAATACTTTATTTTTTCATATTCAAATGGGATTATGATGTTGTTTTGAGCGTTTATTACTCCATATCTTTTGTTTTTAGTTAAAATGGCAACTCCTGAGTGGAAATTTGTATTGTATGAATTTCCGTCATATTCCAGCGGAATGATGACTTCTCCTTTCCGGTTGATAAATCCCTGTTTGCCATCTTTTATGACACTGGCCAATTCCACATCTGTAGAGAAGACTCCGACATTATCATAAATAAAAGGAATCAGCACCTTTTCTGTAATATCTATATAGCCTTCCTTGCCATCTTTTTGGGCAAGTATCATTCCATGTTCATCTATAGGATTCAAAAAACTATATTTTCCGGGTGGTATCATTATCTTCCCTTCTTTGTTTTTGAATCCCCACATAGAATGATCTTTATTAGTAATACGATGATATTCTATACTGTCTGTAGGGATGAGTATTTGTTTTCCTTCATCATTATAATAATATTCGGTTAATATAAAATATTCGTCATTACTGCTTTGGCAGAATACTATATAGGGGAAGAATATTAATATGAATAGTAAGATAATTGGTTTCATAAGTGCTGAATTTAGAGTGTTCTATGTTAATGAACAAATATATTCTTTTTTGCGGATATGAAGAAACTTTTTGTTGATGAATTGAACTTGAATCCATAAAACTTTGACGAACTTTCAATTATTATGCAATCTTTGTGCTCTATACATTTTTTATTTCCCGACAAACTGCTAACTTTATCATCATTATTAAAATGACATGTGAATAGTCGGTTGTACCATTATTTAAATCTCGTTTATGGGTAAATACAAATTTATAGAAGAAAGAGTGGAAACAATGTCTTCGTCGGAGCTTAAGATATTCTTGAATATACTGAAGAGCAGATCTAAGGAATTGATGTCAACTTTGGAGTCAGTAAGGGGAATAAAAGATTTGGAGGCTGTTTGTAAATCAACTCAGAAACTAAATAATCGTGTTTCTGAGTTTGACGGAGGATCTTTTCTTATATTAGTGGTTGGACCCGTGAAATCAGGAAAATCTACTTTAGTAAATCTCATAGCACATGCTCACGTCAGCCCCACTCATTTCTTGGAGTGTACGGTGCGTCCGTCCATTATTTCAAAAGGACAGGAGGAATCCATTCGGTCATTGATAGCCTGCGCGGATTTGAGAAACTGGAAAACATTTCCGAGATAAGCATTGAAAAGAAAGAATTGAATGATGCTAATCTGGAGGAGTGTGTTTCGTTAGCTTTGGAAGAAAGCGTGATAAATACAGATCATACGCTGGTGACATCCATAACAACTTCCGGTGGGGAGCTTTTGAAAGATAATATATTTCTGGTGGATATGCCCGGGCTGGATGGCGGGTATGCGAATTTGGATAATCCTATTTATGAAACGATCTCTCAAAGGGCAGATTTCGTGATATTTGTGCAAAGTTCAAATTCTGCTATATCGAAGGTTTCCAATCGTTTTCTGAAGTTGCTGCAGGAGAATAATCCGAAAGTTCCGGTTTGTCTTCTGCATAATGTGTTTGAAGCGGCTTACTGGCATTCGGAAGAGGAGAAGCAGGCTGTAATTAAGGTACAGGTAGAATTTGCCGAGAATGAAATGGGCAGACGTAACTTCCAGTTGAAGGAGAATATATATAGTTTGAACTTGGGAAAAGT
>OGKX01001176.1_pt1 | contig 11959 bp, 10 predicted proteins | sample 1572541 | NCBI WGS metagenome assembly OGKX01 (sample SAMEA2581982, study PRJEB24529) | metagenome | biome: Human gut stool | place: China | collected 2011
CGAAGATTATTTATTCACAATAGAAGAAGTACCACCAAATTTGACGAAGAACCTGTGATGCACATTATCTATCTCCAAAGATAACATTTTTATCGGAAACGGCAAATAATCAAAGGCTTAATAAGGGGAACTGCATTAAAAATTTGTTTAAGAAGGTATGGCGATAAACTAAACACAATTTCCATCCGCCCCTCTACAGAAAAAGATTTTTCATTTTCATTTCTCATATTCTCATAAATAAGGCACAAGTGGCAGTAAACTAATAAGATAGACTATGAGAAATGATTTTAAAACAGGCATTTCTCATAGTTTCTTCGCAAAATAACCCGGATTTTGCTTCATTTCTCATAGTGTAGTGTGCCGGAAGCTGACATTGAATAAATAAAACTATGTATTCCTTTTGCTTGCTTCCATACACAGTGTCTTAGTTCCACATATTGTGGGAAAAGATTCCCTAAGGCTTGGGAAAGTATTCCCGTATTTTGTGGGAAAGTTTTCCTTCAATATACGAGAATACTTTCCCACAATATATGGGACAATCGAGAACAACGAGCATCTCCAAGCAAAAAGCCACTATTTTATCTAAATAGTAGCTTCATTTCCTGATAAAAATAAGGCAGGCTGAAAGAAAAAAGGAAGAAAGAATGGCTTTTGACTATGAGAAATACCCTGAAATACTATGAGAATAAGGTGGCTTTTGAGCCAAAATATGGGAGAACTTATGAGAAATACCGTTTCGAAAAAGTGTTTCTCATAAGATATCTATTTGATTATCTTTCGTTTATCGAAAAACAATGAGAATATGAGAAATGAAATGAAGAAATCTTTTTCAGGAGAAATAAAAGTAAGTTCATAATGGTGCTGCATTGAATTATTTTTTGGCGGAGTTATTCTAACACTTAATAGTTCAAAAGCAGATATTTCTCTGACCCAAAGATAGAACTAATGATGAATTAAAAGTTGCAATTATGGTTTTCTTCCCACAACAAACGGGAAAAGTCAGAAGAATCATGTACATTTGTAATCCGAAAACTAAAAGAACATCGCAATGAAAATATTTCCAAGCAGCAGTATCAAGAAATTGGACGCTTATACCATTGAGAACGAACCTATTGCATCAATCGATCTGATGGAACGTGCAGCAACCGTATTAACAAAAGCCATCACAGACAGATGGAATACGGAAACGCCGGTCACTATCTTTGCCGGACCGGGGAATAATGGCGGAGACGCTCTCGCCGTAGCCCGCATGATGGCTGAAAAAGGATATAAAATCGAGGTATTTCTCTTCAACACGAAAGGAGAACTTTCACCCGACTGCCAAACCAATAAAGAACTGGTAGAAATGATGGAAGAAGTAAAATTCCACGAAATCAGTACCCAATTCGTACCTCCCGTCCTGACGCCCGACCATCTGGTAATCGACGGATTATTCGGTTCAGGCCTGAACAAACCGTTAAGCGGCGGATTCGCTGCCGTAGTGAAATACATCAATTCCTCCCCTGCTATGGTAGTAGCCATCGACATTCCTTCCGGACTGATGGGAGAAGAAAACACATTCAACGTAAAAGCTAATATTATCCGTGCCGACGTAACTTTCAGTCTGCAACTGCCGAAGCTCGCCTTTCTTTTCGCAGAGAACACGGAATTTGTCGGAGAATGGGAAGTGCTGGACATCCAATTAAGCGAAGACGGTATTGAAGAGATGGAAACGAACTACGAAATGTTGGAAATAGAGCAAATCCGTTCACTCATCAAGCCACGCAAACAGTTTGCCCACAAGGGGAACTTCGGCCATGCACTATTGATTGCCGGTTCAAAAGGAATGGCAGGAGCCTCTGTTCTCGCTGCCCGCGCCTGCCTCCGTTCGGGAGTAGGGTTGCTGACTGTCCATGCGCCAATGTGCAACAACGACATCTTGCAGACCTCCATACCCGAAGCAATCGTAGAAACCGACATCAACGAAACCTGTTTTGCCGTACCTACCGACACGGACGACTATCAAGCAGTCGGCATCGGCCCAGGGCTGGGACGAAACGAGGAAACGGAAGCTGCTTTATTGGAGCAACTGGAACATTGCCATACTCCTGTTGTGGTGGATGCCGACGCACTTAATATCCTCGCCAACCACCGTCATGCACTTACCCACCTGCCGAAGGGTTCCATCCTCACCCCGCATCCGAAAGAACTGGAACGTCTGACCGGCAAATGCCAGGACTCTTACGAACGTCTGATGAAGGCTTGCGAATTGGCTCGTGCCGCCCATGTTCACATTATTTTAAAAGGAGCCTACTCCGCCATTATCACCCCAGAAGGTAAATGTTTCTTCAACCCAACCGGAAATCCGGGAATGGCAACCGGAGGTAGCGGTGACGTACTGACCGGAGTAATCCTGGCACTGCTTGCCCAAGGTTACTCAACCGAAGAAGCCGCTAAAATCGGCACTTACATTCACGGATTGGCGGGCGATGTCGCTCAAAAGAAGCAAGGAATGATCGGAATGATCGCAAGCGATATTATCACCTGTCTGCCGACAGCATGGCAACTTGTAAGCGAATAAAAGTTAAGAACTTACCCTTTTTTCAATAACTTCATTAACTTTGTTTTCAAAACCAGTTAAAAAAGAACCGAATATGAAAAAGTTGATTATAGCAGCAGGACTACTAATGACAACGTCCGCCTATGCACAAACCGAAGTACTGACAGGGGTTACCCGAGGAAAAGACTATGGAGTGGTTTACAGTCTTCCCAAAACCCAAATAGAACTTGAAATAAAAGCCAACAAAGTCAACTATACTCCGGGAGAATTCAGCAAATATGCTGATCGTTACCTGCGACTGACCAACGTCTCCGCCGACCCTGAAGAGTACTGGGAACTGGCTAGCGTAAAAGTGAAATCCGTAGGTGTGCCCAACAGCGAAACTACGTATTTCGTAAAATTGAAGGATAAGACAGTAGCACCGCTCATGGAACTGACAGAGGATGGCATTGTGAAAACGATCAATGTTCCTTACAGCAATAGCAGTGTAGGCAAAAAAGCTGCTCCCGCCCCCGCAGTCCTCCAAAAGAAAGCGAATCCTCGTGAATTCCTGACCGAGGAGATTCTGATGGCCAGCTCTACCGCCAAGATGGCCGAGCTGGTGGCTAAAGAGATCTATAACATCCGCGAAAGCAAAAATGCCTTATTGCGCGGACAGGCTGACAATATGCCTTCAGACGGAGCACAGCTTAAAATTATGCTCGACAATCTGAATGCACAGGAAGAAGCCATGACGCAAATGTTCTCCGGCACCTGCAACAAAGAAGAGAGAACATTCACTGTCCGCCTTACCCCTGACAAGGAATTCAACAATGAAGTTGCTTTCCGCTTCTCGAAGAAGTTAGGTGTAGTTGCCAACAATGATTTGGCAGGAACTCCGTTTTATATCAGTCTGAAAGACCTGAAATCGGTCAAGATGCCACAGGAAGATGGTAAGAAGAAGAAAGATTTGGATGGAATCGCCTACAACGTCCCCGGACAAGCTATGGTTACACTGACCGACGGTAAAAAGAAACTTTACGAAGGTGAGCTTCCTATTACTCAATTTGGTGTGATAGAATATCTGGCTCCGGTTTTGTTCAACAAGAATTCTACCATCAAAGTTTATTTTGATCCGAATACGGGAGGATTGCTCAAAGTGGACAGAGAAGAAGGGAAATAGAAAAACGAGGAAGTAAACTTCTAAAAAACAAAGAATATGGTTGGTGAAGGACATGCATTCGACATGATACGCCGAATAAAAGAGGGACGGGAAGCTTCCCGCCTACGTCGTGAACGTGCTAACGATAAGTTGAAGCATCTAAACCGTGCAAACGAACCTTATCCACTACCCAACACCACCCCCGAAGAAATGGAACGTATCATCCACGACTCGGAGAAAAAGAAAGAGAAAGACAGCAATTATTTTGTTTGGGGAACGCTTATTATCATGGGGGTCCTGATAGCAATTGCCGTCATACTTTGGGCTGTATTTATCAAATAAATAATAATAAGTTCCTATTTATACGACTGGTATCACCAGTTTTATAAATCCATCTTTCTGCATTTGAGAAAGATAAGCCGATACACGCGACTCGTAGCCCTCTTCATATTGAAAGTGGTCTGCGAGTTTTTCTATAATCTCACGAACATTGCGTTTTCCATCTATCAGTTCCCATACAGCCGTACCGTGTTCTTCCAATTTCACATGAAGTTCTTTCGACATTCCTTTCGGCACAAGGAAGCGTTGCATCCACGGATATTTAAAACGGGGAAAGGAGAGCACAATTGTCTCCCCTTCCCTTTCTGCTGTAATATGTTCACTGCGACAGGGAATGACCTCTAACAGGTTGATTTTCTCTTTGGCAGCCATACTTCTTATTTTTTATTTCAGAGTATTCATACTGATACTCTTCTGTTTACACCTTGATACAAAATTCCTTTGTCACTTTAGGTATTGAATTTCCCAGTTACTTTTGGATATTCGCCTCTTCCAGACCGTATCCCTTCTTCTTGTTCTCTGCCTTTAACATCAAAGCCACAATCAGAGCAAGCACACCAAAGAGAGCAAAAATAGCCATCGGCAACGTGTAGTCATAAGTCTGTGCACCGTCTACTACCGGACCTTTGCAATAAGTATTCAACACCCATCCGATCAACAAAGGAACACCCATCAATCCCCAGTTCTGTACCCAGAAAATCAATGCGTATGCGGTACCCAACTGTTTTTCCGGAATAATCTTCGGAACAGACGGCCACATAGCTGAAGGCACCAACGAGAAGGCAAATCCCAATATAATCATGATGATAGTAGCAAACCACCATATATTCAGTATAGGCAGAGCGAACATCGTATGCACAAAAATAAGCATCACTGATCCGATTATCATCAACGTAGCTCCCTTACCGATACGGTCATAAAGCGAGCCGAACAACGGAGTCAGGATAATCGCACCAATCGGCAACAATCCGGGAATCGTTCCCGCCAACTTCGGATCTACATTATACTTCTGCACCATCAAGTCGGCAGCATACTTGATAAAGGGGAATACAGCCGAGTAGAACAATACACATAGTAATGCAATCAACCAGAATCCCTTATTCGTAATGATATACACAATATCTTTCATACGGAACGGTTCTTCCGGTTCCAATCCCTCTGCATCCAAAGAAGCATCCAACTTCTTATCATAGAAAGTATAAAGGAAGAAAGCAATCGTACCCACGCACAACATAATCAGACAAAACAAAATCGGAGCAGGAATATTGGTATGGAATGTGCCACTCTCATCCGTAGATCCGAAGAAGTCGGCCAAAGGAACCGTGAGCACCATTGCCAGAGTTGTTCCGATACGTGCCGTAGCCATTTCAAGTCCCATAGCCAATGCCATTTCCTTACCCTTGAACCATTTTACGATAATTTTGGAAACTGTGATACCGGCAATTTCCACACCTACACCGAAGATAGCATACCCCAATGCGGCCAGGGTTACCTGTGTTTTGAATCCAAAGAGCATGGCACCTTCCGGAAAAGTAGTAGAAATCGCATAGTATTTCAATCCACAACCAAACACCATCAATAAGCAAGCCCCCATTCCGGTGAAACGAACTCCCATCTTATCCAAAATGATACCACCGAAAATCAGCATCAACAGGAATACATTAAACCACCCGTAAGCGCTTGTGAAGAAACCATAATCAAGACTGTCCCATAGTAGTTCTTTCTCAAGCATGGGTTTTAGAGGAGACATTACGTCGGTGAGGAAATAGCCGCATAGCATAGTAAATGCGACCAATGCTAGAACACTCCATCGGAGTACGGCGGAGTCATTCAATTTCTGTTTCAAATGTTCTGTCATTGTTATATTTAAAAAAGTAGTTAATAATCTTCATACGACCAACAAAGGTAGTTAAATCTCGTTTGTTTCTATCAAAAAGAGATTGTTTTTACAAGAAAAAGTTAAGTGCGGATTACACTGACCACGCGGAAGATTGAAAATCCGTGTAATCTGCGTAATCCGCACTTAAATATCAAAGAAATGCAGCATCCGTCTGCACCTTCCCATTAATGGTTTTACCCCAAAGTCTTACCTGACAACGGAGTGAATTACTCTGCTGCAGGAGCAGGAGTTTCAGTAGCCGGTGCCGGAGTTTCTGTAGCAGGTGCATTGGTAGCAGGAGCTTCAGTTTGCGGCGCAGCCGTACCTGCGGGTAAGTTATACGGGTTAGTCTGTTGTTCTTTCTGTGCCTGTTCCAACACTGCGTCTTTAGCAACAGCAGAGCGAGGAACTACATAAGCAGTAGCAATGCTCATTACCACCATGAAGATAGCTAAGCCCCATGTTGCTTTTTCCAGAAAATCTGTAGTCTTGCGCACGCCCATGATGGCGTTAGATGAAGAGAAACCAGAAGCAAGTCCGCCTCCTTTTGAGTTCTGAATCAGCACGATGAAACACATCAACAAGGCTGCAATAACCATTAAGATAACGAATAATAAGTACATTTTTAGTTATTTTGAATTAGCGTTAATAATCAATTTCTCCAAAAATCTGATTTGGTCTGCAAAGTAAGCATTTTTTTTTGGATATTTCAAGCTTAATTTTTTAATTATTTCAAGAGCTTTTGAATATCGTTGCTGTTTAACATAGATTTTTGCCAAAGTTTCCGTAAAACAGCTGTCATCTTCCTCTTCTTCCTTCATTGTTTCTTCTTCGGTAAGTTCGTCCGAAGAGGTTGGCGAAGATGGCATTTCTTCTCTTAAAGGTTTCTTGCAGAGGGGAGAGTCGCTCTCGCTCTTTTCTATAAAGTCGTCAATCAGTTCGTAGCCTTTGAGTTTGGGCGTTTCTTCGGCCGACTGTTCCGTGGCCGGAGTCTCCTCCAAAAGATAAGAGGTGTAATCCATCGAATAGTCGAAGCTGGTGCGGGCAGTCACCTCTTCGGGTACTGTAGACAAGAAAGCGTCGATCAATGCTAATGTGCGGTCTACGGACGGTTCGTCTTTCAGCACCTCCGTGAGAGGTACTCCCTTTTTCCGTGCCTGCACATCATAGCGGTCACCTTCAATCAACCGGAACAACTGCCGTCTGTCTGCAATGTAAAGAACTGCTTTCCGCAGTTCTCCACCGAAACTAATATCATGGAGAATATACAGATTCTTCAGATACAGCAGACGAAGTGACTGAAAATACGGATACCTCGCAAGAAGATTGCGCAGTTCGTACAAAGTATCCCTATTCAGCGTCTCGGGATGCTGAATCCATTGTTGAAAGTTAACAGAAGTCATTTATATTACCAGTTTGCTACAGTTGCATTAAAAATTTGGTCGGTGATCTCTTTAGACATTTCAGCAATCAATCCGTCCTGTACGGCAGTCAGCAACTGGCTAGAGTCGTAGGTACGGAACGCAGAAAACTGTTGTTCAAAGTCTTCGGCATGATTGGTGTTGTTGACAAAACGTACATTGACGGTAATAGTCAACTTCGTCTCCGAAGAGTAACCGTCGGCAGATACTGCCTGGTTGTACTGATTGTATCCTGTGATTTCTCCGTCAATCTGCAAGTCCGCATTCTGATTCGGCTTGAGCAGTTGCAGACGGGTCTGCCGGATGAAGATATCTTTCAGGTCCTCATTGAATTTGGTTGCTAACGGAGCATATACATACTCCGACTTGATCGGGAAGTCGGCTATCGAAATGGTCTTTACCTTATCATAATTGATAGACGATCCGTTAAACTTATAGGAAACAGTGCACGCAATGACTACCAACGGCAAGCCGAACAGTAACAAAGGGCGTATTATTTTCTTAATCCAATTCATATTCTTTTATTTTTCTATAAAGTGTACGCTCGGAAATATTCAAGTCCTTGGCCGCACTCTTCCGCTTTCCATGATGCCTCTCAAGTGCCTTGCGTATCATTTCTTTCTCCACTTCGTCCAGTGACAAAGGGGATTCTTCTACATATTCTTCCGTGTCTTGTATGTCATCATCATCCTTGCAAACCGTAGGCTGCATGGTGTGAATGATAGCAGGTACCGAAGGTTGATGCGCCGTCACTACCGGAGTAGTAACCACCGTTCCCATTTGTCCTACCTGCCCCACCTGTCCGGCACGTTCCGCCATCAGGTTGTGCACCATCTTCTTCAGCTCCGCCACTTCCTGGCGCATATCGAACAGAACAGAATAAAGAATCTCCCGTTCGCTCTCAAAGCCTTTACTCTCACGCGTTCCCATCAACGCGGGAAGACGTTGCGTATTTTGTGCAGGAAGATAATTCTGCAAGATAGCAGCAGAGATCTCCCTATTGGTTTCAATGATAGATATTTGCTCGGTGATGTTCTTCAACTGACGCACGTTTCCGGGCCACGGGTAAGCCAACAACTCTTTCTTCGCATCCTCCGTCAACTGAATAGCGGGCATCCGGTATTTCTCTGCAAAGTCTGCGGAAAACTTACGAAACAACAAAAGTACATCGTCACCACGTTCACGCAAAGGCGGTATCTGGATAGGCACCGTATTCAACCGGTAATATAAATCTTCACGGAAACGTCCTTCTGCAATCGCTTGTGTAAGATTGACGTTGGTAGCCGCCACCACACGCACATCCGTTTTTTGTACTTTGGACGAACCTACTTTCATAAACTCGCCACTCTCCAGTACACGGAGCAAACGTGCCTGGGTAGACATCGGCAACTCCCCTACTTCATCAAGAAAAATAGTACCACCGTCAGCTTCGCCAAAGTACCCTTTCCGTTCGCCAATCGCACCGGTAAACGCACCTTTCTCATGTCCGAACAGTTCGGAATCAATCGTACCTTCCGGAATAGCGCCACAGTTGACAGCAATATACTGTCCGTGCTTCCTCCGGCTATATTGATGAATAATCTGCGGAAAACTTTCTTTTCCGACTCCACTTTCTCCGGTAATCAGCACAGACAAATCGGTAGGAGCTACCTGAATGGCAACATCTATGGCACGTGATAAAGCCTCGGTATTGCCAATAATACCGAAACGCTGTTTCACTTGTTGTATCTCCGCTTTGGTCATCTATCTTAATATTAAGTAATAGGTAATAAGTATTAAGTAATAAGTATTAAGTATTACCATCATGATCATCTCGCTTCCATCCGCATGGCTAATACTTAATACTTATTACTTAATACCTATTACTTAATCTTCGTCTACTGTATCCAGTTTTAGTTTATCACTATCGTCCCGTTTCTCGTAATACTGCTTCCGCAACGGGTTTACCCGTGCCGCTTTCTCGCGCTGGCGGTTGCGGAATACATCAATCGCTACATAAATAGCCTGGCGGAAAGAGTCTTCGCTGGCCAGTCCTTTACCAGCGATGTCATAGGCTGTTCCATGAGCCGGAGAGGTACGTACAACCGGCAGTCCGGCGGTATAGTTCACACCGTCTTCCATAGCCAGGGCTTTGAACGGAGCCAGTCCCTGATCGTGATACATCGCCAGGATACCGTCAAAATGAGTATAATTGCCCGAACCCATAAAGCCGTCGGCCGCATAAGGACCGTAGCAAAGGATTCCTTTCTCTTCCATTTCTTTCATGGCAGGGATAATCACTTCCTGCTCTTCCATTCCCAACAAACCACCGTCTCCGGCATGAGGATTGAGAGAGAGCACCGCAATACGCGGAGCGCCGATACCGAAATCCTGTTTCAGACAACGATGGAATATCATCAGTTTCTCCTGAATCAGTTCTTTGGTAATCGTAGTCGCGATCTCTCTGACAGGGATATGTGTCGTCACCAAAGCCACCCGGAAGTCATTCTTCATCAAAATCATCAATGACTTATCACCATTACCCAGACGTTCTTCGATATATTCCGTATGTCCGGGGAAGGAGAACTCTTCCGACTGAATCGTATGTTTGTTGATCGGAGCTGTTACGATAACGTCTATCAACCCTTCGCGATATTCTTCGATGGCACGTTCCAAAGCCCCCAGCGCAGCTTTACCGGCTTCGGGGTCGGGTTTGGAAAATTCCACTTTCACCTCATCATCCGTACAGTTCACCACGCTCAAACGGTTGTACCCCGCTTCGGTAGCAGAGTTGACAATGCTGAAATTGGCCTGTATATCCAGCGCTTTGCGATGATAAGCCGCTACTTTCGGTGAGCCATAAATGATCGGAGTACATAGTTCCAACATCGTAGGGTCGGAAAATGTCTTAAGAATCACCTCATAGCCCACCCCGTTAATATCTCCTTGGGTGATACCTATCCTTATCTTGTTATCTTCCATGTTTTTATTTATTAGTTTGTTCCGCTTCCTTAGATGCTTCTCCCAATGGAATCTGCTTCTGCTGAACTTCATTCGGAAGTTTCAGTGTATACAGAGATGCTTCCATCTGGCGTACCAGGTTGCGTTTCATTTTATCAGGTGAATAAACAAATATTTCTGCTGTAATAATTCGTTGGTTTTTCTCGTCCAGACGAGTATGAGATACATACGGACCACCCATAAAGTCGCCCTTCATACGCCACAGGCCACGTGCTTCCATTGTGTAGCTGTTCTGTACATTGATCGGACGGACATCGGTCAGCAAACTATCGGTCGACATATAAACGCCCTCCTTGAATCCGGGGATATTGGCTTTCATCACGGAGTCACGTTTGTGCACAAAATATTCTTTGGTAAACGTATCCTTGTCAGTGTACGGATAAGAGTACATCACAAAGTTACGGTCGGCAGTACCTGTGTTGGTAGAAGCCCAGAAGAAATCATCCCCGGTCTTTGAATTAGCCAGTTCGGCATCCACCCAGATGTCGCATCCGAACAAACTGTCCACTTTCTGCGAAATGAAATTACTGTGTTTCCCTTCCAGGAACGTAATCTGACGGTTCATCTCCGCACGGGTAAAGAAATCAATGATAGTCTGTTTGTTCTCCGTCACAAACTGCTCGAAAGAAGCTTCATCAGGAGCCTGTATAGTCAGGATAGTTTGCGGAGCAGCATACACATCCTTCGCATATTTAAACTTAGGCTGGGTATAAATATCCTGTACATCAGCGATAATAATGTTACGAATCAACTTTAACGTAGCATCATAGTTAGCAGGAGAAGTGTACATCATACGGAAAGAACGTTCGGACTGGGGAAGCCCCGGTACATCCGTATCAAGTACATCATAAAGCGCCCTACCGGCAGGACGTTCCCACATAGCGGGATCAACCACTACCAGGATTTCATACGCACGACCACTTGAAGTCGCACCAAACACGCCTTTCTTACCGCCACTACATGCGGAAAGGGCAATTGCTACAATAGTCAGACTTAAATAAAACAGCTGCTTTCTCATATACTTACCAGTTAATGTTTTTACAAAACTACGAAGAATACGTATATCATCCGAGCCAAAGTTAATAATTTATATTAATTCTTGTTTATTCTCTTCCTGTTTGGCAGTGGAAAGCATGCCGCAAGCGGCAAATATATCTTCACCGCGGGAAGCACGTATCGTAGTAAACAAACCGTGGGAAGTCAGGTAATCACGGAGTTTAGTCATTGTTTCCATATCCGCTCCCTCCAGGTCTACACCGGGAATGGCACGCAAGAGTTTCAACAATTCCTTAGCATAGAGCAACGAATCATTCACACCCTTAAAAACAATATATTCAAAAGATAGTCTACGCTGTTTACTAAAATCATAGTTTTTTAACAAGTCTACCATTTCAGTGATAGAGAAAGATTTCTCAGCAGGCATCAGTTCGCGACGTTGCAAGGCGACCGGAGAATGTAAGCTGACAGCCAGATGACATTCCGACTCTTCTATAAAGCGCTGAAATCCTTTGCGCAAACCAACGGTAGAGAGCGTGATCCGCTTGGGACTCCATCCATATCCATAAGAAGCAGTCATGATTTCCAGAGCTTTCAGCACCTCGTCCAGATTATCCAGAGGCTCGCCCATGCCCATCATCACC
>OGKX01001181.1_pt1 | contig 11914 bp, 12 predicted proteins | sample 1572541 | NCBI WGS metagenome assembly OGKX01 (sample SAMEA2581982, study PRJEB24529) | metagenome | biome: Human gut stool | place: China | collected 2011
TATGAAGGAGCCGATTTGATATACCACCTCATCGTGCTGCTAACATCCAAAGGATACAGTCTGGAAGATTTGGCACGCGAATTGCAGGAACGTCATAGCGCTTCGTGGAAGAAACACTAATTAATTAATAATTAAAAATTAATAATTAAACGGGAATGGCTGAACCGCTGATACGATATAAAGATGTGGAAGTACACCAACAGGACTTGTGCGTGCTGAATGAGGTAAACCTCGAGCTGCAGAAGGGAGAGTTTGTGTACCTGATCGGTAAGGTAGGTTCGGGTAAGACCAGTTTGCTAAAGACACTCTACGGAGAACTGGATATCACTGCCGGCGAAGCAATGGTACTGGGGTATGATATGAGCCGCATTAAGCGCAAGCATATTCCGCAGTTGCGTCGTAAGCTGGGCATCGTGTTTCAGGATTTTCAACTGTTGACGGACCGCACGGTGAACGATAATCTTGCTTTTGTATTGAAGGCTACGGGCTGGAAAAACAAATCGGAAATAAAAGATCGTATCGCTGAAGTGCTGATGCAGGTAGGGATGGGTAATAAGGGATATAAGTTCCCTAACGAACTTTCGGGAGGCGAACAGCAACGCATTGTTATTGCCCGTGCTATGCTCAACTCTCCGGAGATTATCCTGGCGGATGAACCGACCGGAAATCTGGATTCTGTTACAAGTATGGAAGTCGTAGGATTACTAAAATCCTGTGCCGCAAGATTTCATCAGACGACATTGATCGTGACGCATCAAGAGGAAGTAGCGCAGATGGCAGACAGAGTAATACGTATGTCTGATGGGAAAATCTATACAAGAGATTGTAACGATTGTTAGGAGGTATCACTATGTTTCATAAGAACATTCCAAATAACAATAAAGACATAATCCGATTCCTGGCTAAAAATTTTGCGGGCACAAAAAAGGTGAGAAATACGATTCTATTTTGCTCGATTGTAATCGGCATTGTTGCTATTACCATGGTATTCGGAATCTCCTTTGGAAAAATACAAGCAGAAGAAATAAGATTAACCCGAGAAAATGGAACTGCTTCTTCGGGCAGAATAGAAGATGGAACAGAAGAACAATATGCAAAATTAAAACAACTGGATTATATAAAACAGGTTGGAAAAAGCATTTTTGTAGGTGAAGCTACAGACGTTTCAGAAAATAATGAAAAAACGATATGTGATATAGTCTGGGCTGACTCAGAAAGCTGGAACAATTTTTTGAGACCGGCATATACCAATGTGATTGGAAATTACCCACAGAAAAAGGATGAAATTCTATTATCTGAGAGAGCATTGAAAAAACGTGGTATTTCTGAACCAGAACAGGGAATGGAAATAAACTTAGATGTATACAAAGGTCTGTTCGAACATTCGAAAGAAAAATTCAAACTATGTGGATGGTATACTGATTCTGGAAATAAATTAGCAATCGGATATATTTCACATGACAAAATTAATGAGTTAAACCTGGAAAAGGGTCCCTATACTTTACTTTTCAGTCAGAGCAATCATTTAAGCAGAAGCAAAACAGAAGAAAAATTATATCAGGCATTGCCGATGAAGGGGGCAGATCAGAAGATATACGTTTCTGATACAGCACAATATACTGCTGTTTCTAAATTCGCAGGTGGATATGAGATGGTGATATTAGGAACAATAGGAATTTTGTGTGGAATATATTTCCTTGTACGCAATGTCCTTTGGATATCCATGAGCGAAGATGTTCAAAATCTCGGACTGCTCCACACGATCGGAGCCACAGAAAGACAGATTACAAAAATATACCGGAAACAAATGAGGTCACTCATGTTAAAAGGTTCTGTCTTGGGAAGTTTGATCTCTGCACTGATTTTAGTCTTATTAATACCGGAACTATTAGGTTTCCATTTTTATCAGGAAATGGGAGGGAATACAATACTTTCCTTTTTCAGACCGTGGATTCTTTTGCTTTCTGTTGTATTTGTAAATGGAATTTTGTGGATAGCATCGGAAGGCGTTATTAGAAAAATAACGAAGCTGTCTTGTATTGAGAGTGCTGCTTATAACGAAAATACAGTTGCCAGAAAAACAAAACACTCTGGGAAAATAGTGCACAGACGTTCTGAAACAGAAGAAATGTTCTATATTGCATGGGGAAATATAACACGACAGAAAGCACGATTTATCATTACAAGTCTTTCTATATTTTTAGGTGTCCTATCCTTTATTCTAATGAATGTACTTACAAATGGATGTGATTATAAGCATCTTCTTGAGAAACGTCCTGATTTTTTGCTGGCAGGAGAGTTTAGCGAATTCGGGAAAAGTCAGGGGTGTGGGGAAGAATATAAAACAAGAGAAATCGATGTGGATCCTTTGCTGACGCAGGGAGATGGTGTGGAACTGTTGTATGATAATGATTATGATGAATTTTCACCAATCTCTCAAGAGTTGGAGAAAAAAATACACAAGATAGATGGTATCGATTGGGAGAATTCTAATCTGATCGAAGGAGCTTATGTAACTACAGTTATATCCAGAAAGGGCATCCGTCCTTATGATGAAGGGCTTTCGAATCTTACAAATGACAATATGGTGGAAGGATTCAGTTGGGATACGGTACAGATTTTAAATGACAATCAAATCTTGTCGCTTGAGAAATACGTTCAGGATAATCAACTCAATATTGATTTGAAATCTTTGGAAGAAGGAAATGGTGTGCTGATCATACATGATCATATGCTGACCCCGGAACAGCAAAAACTTGCAGATGAAGCAATTGGCGAACCGGTATACTTTAAAACTTTGCTCTCAAGAGAAGATGCGATTCGTAGAAAAGAACAAAGTAATTCTGAGAATAAAGAGAAACAACAGGAAGACGAATTCCCTCAAAAAGAATCTGAAACATTTACTCTATGTGGTTATTTGGATCGGCAAAACGATGATTTCCCGGAAATAAATCAATCCTGGCATGGAGAAGGCAGCTTATACTATTTTATCAGTGAGAAAGGCTTTCAAAAGATACCAACTGAGAAAAAGATATTAACAATGGAATTAACTGCCAATCCGGAAAAAGAACCTTATGTGAAAACACAGATCAGCGAGCTGGTCTCCGAGGAAAATAAAAAACGATCCGAAATGACAGAAGTATCAATGGATGAAGGAACCGGCGAAGCAGGAGTTTTTGTTATCTGTAAATCAGACCTGATGCAGCAAAAAGAAACATATATGCGAGGAAATCGAATTCTCTTAGGTGCTGTAAGTATCATATTATTCATTGCGGGATTGACCAATTATTGTAACGTTGTATTCACTGGGATGTACTCCAGGCGAAAAGAATTAGATATTATGAAAAGTATCGGAATGACGGATAAGCAGATGAAATTAATGCTTTTTGGAGAAGGCAGTTATTATTTTATGTGTGTGGTGGGAATGTTGTTTACAGTAGGAGTGGCAGTTGTGTTTGGAGTAAAAATTTATATGGAAAATAAATTGTCATATTTTACATTTCATTGGCCGATTCATGTTATGGTAGGTGTAATGTTTTCTTTAGTGCTTATTAATGTTATGGTTACACATTTTATATGTAAGAAGACCTGAAAGGGAAAAGCCTAAGTGGGAAGATACTATCACAAACAGAATGCTGCACTGGTCATATACACCAGAGCAGAAAGAGGAAGTGAAGAAAGCTCTTGCTGCAGGTGTTCCAAAGTCAACGATTCTGACGTATTTCTATCCGGAGGTTACTGTGGAGAAGATGAGTTCATATCGAAAGAAGCAGTAAATGTTATCGCATAGGCACAGAAACCGTGGTATAATGTGCCTATGTGAGAAAAATTATTATTTAGAACTTATTTGCTTATATGATAAGCAGAATGGAGGCTTTGCGAGATGAAAGTAATCATTATAAATGGAAGTGCAAGAAAAGGAAACACTCTTACAGCGATTGAGGCTTTTGTAAAAGGAGCATCTGAAAAAAACGAAATTGAAATCATTGAACCTGACAAACTTAATATTGCACCATGCAAGGGCTGTGGTGCCTGTCAATGTTCTAAGGGATGTGTAGATAAGGATGATACAAATCCTACAATTGATAAAATTGCTGCCGCAGATATGATCCTTTTTGCAACACCGGTTTATTGGTGGGGAATGTCAGCACAATTGAAACTTATTATTGATAAGTGTTATTGCCGGGGAATGCAGTTAAAAAATAAAAAAGTTGGCACGATTGTTGTAGGCGGTTCTCCAGTTGACAGTATCCAGTATGAGTTGATTGATAAGCAGTTTGACTGTATGGCAAAATATCTTTCATGGGATTTGCTTTTCCAGAAGTCATATTATGCAACAGCAAAGGATGAGCTTTCTAAAAATCAGGATGCTATGAAAGAGCTTGAGGATATTGGAAAAGATTTATAAAGCTTGTGATGAAAATCAGGAATTGAAGGAGAATTATTTTTTGAAAATCAATAAAAATGTATTAAAAAAAGATCTCAAAGAGATTAATGCAATCGAAAAATTATTCCAGTATTTTATATCAGAACAAGTTGATGTCGAAAATGGAAAAAGTGCAAAGTTATTATATGAAGAATTAGGGTGGAACCAAAATGTAAGTTATGATGTAATTAATTCATTTTGGATAACTTTTTCATATGCAATGAGATTAAAATATCCGGGCAAATATCGTATAGCAAAAGCAGGGAATGTAAAAATTTATAAACATCATAATACTGATTGGGGATATGATTCGTTTCCAGAAAAATACTTCAAAGAAAACTCAGAGGAAAGAGGTCAAGTAAATGATTTATGTAAAGAATATCCAGATATTTTAAAATTGGCAGATATGTGTCATACTGTAGCGAATTTTATGCCTTGTCCAGAAAGGTTTAATTCTGTAAAAGGACTATTAGGTGATGTAAGAGATTACTTACCGTTGATGATTGATAAGATACAACTATGTGTTGATGCTGGAAAAGACCTAGAGTATTATCACTTAGGTAGTTTACAAAAAGTAGACAATAAAATCGTTAAAGATTGGCATAGCTTTTTTATTAAAAACCAAGAAAAATATTGTTTGAGTATGTATTACCAAGTCAAAAAAAACAGAATTAGTGGAATTACGTTTTTTAAAGGTCAATCTTTATCTTATCCATGTCCACTAGAAAAAGAAGAGGTAGAAGAATGCTTGAAAACCATGTTGGACAAAATAAACAAAAGAGCAGATCTAATACTTAATAGGTATAATGAAGAACATAAATCAAATAGTTAAATTTCTGTTTGTCTGACTCACAACAATTTAATATCAAACTAATACAAGCACTTTAGCCAATAAAGGTTAAGGTGCTTTTTTTGCGCCTTGAAAGGAGGTGGTTACAGCTAAACACATCGGGAAAAGCCCGATTTAATCATTACAACAGGCATTGCCTGATCATATAGAGTAACTTTTAACAGCCAGTTAGGGATTATCCCTGCTAGCTTATTTTTTTATCAAAAAGGAGACAAACAACATGAGAAAAGAACAGATTATTACGACAAACAACAATCAGATGGAGGAGAAAGGCATGAAGAGCAGATTCATTCACTTTAAAAAGAGATTCGTTCCGGCATTATCCGGAGCACTTATGGGAGTAATGCTTATGAGCACTACTTGTTTTGCAGCAGGTACAGGTACTTCCGCAGTAACACAGCCACTTGAGAACTTAAAGACACTTATTATTGCTGTCATTGGTGCGGTCGGTGTCATCATTCTTGCAAAGAATGTTATGGAGTTCGCACAAGCCTATCAGCAGCAGGATTCATCTACCATGAACTCCGCTCTGAAAGGAATTGTAGCAGGTGTCATGATGGCTGGTATTTCAACAGTTCTGACATTCTTAGGCTTCTAAGATGGGGAAAAAGAGTTTCCCTTTTAGTAAAAGGAAAGAGGTGAATAACAAGTATGGATATTTTTAAGCTTGGAGACAAGATCCTTGCACTTCTTGAGGCGGTGTTTGGATTTTGGAACAATCAGATATCCCTGGTCTTTGCAATGCTTGGACAGTCACCGGTCAGTTTCAAGGGCGGAGGTCCCTGGGCAGTTATTGAGGGTATTGAGCCGGTTTTTGTAGCGGTCGGCTCATCCCTCGTTGTGCTGTTCTTTGTTATCGGTTTCTGCTCGGAAAGCATAGATGTAAAAGATGAGATGAGGTTTGAGTCTATATTTCGTATGCTTATCCGATTGGGACTTGCAGAATGGTTTGTTGCAAATAATGTCACGATTATGAAGGCATTTTTTACTTCCATAGGAAATCTGGTAGGACTTATATCTGCCGGGACAACGACGCAGCTTGCCATTGACAGTACACAGGCAGACATCATTAAGGGACTCGGATTTGGTGAAAGTCTGGTAATGCTGATACTTACAGCTTTGCTTGCAATCATCATTATTATCTGTGGATTCTTTATCATCTACACAGTGTATTTCAGGTTCTTAAAAATCCTGATTATTGTGCCGCTCGGTGCGATTGCCTGCTCCACGATGGCAGGAAACAGAATGGTCAGCCATACAATGGCTACCTACTGCAAATATTTCCTGTCATGTGTGTTTGAGGCAGTAACGATGGCACTTGCAATTGTGGTATGTAATGCATTTATCAATGCAGGACTTCCGGCATTTACAGGAAGTTACGCTGACTGGGCACAGACGCTTATTTATTTGTGTGAAATGACATTTACGATAGCAATGACTGTTGGAAGTGTGAAGGGTGCACAGACACTTACAAGCAAGGCATTTGGATTATAGAAGGAGGCAGAAATGGATAATGAAAAGAAACAGGTTACTTATAATTCAAGCATAACCGGAGAAACGCAGGTGACATTTGATATCCAGCAGTATATGAATAACAGGGCAATGTTTATCGGTCTTATGTGTAATGAAGATGGATATGAGGAGCCTTTTGGGGATGTGACTGTGAATTTGTCGGTTGCAGCACCAAATTACTGCGGATATCTGAATGTGAATGACATGCCGGATATTGAAAAGTTTATTACAGACAATGACATTGGAGAGTTTACAGGATTCACGCAAAGGAGCGGTTTCTGCGAATATCCGCTTTATCTGTTCAATGTAGATAAGCTTAGAGAACTGTGTCCGGATGGAATGGATAAGTATGAGGCGAATATTGGAATGACAAGAAAGCCGGAGACAAAGGATTTATCAAGATAGGAGGCAGGGACAATGGTAATCGAAGTAAACAAGGATATTGACCGCTATCAGGAATCGGTTGCAATGGGACTTACTGCAAGGCAGCTTATATTTTCCATTGCAAGCGTAGTGGTTGGTGGCGGTATCGTCCTTCTTCTTTACAAGTATATCGGTCTTACGGGTTCTGCTTATGTGGCAATTCCCTGTGTGGCACCGATTGCACTTGGTGGTTTCTATTCCTTTAATGGGATGAATTTCTACGAGTATATGGGAAAGAAACTGCATTTTATGTTTGGAAACAGGGCACTTACCTATGTATCAACAGAGGGAGAGCCTGCAATAAAGCAGTTAGAAGCAGAACAGAATGAACAGGTAAAGAAGAAAGGCAGAAAGGCTGAACCGGAGACTGTAACAGCTGATTCGGCTGTAAAGAAGCAGGAGGAGTTTGAAGCAATGAAGAAAAAGACGAGAAACATGCTGCTTGGACTTGTCGCAGTCATTGTGGCGGCAGCAGCAGGCATTGCAGCATATAAGGCAATGCATTAGAAACGAATAGTATCTGACCGCAAGGTCGGGAACACAGCCCGCAGGGTGAAGTTCCCGGCGGGCTTTCATTATAAGAAAGCGAGGTTAGAAACATGGGTTTATTTACAGACGGATTTAAGTTATTAAAGAAGGCGAGTGAGCCTTTGTATAAGACACCTAAATCCATTCAGGAAACCATAGAGATTATGGCGGTGGCTGAAAACGGCATTTTTGAAGTGAGCAAAAATAAGTATTCCAAATGCTACCGCTTTCAGGACATCAATTACACGACAGCAACGGAGGATGAGCAGATCGGTATTTTCGAGAGATATTGTAAGTTCTTAAATTCGCTGGACTGTAATTATAAGATTACGATCAATAATAAGAACAAAAACATGGATGAACTCCGTGACAAGGTACTGATTGCTGAGAAAAATGATGGCTTCAATAATTACAGAAGAATTTACAATGACATCATTGAAGAGAAGATTATTGAGGGCAGACAGGGGATTGAGCAGGAGAGATACCTGACGATCACGATTGAGAGAAAGAATTTCGAGGAGGCAAAGGCACAGTTTGCTACCCTTGAGGCAACGATACACAAGGCATTCATTGAGCTTGGGGCAGAGATTGTGCCGCTTAATGGCAATGAGAGACTGAAAGTGCTCTATGACTATTATCATCTTGGAGATGAGGGCAGCTTTGATTATGATATCAAAAAGGCTAAGAAGGTCGGGGCAGATTTTAGAAATGATCTGTGCAATGGCATGGTGAAATATTTCCCGGACCATTTTGAGGATGAGAGTAAATTCTGCAAGGCACTTTTTATCAAAAAGTATCCGAGCAGTTTGTCAGACAGATTCATCAATGAGATTACTTCCCTTCCGGTTCATTCCATCACGAGCATTGATGTGGTGCCTGTTCCAAAGGATTTGACAACAAAGGTGCTTCAGAAGAAATACCTTGGTATTGAGTCGGATATTATCAAACAGCAGAGAGTTCGTAATAAGAATAACGATTTTTCTACGGAAATTTCATATGCCAAGAGAACGGAGAAAAAAGAAATTGAGGAAATCATGGATGACGTCCGTGAGAATGACCAGTGCCTTTTCTTCGTGGGAGTAACCATTATTCTTATGGCAGAAAGCAAGAAGGAGCTTGAGAGTGTATGTGAGACTGTGGAGACCATCGGAAAGCGTAACAGCTGCACGATTGATACACACTACTTAAAGCAGAGGGAAGCTCTCAACACAGCACTTCCGATTGGTGTAAGACAGGTGGAGACAATGCGTACCCTTCTTACTCAGTCACTTGCGGTACTTATGCCATTCAATGTGCAGGAGCTTAATGACAGCACAGGCAACTATTATGGTATCAACCAGATCAGCAAGAATGTGAATATCGGTAACAGAAAGAAGCTTATCAACGGAAATGGCTTTGTATTTGGTGTGCCGGGTTCCGGTAAATCCTTCTTCTGCAAGATGGAGATGGGCAGCGTATTCTTGTCGGGAGATGATGAGATAATCGTCATAGATCCAATGAACGAGTACTTTGATATAGCTGATACTTATGGTGGAACAGTGGTAAATATGTCTACCTACACGGATAACTATGTGAATCCGCTGGAGATGGATGTATGGAGCCTTGATCCGAATGATTCCAAGGGAATGGTTAGAGAGAAGGGCGAGTTTATGCTTGGACTTTGTGAGCAGTGTATCGGGGACAGTTTAAATTCAAGACAGAAGTCAATCATCGACCGCTGTGTGAGAAAACTGTATATCGACATTGCAAGGAGCAAAGAGAAGTATATCCCTGTAATGAGTGACTTTTACGATATCCTTATGGCGCAGCCGGAGGACGAGGCAAAGGACATTGCATTGTCACTAGAGCTTTTCGTAAATGGTTCACTTAACATCTTCAATCACCAGACAAATGTGGATGTGGATAACAGATTCACAGTATATGGCATCAGGGACTTAGGTACAGAGCTTAGTCCTATCACAATGCTTGTTATGATGGAGTCCATTCAGAACAGAATTGTTGAGAATGGTAAGAGAGGCAAGGCAACATGGCTCTATATTGATGAGTTCCATGTCTTACTTAATTCAGAGTATTCTGCGAAATATTTACAGCAGCTCTGGAAGAAAGTAAGAAAGCAGGGAGGTCTTTGTACCGGTATCACGCAGAATGTAGTCGATCTGTTGCAGAATTACACAGCAACCACAATGCTTGCAAACTCAGAGTTTGTGGCACTTTTAAAGCAGGCGAATACAGACAGTTCCAAGATGGCAGAGGTTATCGGAGTATCAGAGGCACAGCTTAGATTTGTAACCAATACCGCATCGGGAATGGGACTTATCAAGTGTGGCTCGGTGGTGATTCCGTTTGATAATCAGATTAGTAAGGATACAGATTTGTACAGGCTGTATAATACCAACATTCATGAGAAGATTGCGGAACAGAAGAAAAAAGAAGCAATGCTGCAGTGATAACAGATGAATTTTTATAGAATCTATAGTATAATCAAGAGGTCGGATGAATGTCCGACCTTGATGATAATAAATTAGATATTCCCTATTTTTAAGAAGAAAGCATATAAGATTCGATATGAAAAATAAATAAGGAAGCAGTTCTAAAATGTATCATTTGTACCGGAGAACATGTGGCTGGATTTTAAGATATGCTTATCGTACACTTTGACGAGAATATGTTGATTGGGGATGCAGCGGACCTGGATGCATTTATGGAAATGTATGGTGTGGAAGCAATTTCCAAGGAATATTTGTAATTAATAGGGAAAAGAAAATTTGAAGTTGTAAGGAGAAAGTATGTCAAGATTATTCAAGATTACCTGTATTTCAGTAATATGTTTTATAATGTTATCGGGGTGTTCATCTAGAGAAGAAAAAATGGAGTTGATAGAAACAAATCAATTAGAACAATCAAAAACAGATGATAAAACAGAAGAAAAAGTGAGCGAGAGCAATGAGGAAGAAACACTTGATTTAAGTGGCAACTTTAATGGTATTACTGGTTGTGCAGTTTTATATAGTCCGTCAGAAAACAAGTATTCTCTGTACAATAAAGATATGGCAGAACAAGAAGTATCCCCATATTCAACTTTTAAAATTATCTCTACATTAATAGGACTACACAACGATATTATTAAAGATGAAACTTCCACTATGAACTATGATGGAACTCAATATCCAAATCCGGAATGGAACGAGAATTTGACTTTGCAAAAAGCATTTCAGACGTCTTGTATATGGTATTTTCATCAGATTATAAATAATGTGGGGGAACAAGAAGTAAAAAAAGAACTAAGTGAGTTGGAGTATGGTAATTGTGATGTTTCTGCATGGGAAGGAAGTAATATAAATCCATACAAAGAATTAAACGGATTTTGGCTAGGTTCATCTTTAAAAATATCGCCATATGAACAGGTAGAGGTTTTATCAAAAATTTTTGAAGGTAAAAGTTTCTATGATAGTCAGAATGTCGAAATATTAAAGAAAATTATGTTAATTGAAGATGAGCAAGAGAAAAAAGTATATGGGAAAACGGGTTCTGGCACAAATGGAGAAGCATGGTTTATAGGTTTTACTGAAAAGGGACAACAAAGAGAATATTTTGCTGTATATCTTGAAGATAGTTTGCAAAAAGAACGAGTTTCAAGTAGTCTTGCTCAAGAAATTGCTCTAAAAATAATAGAGTAAAGATATTTTATATTTAGAGGAAAGGGGGAGTATAAATGGACGCAATAGGTTCATCAACAAAGTTAATGTGGTTTTTTGTTTTTATTTATTCATTTCCTATTCTATTGTTGATTTTGTCGGTAGCTATATGGTCTTACAAAAAGTTTAAACGATTTGCTTTTATATCGTATATTGCGGATACAACTTTAACTGTGCTTATTTTATTGGGGGATATTAGTAATTTGGTGTCAAGATTTATAAAAGGTACTCCTATGTATCATTTGAACTTATGGAATTTGTTTTTCTGATTTTAAGTGTTATATTTATCATTATCAGCATTGGCTCTCGTTGTAAGAATAAAAAAATTAGTAATATTTTTATAAATATTACTATATTATTGTGTACTTTTGTTTGCGTTATTCAAATAAACACAATAAATGTGTAAGAATGATTAAACGTATTCAAGTTTACAGAACTGAATCAAAAGAGCTCGAAGGAGCTCTTTTTCCTTTTTTATAA
>OGKX01001187.1_pt1 | contig 11867 bp, 14 predicted proteins | sample 1572541 | NCBI WGS metagenome assembly OGKX01 (sample SAMEA2581982, study PRJEB24529) | metagenome | biome: Human gut stool | place: China | collected 2011
ATCCTTTGTAATCATAAGGATTTTGGCTTTCTTTGTTTTCTTATGAAGATGCCCCCAAAGAAGTTTCGGCTTATTTTTCTTCATAAAACCAGGTTCAATCCCGCTTCATGGTCTGTATCACATGGATGGCATATTCTTCCTGATCTTTGCGTACATAAATGCTGTATTGTGTCACTGCTCTTGCACCAACACCATTGAGTACCATAGGATCTCCACCAAACAATACATCTCTGGACATTCTGCTCCGTACAGGATTATCTGCTTCCACCTTATAGTCGATGTTTTCTCCTTCCAGTGCCTCCTTGATCTTTCCTACCAGAACCATATCATACCCTTCATAGATTTGTCTCCATCCAATATGCAACATAAACCATGCACCTCCATATCCAATGAAAGATTCTTTTGATCTTACAAAGCAATATCCAATTCCACAGGGCAATGGTCAGACCCCATAATGTCACTGTGGATTTTTGCGTCCTGCAATGCATCCCGCAGACGCTCGGAAACCACATAATAATCAATACGCCATCCAGCATTATTCTTTCTGGCGTTGAAACGATAGCTCCACCAGGAATATGCCCCTGTCACATCAGGATAAAAATGACGGAAAGTATCCACAAAGCCTGCTTCCAGCAGTTCTGTGAATTTACCTCTTTCTTCGTCTGTAAAGCCTGCGTTTCTGCGGTTAGTAGAAGGATTCTTCAGGTCAATTTCTGTATGTGCCACATTCAGGTCGCCGCAGACGATGACAGGTTTTGTTTTGTCCAATTCCTGTAAGTATGCCCGGAAAGCATCGTCCCAAGTCATGCGGTAATCCAGACGGGCATTTTCCTGCTGGGAATTGGGTGTATAAACGGTCACATGATAGAAATTCTCAAACTCCAGTGTAATAACACGCCCCTCTTTGTCATGCTCCTCAATGCCCAAGCCGTAAGAAACAGAAATGGGTTCCTGTTTGGTGAATACCGCCACACCGGAATAGCCTTTCTTTTCCGCATAGTTCCAGTACTGATGATAGCCTTCTGTGGGCAGGTCAATCTGTCCTTCCTGCAATTTTGTTTCCTGTATGGAAAAAATGTCTGCGTCCGCTTCTTTGAAATAATCCAAAAAGCCTTTGCCTACGGCTGCCCGCAGACCATTGACGTTCCATGAAATCATTTTCATCTCAATCCGCTCCTTTTCCTGTTTTTCAAAGTATACCATAATCCCTCCCCCTTGTCTTGTGTCTTTTGCACCAATGGAGTAAAATAAAATCAGCAAACCCCAAAGCAGCTTACCCTTTATTTTTTCTTTCTGAAAAGGAGCTGCAACGGCTATCTTCAGAAAAATATTTCTCGCAATATTTTTCACGAAGATGCCCCTAGGAAAGGAGTTTTATATGAATATTCAAATTTACGGCGCAAAAAAATGTTTCGACACCAAAAAGGCGGAACGATATTTCAAGGAACGGAAAATCCCTTTTCAGTCCATTGACATCCACCGTTTCGGCATGAGCAAAAGCGTTTTTGAGTCTGCAAAGCGATGCATCGACGTGGAAGACATGATCGACCGCAAAGCGAAGGCATACAAAGATTTATATATGGATTACATCGACGAGAAAAAACGGGAAGGCACCCTCTTTGAAAATCCTGCCCTTTTCCGGACACCCATCGTCCGCAATGGAAAGGAATTCACATTGGGTTACTGCCCGGACGTATGGAAAAACTGGGGATAATAAAGGAGGTTTTTGTATATGAAAATCGCATTGGCACAGCTGGATATGGGTTTTGAGGACAAGGGTTTTGCCATGAAAACCTGCGTGGAACTCATGGAAAAAGCCGCGGCAAAAGAGGCTGACCTCATTGTCTTTCCGGAAATGACACTGACAGGCTTCACCATGTCCCCTGCTACCTACGGAGAATTAAAGGAAAACAGTATGACCATCACTTTCTTTCAGGATGTGGCAAAAAAATTCCAGATGGCTGTTGTTTTCGGCGTAATCTTTTTAGAAGATGGAACGGCACGGAATCACAGCATCGTCATGGACAAAAACGGTCAAATTTTGACAGATTATGCCAAAATTCATCCTTTCTCTTACGGTGCGGAAGCCAAGTATTACAGCGGCGGCGATGAACTGGCATTCTGTCAGGTGGACGGCGTACCTCTGTCCCCTTTTGTATGTTATGACCTGCGGTTCCCGGAAATCTTTCAGGCTGCTTCCAAAAAGAGCCTTGTTATGACCGTCATTGCAAACTGGCCCGTTGCCCGTGTGGGTCACTGGAAAACACTCCTTCAGGCACGTGCCATTGAAAATCAAAGCTTCATCGTGGGTGTCAACCGCAGCGGCAAAGACCGCACCCTCACTTACAGCGGCGACAGTATGCTCGTCTCTCCCACAGGGGAAATCTTAGCTCACCTGACAGGAGGAAATGAATTAGCTGTGGTGGAAATCGATCCCAAAGATGCTGAAGCATATCGGGCAGAATTCCCCCTGAAAGAAGACCGAAAAGAAGACCTTTACAGCCGCTTTTTTGAGGAAACAAAAGCATGATTTGGGAAACACCTCGCCTGTATCTGCGAGAATTGACAGAAGCAGACCTGCCCCAGCTGCTGGAAATGATGAACGGGCAGCGAAATTTTTATGAGCGCCAGTTTTCTCAAGCAGAGTTACAAAACTGGCTCGCCAGACAACAACAGCGATACCAGCAAAACTTTGGCATCTGGGGTGTCTGCCGAAAAGATAACGATGTCCTCATTGGACAGGCTGGTCTGACTTTCCAGCGTTTTGGCAGACGGATGCTCTGGGAAATCGGCTACGGCCTCATACCTTCCCAACGGAAAAATGGCTATGCCAAAGAAGCTGCTGCCGCCTGCGCGCAGTTTGCTTTTTCTGTTCGCAAGGAACCTGTTGTCTATGCTGTCATTGCTTCCGATAATTATCCCTCTCTTTCTGTTGCCAAAGCCATCGGCATGGCACAGGAAGAAGAAACATTAGACCGCATGGGCAAATCTTATCTGCTTTTTTCCATCCATCGTTCAAAATCTATATAAAGGAGAATTGATATGAGTTTTTCACTGCGCCCCTATACACCGCCAAATTTCACACAGCCTTTTCTGGCTGACGCGCCGGATGTCTGTTTCCAGCCTGCTCCCTTTGACGGTGTGGCACCGGAACAGTATCACGCCATGAGCATTTTCCCGGAATACTTCAAAGTTAACGGCACATGGCTGCTGGCAGAAGAAAGCCGCATGGACTGTGTGGCTGTTTATGAAAACGGAAAAATCATTGTACGGGAATTCCGTTTGCTGAAAAAAGGCGATCTCATTGCCGTTGGACGTACTGAAGATGGCTCTGATGGCATTTATGTCCACGCCAACAGCTTTTCTGAAGAAGCGGAATTGCAGGAAGTTTTCGCTTTCCGCCAGGGACGTTCCCGGGAAACAGCCTTTTCCAAAGATTATAATGAACTGTACGAAATCCTGCGTCACGACCGTGACCATGGAAAAATCGTCTGGGTGCTGGGGCCCGCTTTCACTTTTGACAAAGACGCAAGGGACGCTTTTTCCAAAATGATTGCAGGGGGATACGTTCACGCCCTCATGGCAGGCAATGCCCTTGCCACTCATGACTTGGAAGGAGCATACTTAAACACCGCACTGGGACAGAACATCTACACCCAGAAAAATCAGCCCAACGGCCATTACAATCATCTGGACACCATCAATCGGGTACGTTTCCACGGAAGTATTCCCGCTTTTCTGGAAAAAGAGCACATCGATAACGGCATCATTTACAATTGCGAAAAATATCATGTGCCTTATGTCCTGGCAGGCTCTATTCGAGACGACGGCCCCTTGCCGCCAGTTTTCGGCAATGTATATGAAGCCCAGAACGCCATGCGTGACCAGATCCGCAACGCTACCACTGTTATTTGCATGGCAACCATGCTCCATACCATTGCCACAGGAAATATGACGCCCTCTTACCGTGTCATGGCAGATGGTACTGTGCGGCAGATTTATTTCTACTGCGTGGATATTTCTGAATTTGCCGTCAATAAACTGGCCGACAGAGGTAGTCTGTCCGCAAGAGGCATCGTCACCAATGTACAGGACTTTATCTGCACCACCGCCAAAGCTTTGGGATTATAAATATTTGCGGCAAAACACACCCTGTTATTCATAAGAAAACGAAGAAAGCTGGATTCCTTACACTGCAAAGGATTCCAGCTTTTTTATCTGGTATGTTTTCTTAAAGGAAATTGGCTTTCTCAGCTTTTTGAAATTTCAAATAAATCTGGCACTAGCTTCTGTTTTCTGAATAGGATAGTATAACTGACAAAATGAAAGCGGGGAGTCATCGTATCCTTTTTTATCACTGCTACTGGAGAGGCCCCCTTCCGCCTCCCTGCTGTCTGCAAATCTGCTGTATCTGCCCAACAGGCGGAACTGGCGGAGAAACAGGATCGACCGTGGAAACAGGGGCTACCGGAGAAACTGGCGCCACTGGCGAAACCGGCACCACTGGTGAAACCGGCGCTACTGGGGCAACTGGGGCTACCGGTGAAACTGGCGATCCTGGCCCTACTGGTATTTCCGGTGATACTGGTGAAACAGGGCCCACAGGGGCAACTGGCACTACGGGAGCGACCGGCGTTACTGGTGCGGCGCTACGGGGGCGACCGGTGTTACTGGTGCAACTGGAGCGACTGGCCCTACCGGCCCCATACCGGATGACATTTTTGCATCTTATATCAACACCCAGTTTCCCCTGGTTCGCGGCACACAGCTTTCCTTTTTTCCTGATGTGCGAGATCCCACAGGAAACATCGTCCAGACCAGTCTGGAACAAATTTCTCTTGCCCCTGGATATTACCTGATTTCCTACAAAATATCCGCCCTGTTTTCCTCACCGAACTACCTGTAAATCATCCCTTTCTATAATGGGACTTCGCATCTGGAAACAGGCATTTACTTTGCCACTGCCGCCAACGGCTCCACAGCCTGCAGTTCTGCGCATCTGATATTAAACGCCCCTGTGGCCACCACGCTTTTCTTCAACTATTCCGGCTCTGCAAATGCCACCGACGGAGAATTTAACCTGACCATATTAAAACTCCGCCGTTTTGCCTAAACTGCATTTTCCCCTTTCATGGAACTTATTGTGTTCCCGTAAAATCGTGCTATAATAAGAAACATGCAAAGCACAATAAGGAGGGATTTCCCATGAAAGTAATACTGGTAAACGGCGGCCCACACAAAGAAGGCTGCACATATACAGCACTGCGTGAAGTCGCAGACGCTTTGGAACAAGACGGCGTAGAAACCGAAATCTTCTGGCTGGGCAATGACCCCGTTGCCGGATGTATTGACTGTGGCTACTGTAAAAAAACAGATCGTTGCTTCCGCAATGACTGTGTTAACGAATTCCTGGAAAAAGCTGAAGATGCTGACGGCTTTGTCTTTGGCACACCCGTTCACTTCGCTTCCGCTGCCGGGGCTCTGATTTCTTTCCTTGACAGAGCTTTTTACGGCAGAGATTTCAGCGGAAAAGTTGGGGCTGCTGTGATCAGTTGCAGACGCGCCGGCGCTACGGCAACTTTTGATGAAATCAACAAATACTTTGCCATCAAAGGCATGCCCATCGTCACATCCAGCTACTGGAACATGGTTCACGGCAATACTCCCGAAGAAGTCAAACAGGATCTGGAAGGCATGCAGACCATGCGGATTCTGGGCAAAAATATGGCTTGGCTTTTGAAATGTATCGAAGCCGGGAAACAGGCTGGTGTTCCCGCACCGGAAAAAGAAGAAAAAATCTGGACTAATTTTGTTCGTTAAGACCACAAAAAAACCGGAAGTTTCTGTTTTTTCAGAAATTCCGGTTTTCTTTTTTTACAGTTCTTTTTCCAGATGGGTAAGGAGGCCTTCACAGCCTTCTAAAATATCATCATAAGTTACATCAAAATTTCCTGTGTACCATGGATCCGCAATGTCTCTGGGATGGTCGGAAAAATCCAGCAGACAACAGATTTTTCCTTCCGGATCTGCGGGAAGAATCCGTTTGATCTCCCGCAGATTATATTTTTCCATGCAGATGATGTAATCATAATCTTCGTAATCCTGTTTTGTCACCTGACGGGCATATTTTCCCTTTGTGGAAATGCCGTACTGCGCCAGTTTCTGCACAGTACCACGGTGAACAGGATTTCCGATCTCCTCTCTGCTGGTTGCAGCGGAAGCAATGGAAATCTGTTGGGACAGACCTTTTTTCATAACCATATCTTTGAATAAAAATTCTGCCATTGGGGAACGGCAGATGTTTCCGTGGCAGATGAATAATACATTTATCATACTTTTTATTCCTTCCTCATCATACATTTTTTTGATATTTTATTCTACCACAACTGCCGCTCTTTTTGCAATTTCTCCTGAATTTTCCTCTATTTCACTTCCAATATTTTACATAAATAATACAATTACATAATTATTATTTTGTAAGATATAGAAAACTGATTCATTCCCTATTGTAATTCTTCTTTATATTCATTAAAATATGATTATATTGTGTTATTTTGCATGGTGTGCTTTTGATATTTCATGTATCACAACCGACACCAAGCCTCTCACAAAACATTTGGCTTGCCAAATGGATCAACTATAATGCTTTATTTTTAAAAGGGAGACTATGTAACATGAAAAAACGGATTTTTGCTTTGCTGACTATGGTATGCCTTGCTGTATCTTTGGCTGCCTGCGGCGGAAGTGCAACACAGGAAGAAACAACTTCTGACACAACTGCAGAAACAACAACTTCCTCCGACGCATCTGACAGCGATCTGCTTTCTCTGGTAGAATTTTTCGCCGCTGATGGTGAAGAAGTTCAGAGCATGCTGGATGCTATGCTGGATGCTATGCTGGATGCTATGCAGGCACAGTATGAAGATCAGGGTATCAGTGTAAAACTGTATGCTGAAGGCGATGAAATGCATTACAATTTCACAATCGACAGCGTTGTAACAACAGAAGAAACTCGCCCCGAACTGACAGAAGCACTGAAAGCAGGCACAGAAGCATCTGCTACATCTTACTATGAACTTGCAAAAACTGTAAAAGAAAGCGTTTCCAACGACGTTGTAATCGTAGTGCTGACATTCTTCGATGGCGAAGGCAACGAACTGTATACCCAGTCCTTCTCCTCCGCTGAAGAAGCTGCTGCTGAATAAGATTTCTTTTTTGACGCCGCATATTGCGGCGTCTTTTTTATTGCTTCTCAGCAGAACAAAAAACAGTCTTTCAAAAGAAAGGCTGTTTTTTTCTCTATTCTGTTTTTACTTTTCCAGCAGCAGTTCGCCCTGCAAATACAACACAGCTTTTCCGGCAATCTTCACACGTTCTCCAGCATCCACACAGAAAAGTTTTCCGCCGCGTTCTGACCACTGCTCTGCCAGCAATTCTTTTTTCTCCAGCCGTTCTGCCCAGAACGGGATCAAACTGCTGTGGGCAGATCCTGTGACAGGGTCTTCATTTACCCCCATTTTCGGGAAAAAGCATCTGGATATAAAATCACACCCACTGCCTTTTGCCGTAACGACGCAGCCCGTTCCTTGCTCCATATACAGCATTTTTTCAAAATCTGGCGCACAGTTTTTCACCGCATTTTCGTTTTCCAGTTCCAGTACAAGATCTCTGGAAAGATAAGCCCCCGTAATGGGCATACCAATGACTTCTTCCATTTCCTGTGTGACAGGTATCTGTTTGGGCATCCGGCTGGGAAAATCCATTTCAAAATACGCGCCCTTCCGTACAACAGTCAATTCTCCACTCAATGTGGAAAAAGTCATGGTTTCCACTTCCGGGTCTACAAAATTTGCCACCACATAGGCTGTCCCCAGTGTAGCATGCCCACAAAGGTCAATTTCCGCCTTTGGTGTAAACCATTTCAAGTCATATTTTCCCATTTCATGACGATATACAAAAGCTGTTTCGGACAGATTATTTTCCGCTGCAATGCGCTGCATCAATTCCGTATCCATTGCTTTTTCCAGCACACAGACCCCTGCCGGATTTCCCCCAAACACATGCTCCGCAAATGCATCTACTACAAAATACTTCATCAAAAGACCTCCTTCTCTTGTTTTCCCACAAAACATTTCCTATAATCTGATTATAATGACTAAAAATTCACCATGCAATCGAATCATTGTATGCAATACAATTTTGAAAGGATGTGTTTTCATACCTGTCAATTCATTTGATGATTATCCTATGTCATGGAAACCGAAAAAGGAATTGCTGACAGCCCCTAAGTACCGTGCATTGGCAGACTTACTCGCTGATGATATCCTCACAGGTAAACTGTCGCCTCACACAAAGCTGCCTCCCCAGCGGGAACTGGCAGACTATCTAGATCTGAATCTCAGCACTGTCACCCGGGCATTTCAACACTGTACCCAAAAAGGACTCATCTACGGCATCACTGGGCGAGGTACCTTCGTATCCCCTAATGCTGCCATTGACATTTCCATTGCCGATGAAAAAGAAGAAGCATCTTATATCGAAATGGGCATCATCAAGCCCTTGGACGCTTTTAATACAGAAACCTTCACTGTCATGGAGCAGGTACTCCGAAGAAGTGGTATTTCGCTTTTGGATTACAGTTACCCCATGGGAACTCCTTATCAAAGAGCCGCTGCTCAAAAATGGCTGGCGCATTTTTCCATAGATGTTTCCCAGTCAAACATCGCCATCACTGCCGGTGCTCAAAACGCCCTTGCCATACTGCTTCTGACATTATTCCGCCCCGGAGATAAAATTGCCACAGATCATTATACATACGCCAATTTTATTGAACTGGCAAACCTGATGCAGATCCGACTGGTGCCTATTTCTGGCGACAAAGAAGGGATACTGCCGGATGTTCTGGAAAATCACTGTCGTTTACAGCAGCTCAACGGCATTTATCTGGTTCCCAATTACCACAATCCCACAGGGCACATCATGAGCCAGTCCAGAAAAGAAGCCCTGGCTGCCATCATTCGCAAATATCAACTTTTGGCAATCGAAGATGACATTTATGGATTTTTGCTGGAAAAACCAACACTGCCTCTGGCACATTTCGCACCGGATCACACCTGTTATATTTGCAGCTTGTCAAAATCCATCTGTTCCGGTCTGCGCATTGCCTATTTGACCTTTCCCACACGGTTTGCCGCAGATATCCGGTGAGGAATTTATAACGTCAATGTGAAAACAGCTTCATTGAACAGTGAAACAGCCGGAGAACTGATTTACAGCGGAACTGCCCAAAAGATCATACAGCAAAAGCGGATAGAAGCCGCTGCCCGCAGTGAAATCTGCAAAAGCTATTTCCCGGAAATTGCAGCCCAAACACTCGGATTCTCCCTGTGGCTGCCTTTGCCAGAAATGTTCTATGAAATAGACTTTGAACATCTGGCGCAAAAACATGGTATTTCCGTCTGTCATTCTCACCGTTTTCTTGTAGGAGATGCAGATGCACAGCAATATCTGCGGATTGCCCTATCCTCCCCTAATTCAAAAGAAGAACTGGCACACGGGCTTTCCATATTGCGTGACTTATTTACTTCCGATATTCATGAAAAATCTTTCTGTATATAACAAAAACCCCTATTCCATAGAATAGGGGTTTTATTCTTATCTGACCACTGCCGGATTCACATGAACCATACAATGTTTTACTTCCGGGAAATTCTCCTCAATGGCATCGTGAACGCCTTCCGCAATGGCATGGGCTGCTGTCAGAGTCAGATTGCCATCAGCGGCGATTTCCACATCCACATAAGCTCTTGCGCCAAACTGTCTGGTCTGGATGCGGTCAATGCCCATAACGCCATTCTGGGCTTCCACAACGGATTTCATTTTTTCCAGTGTTTCAGAATCACATGCAGTATCCATCATTTTATCAATGGCATCTTTGAAAATATTATAAGACGCTTTGATGATGAACAGGGAAATGACTACGCTGGCAATAGGGTCACAGATGGGGAATCCCAGCATTGCGCCGCCGATACCGATCAAACTGCCTACGGAAGACAGGGCATCAGAACGATGGTGCCAAGCATCTGCCATCGATGCGCCGGAATTTACCTGTTTTGCTGCAATTCTGGTGTAATGATACATGCCTTCTTTTACTACGATGGAAAGGATTGCGGCTGCCAATGCCAGTTTACCGGGAACCTCCAGGGCACTTGCTTCCGCACCGAAGATTTTTTCCACACCGCCTGCCCCAATAGCAAAGCCTGTGATACACAATACCATTGCCAGCAGGATCGCTGCCACGCATTCCATTCGTTCATGGCCATACTGGTGGTTTTCATCGGAAGCCTTTGCGGACATCTTATAGCCAATCATTACGATGATGGTGCTGAATACATCTGATGCGGAATGGACACCGTCGGAGATCATGGCACCAGAATGGGCAATGAACCCCGCTGCCACTTTAAACACCGATAAGATGATGTTGACGATCATGCTGTTGGTGGAAACCCGCATAACGATTTTCTCATTTTGTTTTGCCAAATCATTTGTCATAAAAAATCCCTCCTAATTTTTACCTCTCCACCCCTTCTGATTTTACACAAAAAAAGACACCCGTAGAACATAAAACTGTCCCACGAATGTCTGTCATTCGCTGCAAAAAATGCCCGACCACACGGAAAAATCCGCTGTCTGCTCAGTTTGTACTGTATGTGCGAAGGTCACTTCGTATGTGCAGTGCAAAGAGTTTTTATGATTTTATCTCAAAAAATCGCAGTTTGTCAAGCATAACATTTTTTAGATGATGCCACTGCCAAAAATCAAAAAGATGCTGTTTATGTGAACATCTCTTTGGAAAGTTTCTTATTTATCCTTTTCGAAAAAATCCCGGACTTTTTCACCGAAAGACTTCTTTTCCTCTTCAGGCGCAGAAGCTTCGGTGTTGGCCGCCCCCGCCGGGGCATCACCGTAAAACTGCCGCAGCAGATCTTTCTGGCGTTCCGTCATGCTGGTAGGGATTTTTACCTTCAGTGTGACGATCTGGTTCCCTCTGATCTTCGGGTTACGCAGGTTCGGTACACCTACGCCGCGGAGGGTAACCACTGTATCAGGCTGTGTACCGGGTTTGATAGTATATTTCTGTTCCCCATCAATGGTCTTGATGGTGATTTCTCCGCCCAGTGCTGCCTGTACGAATGTGATGGGCACATCACAGTAAATATCGTTGCCTTTACGAACAAAGACACGGTTGGGCTGTACGTAAACGCTTACCAGCAGATCGCCGTAGCCGCCGCCGTTTTCGCCCAGTTCCCCTTTGCCGCCCAGACGAATGGTCTGACCGTTGTCGATGCCCTGAGGAATCTTGACTTCGTATTTCTTTGTCTTTTTAACTCTGCCGGTACCACGGCATGTGGTACAAGGTTCTTTGATGATCTTACCAGTACCATGACATGCGGAACAGGTACGAACGGATGTAACAGCGCCAAACATGGACTGCTGTACAAAACGTTCCTGACCGGTACCGTTACATTTGGAACAGCTTTCTGCATGAGTGCCGGGTTTTGCGCCGGTACCATGACAGATTTCGCATTCGTCCAGAACAGGTACGGAAATTTCTTTGGTACAGCCAAAAATGGCTTCTTCAAAAGTCAGCTGAATGCTGACATTGATGTCTCTGCCACGTCTGGGGCCATTTCTTCTGGCAGAACCACCGCCGCCAAAGCCGAACATGCTACCAAAAATATCCCCCAAGTCGCCCATATCAAAGCCTTCAAAGCCGCCGCCGTAGAAACCGCCGCCGCCCATGCCGCCCTGTTCAAAGGCTGCGTGACCAAACTGGTCATACTGCGCACGTTTTTCGGGGTTGCTCA
>OGKX01001188.1_pt1 | contig 11866 bp, 10 predicted proteins | sample 1572541 | NCBI WGS metagenome assembly OGKX01 (sample SAMEA2581982, study PRJEB24529) | metagenome | biome: Human gut stool | place: China | collected 2011
CAACCTCTCTGGCAGTTTTTGATACAGCCGGAGAGGTTGTTTGTGCAAAAAAGCGGTTTCTTCCGGTCAAACCCGGGCAGCTGGGCCTGCGGCAGAGCGATGCACTGTTCCACCACACCACAGCACTGCCGGAAATGCTGCACGAGCTTGCGCAGGAGTTTGATCTGACCCGCATCGACGCTGTGGGTGTCTCCCAGAAGCCGCGCCCGGCAGAGGGTAGTTATATGCCGTGCTTTCTGGCCGGTGTGAACGCGGCGACGGCATTTGCAGCGGCGCGGAACATCCCGCTGATTTATACGACCCACCAGCAGGGCCATGCCGCTGCGGCGCTGTTTGCAGCCCGCGGCGCAGACTTTTTTACGCAGAAAGTCCTGCTGTTTCATATTTCCGGCGGCACGACGGATCTGCTGCTGTGTGATGAGGTACGCACGATCACCCAACTTGGCACGAGCACGGACCTTTACGCCGGACAGGCTGTGGACCGCGTGGGCGTCAAGCTCGGGTTTGCCTTCCCGGCGGGTGCAGAGGTGTCTCGCCTTGCTGCAGCGTGCCCGGAAGAGATCCGGCCGAAATCTAGCGTGAGGGGCATGCAGTGCAGCCTTTCCGGCCTGGAAAACCAGTGCAATGCCCTGCTTGCTACGGGCAAAAGCCCGGAATATGTGTGCAAGTACTGCCTGCTCTGTGTGGCCGATACGGTGGTCAAAATGACAAAGGCTGCGCAGAAGGAATACCCGGGTCTGCCGGTGGTATGCGCCGGCGGCGTGATGAGCAGCGATGTGATCCGCCAATGGGTGCAGAAACGCCTGCCTCAGGTGTATTTTGTGCCGGGACAGTATTCCAGTGACAATGCCATTGGCGTGTCCATTCTTGCGGCACGGGAGGCCGGTTTATGGCTGAAGTGATCACGGTTTCGGCGCTGAACCGCTATGTCAAATCTCTTTTTGATGCAAACGACCGATTGTTTGATCTGGCATTGCGCGGCGAGGTGGCAAATTTTGTGCAGAACGCGCGCAGCGGGCATTGCTATTTCACCCTGCGGGATGAGCAGGCCAGCGTAAAAGCGGTGATGTTCCGCTCGGATGCGCGGCGGCTTGCGTTCTGTCCGGAAGAGGGGATGCGTGTGGTCGTGCGCTGCCGTGCAACGCTCTATGAGCGGGATGGCGCATTCCAGTTGTATGTCAATGAGATGTTCCCGGACGGAATCGGTGCAGCACAGCTGGCATTGGAGCAGCTCAAGGCCCGGCTGGAACAGGAGGGCCTGTTTGATGCGGCACACAAAAAGCCGCTGCCGCAATATCCACGATGCATTGGGCTGGTGACCAGCAAGACCGGCGCGGCTTTACAGGACATCCGCAATGTGATCAGCCGCCGCTGGCCGGGTATCCGGCTGCTGCTCTGCCCGGTCATGGTGCAGGGGTTTGAAGCGGCTCCGCAGATCGCGGCGGCCATCCGGACGCTGGACCGCAGCGGCAGGGCAGATGTGATCATCGTGGCCCGCGGCGGCGGCAGCCGGGAGGATCTGTGGGTGTTCAACGCTGAGGTGATCGCGCGGGCAGCCTTTGCCTGCAAAACACCGCTGATCAGCGCCATTGGACACGAGATCGACTACACGATCCTGGACTTCGTGGCAGACCAGAGAGCCCCGACGCCCTCGGCAGCGGCAGAGCTTGCGGTGCCGGACCGGGAAGAACAATGGAATATTTTGCAAAATTTACAACAAAATATTTCTGAAAATATGCAAAAACGGCTCAAGTTGTGCTATAATGAGCTGGAGCAATACAACTTAGCGTTGGAACGCAAGCCTGCGCATCACATCTGGAAGAGGGATTTTGACCAGCTGGAACAGGCTGGGCAGACGCTTCAGATCCAGATACAGCGCCGGATGCAGGCTGCAAATATGCAGTTGGAACATGCCGCAGCACTGACAGCCTCTCTGAGCCCGTACCGGGTCCTTGCCCGAGGCTATGCAATGATCACCACGGGCAGAGGACAGATCCTTCCGGCAGACCAACTGGAGCCGGACAAGACCATCTACATTCGCAGCGCTTCCCGCCGGGCAAAGTGCCGGGTGGAGGCCGTGGAGGAAATTGATGAAAGCACCCAAAAGCTATGAAGAGGGCATGGAGCGCCTGAATGCCATTCTGGCCAAAATGCAGGACGAGCAGACGACTCTTGCAGAAGCCGTCAAGTTGTATGCGGAGGCAGCATCTCTGATGGAATACTGCCATACTGCGCTGGAAAAAACATCGCTCCAGATCGAGGAGATCGACGCGAAGATCACGCAGACCATGCAGGAACAGCGGGAGGAAAACTGATGGATTACAAAACACAATATCAGATGTATCTATCGCAGGCTTCTGCCGCGCTGGAAGACGCCTGTGCAAAGTTTCTTCCGGAGGAATCGGAGGTATGCCGTGCGGCGCGGTACAGCCTGCTGGGCGGCGGAAAACGCATCCGGGCCGTGCTGGTGCTCAGTGTCTGTGATATGCTGGGCGGTGATCCGCAGACGGCCAGAGCTTTCAGCGCTGCGGTGGAAATGCTGCACTGCTACTCGCTGATCCACGATGATCTGCCCTGCATGGACAACGATGACCTACGGCGCGGTCGCCCCTCCTGCCACAAGGCATTCGGGGAGGCAACGGCCATGCTGGCAGGAGATGTGCTCCTGACCGAAGCCTTTGAAGCAATCGCCAATGCACCGGCTTGCCCGCAGGCCTGTGTGCAGTCCGCAAAGGCGCTGGGCCTTGGTGCCGGCAGCCGCGGCATGGTGTATGGGCAGGAGCTGGACCTGAAATACGAAGCACTGGCAGCGACCGAGGAACAGCTGCGGCTGATCCACCGCAATAAGACCGGTGCTCTGATCAACGCAGCCGTCCAGATGGGGGCAGCTGCCGCCGGTGCCGACGCCGACCAGTGCCGAGCACTGGAAGCATACGCCTACGGCATTGGTCTGGTGTTCCAGATCGTGGACGATGTGCTGGATGTGACCAGCACGCCGGAACAGCTGGGCAAGCCCATTGGCAGCGACAGTGAAAACGGAAAAACAACGTTTGCAACGCTGTATGGCGTGGAGGGCGCAATGGCTCTTGCACAGCGCGTAAACGAAAAGACCTGCAGCGCTCTGCGCGAAACATTCGGCGAAAAATCGGCCTTTCAGGAGCAGCTTGCGCAGCAGCTCCTGACACGCAAACACTAAAACGGATCATCGTCCGGGAAAGCAAAAGGAAACGCTATGCAGTTCATTTATGAGATCCTTTCATTCAACCGCATCCTGACCGTGTCGCTCCTGGCATGGTTCGTGGCGCAGGTGCTCAAGACCCTGATCAACTTCATCCTGCTGGGCAAATTCCAGCTGGAGCGCATGTGGGGCGACGGCGGTATGCCCAGCGCCCACAGCGCCACCGTCTGCGCAATGGTCATTGCCACGGCACGGTGTGAGGGCATTGACTCTGCCATTTTTGCAGTGGCCTGTGTGGTGGCCATCATCACCATGCACGACGCCATGGGCGTGCGCCATGAGACCGGCGAGCAGGCAAAGGTGCTGAACCAGATGATCGACCAGTGGATCGAGGTCAGCGAAAAGAACGCCCCGTTCCTGCAGAACATGCATCTGAAGGAAATGGTCGGCCATACTCCGCTGCAGGTGGTCGCAGGCTTTCTGGTGGGCCTTGTGGTCGGCCTGCTGTACCCGCTGGGCCTGTGAGACGTGCCAGCAGGGTAGGAAACATTGCATGAAGGACGTGTGATTTGGTTATGGAATCGTTGCTGCTGGACAACATTGATCAACCCAGCGATCTGAAAAATCTGAACAAAGAACAGGTGAACAAGCTCTGTGCGGAGATCCGTCAGTTTTTGCTGCGGAATATCTCCCGCACAGGCGGTCATTTGGCGTCCAACCTCGGCGCAGTGGAGTTGACGGTAGCCCTGCACCGGGTGATGACGACGCCAATGGACAAAATCGTTTTTGACGTGGGGCATCAGTGCTATACGCACAAACTGCTCACCGGCCGACGCAGCGGCTTTGCAAAACTGCGCCAGCTGGATGGCATTTCCGGCTTTCCGAACCCGAACGAGAGCGAGCACGATGCCTTTATTGCAGGGCACGGCAACACAGCGCTTTCGCTGTCCATCGGCATGGCCTGGGCCAAGAAGATCCGGCATGAGCCGGGCTGGGTGGTTGCGGTCATCGGCGATGGTGCCTTTACGGGCGGCATGGTCTACGAGGGCATGAACAACATCGGCTCCCTGGACAATCTGCTCGTGATCCTGAATGACAACAAGATGTCCATTTCCCACAATGTGGGCGCGCTGGCGCGGTATCTGACCCACCTGCGCACGACGACTGCATATTTTGACGCCAAGGACAATGTGCGGAGCTTCCTCGACAGTGTCCCGGTGGTGGGTACCCCGCTGAAAAAAGCCCTGACCGAGGGTAAAACATTGCTCCGACGGGCAATGTACCACTCGACCATGTTTGAGGACATGGGGTTCCAGTACATTGGGCCGGTGGATGGTCACAATGAGGAAGAACTGGAGCGGACCCTGCGCACCATCAGTCAGCGGCCCGGCCCGCACTTTCTGCATGTTGTGACCAAAAAGGGCAAAGGATATCAGCCGGCCGAGATGAACCCGGGCAACTACCACGGGGTATCGGCCTTTGACCCGGACGGAATGCCCGACCCGGAGGTGTCTCCCAAGGAATCGTTTTCGACGACCTTCGGGCAGGCGCTTGCGCGGGAAGCTGCACAGAACAGCCGCATCTGCGCCATTACCGCGGCCATGAAATATGGCACCGGGCTGCAGTTCTTTTCACACAGTGCGCCGGAGCGGTTCTTTGACGTGGGCATGGCAGAGCAGCACGCTGTGACCTTTGCGGCGGGTCTGGCCAGTCAGGGTATGCTGCCGGTGGTGTGCATTTACTCCACCTTCCTGCAGCGCTCTTACGATCAGATCCTGCACGATGTGAACCTGCTGCAGGAGAACGTCGTGTTTGCCATTGACCGCGCGGGTTTTGTTCCGGCAGACGGAGAAACGCATCAGGGCGTTTACGACCCGGCTTTCCTGAGCCAGATCGGTATGCCGCTCTATGCACCTTCCAATTATGCGGAGCTGACCTATTGGCTGCACGAGCTGCTGAAGGACGGCTGCAGAGGCCCCCGTGCGATCCGTTATCCGCGGGGCGGGGAAAATGCCCGTCTGGCGCAGTATGACTGCAGCGGGCAGGACTATGATTTCCTGCACAGAACCGAGGGTGCCCAGGCGGTGCTGATCAGCTATGCGGATGAAATGGATGATATTCTGACTGCATGTGAAAAACTTGCGGAGCATCGTATCAATTGCGACGCACTTAAACTTGTAAAGCTGTTCCCCTTTACAGAAAAAATGATCGAAGCTGTGAAGGATTATAAAATCGTGCTATTTGCAGAAGAATGTGTGGAATGGGGCAGCATCGGGGAGCATCTGGCCTATTGCCTGCAGCAGGCGGGCTGGAATGGAACCTTCCTGCACGCTGCTGTGCATACGGCCAACCTGCCCCATGCAACCGTCCCGCAGATCAAGCAGGTCACCGGGCTGGATGCCGACACCCTTGCACAGCAGGTGATGGATGCCTGGATGAAAGGAGAAAACATATCGTGAAAATTCGGTTGGATCAATATCTGGTTCAGCATGGTCTGATCCAAAGCCGTGAACGCGCCAAGGCCATGATCATGTCCGGTGTGGTGTTTGTCAACGAACAGAAGGTGGACAAGGCCGGTGAGATGATCAAGGAAGATGCCAAGGTGGAGGTGCGCGGGCACGACATCGGTTATGTCAGCCGCGGCGGCCTGAAGCTGGAAAAAGCCATGCAGTGTTTTCCGCTGACGCCCAAGGGCAAGGTGTGCATGGACATTGGTGCATCGACCGGCGGGTTTACCGACTGCATGCTGCAGAACGGTGCGGTCAAGGTCTACGCAGTGGATGTGGGCTACGGCCAGCTGGCCTGGAAGCTGCGCACCGATGAGCGCGTGATCAACATGGAGCGCACCAACATCCGCAGCGTTACGCCGGAGGCTCTGGATGAACCGATCGAGTTCTTCAGCGTGGACGTTTCCTTTATCTCGCTGCATCATATTTTTCCGGTGGCACAGGCCATCACCACGCCGGACGCCATGGGCGTCTGTCTGGTCAAGCCGCAGTTTGAAGCCGGGCGCGAAAAAGTGGGCAAGAACGGCGTGGTGCGTGACCCCGCCACCCACCGCGAAGTGCTGCACAATGCCATGGGCTATGCGGCTGCCAACGGATTTGCTGTGCGCGGGCTGGATTTCAGCCCGGTGAAAGGTCCGGAAGGCAACATCGAATATCTGATGTTCGTGCAGAAGAGCGAGGAGCCCTGCGTGCTGGACGATGCAGCCGCCGAACAGGTCGTGGCTGCAAGCCATTCCACGCTGGACCGCTGAACGATACGGATACAGAACCAAAACAGGAGGCTTCGGCATGACGGTTTACATTTCTCCGAACCCCGGAAAGATCTCGGCCAGTGAGGTCGCTCTGCGTGCAGCGCAGATCCTGCAGAATCATGGTGCATCGGTGCTGATGTGCGAGGATCTGCGCACGGTCTGCAATGCGGCCGGCGTTGTATATCTGCCGCTGGAACAGTGTCTGGAACGTACGGACGTGATCCTGACCATCGGCGGAGACGGAACGATCCTGCATGAGGCGAATCTTTCGCTCAAGCATGCAAAGCCGATCCTGGGCATCAACCTGGGCCGCTGCGGTTTTCTGGCTACCTGCGAGGTCAGCGAGATGGAAAGCAAGCTGCCTGCCGTGGCGCGGGGCGAGTTCCAGCTGGACAACCGGATGCTGCTCTACGCCCATGTTCTGGGCCATGACGGCTGGGAAGGCCATGCACTGAACGACGTTGTCGTGACAAAAGGCCGCCTGCAGCAGGCCATTGATTTCAGCATTTACTGCGATGACATTCTGGTGGAGCATTACCGGGGCGATGGTGTGATCGTTGCGACGCCGACCGGCTCTACTGCGTATTCGATGGCCGCAGGCGGGCCCATTCTGGATTCGCAGACCAAAGGCGTGGTCGTCACGCCGATCTGTCCCCACAGTCTTGCCAGTCCGGCCATGGTGTTTGCGCAGGAACGCAAGCTGAACATCTGCGTCGGTCAAGTGGCCGACGGCGAGGTGTTCATCAGCTGTGACGGTGCAGCAGGATTCCCGCTCAAGGCGGGCGCAACGGCAGAAGTCCGGCTTTCGGATCAGGTGGTGCAGCTGATCACCTTCAGCAAGGCGGATCAATTCCAGGCCATCGACCAGAAATTGCGCAGCAGACGATAAAAGGAGATACGACGAACTATGGCACATGTCCGCAAAGAAGAAGCAAAAAGCAAGGGAGACCGCTTGCAGACCATTCTCCGTCTTGTGCAGGAGCATCCGATCAGTCGGCAGGAAGTGCTGCTGGACTATCTGCGCAAGGAAGGGTTTGATGTGACTCAGGCCACGATCTCGCGGGATATCCGGGAGCTGTGCCTGGTCAAGGCTGCCACTGCAGAGGGCTACCGCTATGTTTCCAGCCGGAACGAGAGCTTTAACCCCAAGACCCAGGGCCGGTTTGAGACGATCTTTCATGAGTCGGTGCTGGGGGTGGACTATGCAGGCCATGTGGTGCTGGTCAAGTGCTATTCCGGCATGGCCAATGCAGCCTGTGAGGTATTTGACGCATTGCAGTGGAAAAATGTGGTCGGCACCCTTTCGGGTGATGACACTTTTCTGATCGTTGCCCGCTCCGAGCGGGACGCCAAGACCATCTGCACGGAACTGACCCGGCACATCGGGTAAAACAAACGCGGGAGAGACGATAAACCATGTTAAGCTGCCTGCAAATTGAAAATGTCGCGGTCATCCAGAAGGCAGAAGTTCATTTTCAGCCGGGGCTGAACGTCCTCACCGGTGAGACTGGTGCGGGCAAGTCCATTCTGATCGACTCCATCAATGCGATCCTAGGCAATCGGACTTCCAAGGATCTTGTGCGCACGGGTGCGTCCAAAGCGGTGATCCGTGCGTCTTTTGCGCAGATCCCGGATGTGGTGCTGGACAAACTGGAAGCGGCCGGTTATGAGCGCTCGGCAGAGCTGCTTCTGAGCCGTGAGATCACCGCCGAAGGAAAGAGCAGCTGCCGGATCAACGGTATGCCCACCACGGCGGCTGTGCTGCGGGAGCTGTGCGGAGGTCTGATCAACATCAACGGCCAGCACGACTCGGTGGGACTGCTGAATCCGGCACACCATCTGAGCATTCTGGACGATTATGCGCAGAACGCCAAACTCTATCAGGAGTATTATGTGCTGTACCGGAGCCTGGTCAAGGTCAAGAAGGAACTGGACGCCATGATCACCGACGAGGCGGAAAAGCAGCGACGGATCGACCTGCTGAGCTATCAGGTGCAGGAGATCGAAGAAGCCGGACTGACCGCCGGCGAGGAGCAGACCCTGGAAGCACGCCGCAAGGTGCTGGCCAACGCGTCCACCATCCGGGACCGGGTGGCAAAGGCCCATGCGCTGCTGTCCGGGGACGATGACACCCCCGGCGCAGTGGATCTGCTGGGTGAAGCATCCAACGCCATGGATACGGCCGCCCAGCTGGACGAGTCACTTTCCGGGGTGTCCGGCACGCTGATGGACCTGTACTATTCGGCCAAGGACGCAGCAGCAGAGCTGATCGACCGGCTGGATGCCTACGACACGAACGACGCCGAGCTGGATGAGATCGAACAGCGGCTGGATCTGTTGTACCGTCTCAAACGCAAGTACGGTGATACGGTGGAGGACATCATTGCCTTTGGACAGAAAGCACGGGAGGAACTGGAACAGATCCAGTTCTCGGAGCAGCGGCACGATCAGCTGCAGGCGGAAAAGCTGCGCCTGTATGGTCTGGCGCGCGAAAAGGCGGAGTCCTTGACCCAGACCCGTCTGAAAGCTTTTGACGAGCTGAATGCACGCATTACCGATACCTTGCTGTTCCTGAATATGCCGGGTGTGCGTATGATGCTGCACCACGCCCGTGGGCCGCTGGCAAGCCACGGACAGGACAGCGTGGAATTCTACATCTCCACGAACGCCGGTGAAGCCCCGAAACCGCTGGCCCGCATTGCCTCCGGCGGTGAGCTGAGCCGTATCACCCTTGCCATCAAAAATGCGCTGGCAGACCGGGATGCAGTGCCCACGGTGATCTACGATGAGATCGACAGCGGTGTTTCCGGCAAGGCCGCCGGACGGATCGGTGAGGTGCTGCGGCAGAGCGCACAGGGACATCAGATCTTGTGCATCACCCATACGGCACAGATCGCCGCACTGGCTGACTGCCACCTGCTGATCCAGAAAAATGTGACGAACGACCGCACTTATACCGAGATTCACCCGCTGGATACGGAGGGCCGCGTGGAAGCACTGGCCCGGTTGATCTCCGGCGATCATGTGACCGAGCTTTCCCGGGCAAATGCGCGGGAAATGCTGGGTACCGGCCGCCAGTAACAGGGGAGCGTTCCCGTCGGAATCCGGGGCTTGACAAGCCCGTGTTCTTGTGATAAAGTAAGTTTTGTTAATGGCGATGAAGGGAATAAGTACCCTGAAGTGTTCTGTCCAGAGAAACCCCGGTTGGTGCAAGGGGCCGCAGAACAGCAGGCGAATACCTCCCGGAGCTGCAGGCTGAATGCTGTCTGAGCTAGTAGGCTGTGCCGCGTGCGAGCGTTACAAACGCAGGAGTGTCACTCTACTCTGGGGTGCGCACTCGTGAGGCCGTCTCTGTGAAGAGGCGGCAAACAGAGGTGGTACCGCGAATTTTATCGCCCTCTGCCAAATTTATTTTGGCAGAGGGTGTTTTATTTTCCCTCTGCCCGACAAACAGGAGGAAATTTTTATGACTCTGTACGAAGAACTCAAGGCCCGCGGCCTCGTGGCTCAGATCACCGATGACGAGATCATCGACCTCATCAACAACGGCAAGGCTACCTTCTACATCGGCTTTGACTGCACCGCCGACAGCCTGACTGCCGGCCACTTCATGGCCCTGACCCTGATGAAGCGTCTGCAGATGGCAGGCAACAAGCCCATCGCCCTCATCGGCGGCGGCACCACCATGATCGGCGACCCCTCCGGCCGCACCGATATGCGCAGCATGATGACCCCGGAGACCATCCAGCACAACTGCGACTGCTTCAAGCGCCAGATGGAGCGCTTCATCGACTTCGGCGAGGACAAGGCCATCATGGTCAACAACGCCGACTGGCTGCTGAAGCTGAACTATATCGATCTGCTGCGGGATGTGGGTGCCTGCTTCAGCGTCAACAATATGCTCCGGGCCGAGTGCTACAAGCAGCGCATGGAAAAGGGCCTCAGCTTCCTGGAGTTCAACTACATGATCATGCAGGGCTACGACTTCTACGAACTGAACAGAAGATACGACTGCGTACTGCAGATGGGTGGTAACGACCAGTGGTCTAACATCATTGCCGGTGTTGAACTGATCCGTCGTAAAACAGGCAAACCCGCTTACGGCATGACATTCAAACTCCTGACAAACAGTGAAGGCGTAAAAATGGGCAAAACCGTCAGCGGTGCTGTATGGCTTGACCCCGAAAAAACATCTCCTTACGAATTCTACCAGTACTGGAGAAACGTGGGCGATAAAGACGTTGAAAAATGTCTGGCTCTGCTGACATTCCTGCCTATGGATGAAGTACGTCGTCTAGGCGCACTGGAAGGCAGCGAAATCAACAAAGCAAAAGAAGTTCTGGCATTCGAACTGACTAAGATCGTTCACGGTGAAGAAGAAGCAACCAAAGCACAGGAAGCTGCAAGAGCTCTGTTCGGCAAAGGTTCCGCTGCTGGTTCCGCACCTACCACAGAACTGCCCGCTGCTGACTTTGCAGAAGGCATGGATATTCTGACACTGCTGACCACCATCGGTGTTGTTCCTTCCCGTTCCGAAGGCAGACGTGCAGTACAGCAGGGCGGCGTAAAACTGGCCGAAAAACCCGTAACAGACGTTGACTTCAAAGTAACAGCAGATCTGTTCACAGACGGCAAACTGCTGGTACAGAAAGGCAAAAAAACATTCCACAATGTTGTTTTGAAATAAACGTTCATACTTCCATTCCAATAAAGCAAAAACGTCGGAAATGTTTCTTTCATAGAAACATTTTCCGACGTTTTTGTTTTTAATCAATCATATATCCCGCTTTCCGCAGAGCTTCCAATCCTTTCTCCAATTGATACCCTTTTAATAGGATATAATCCGTCTGATATGTAGACACTGCAAAAATCCCCACACCAGCCTCTGCCAGCACACCGGAAATCCGGGATAGTATCCCAATCAACGAAAATTCCAATGTTCCAGCAATGCGGAATGCCCGCCATCCATCTTCTCTTTCCAAAGTTTCTTCCGGCACATGCTCTGTTAAACACACCAGAGAAAATTCTCTGTCCGTTTTTGCCGCAAAACAAAAAGGCTGTGTCCAGTCCACTTTTACCTCATCACTGATACGACATACAGAAAATGCATATGGCAGCACTTCCAGCCGTTCTGCAACTTTTTCTGCCAATAAATACTGTTCCAATTCTTCCACGCTGTCAACCAGATAAGTTGCTCCTGCTTCTTTCAACTGCTCCTCTGTGCGGAATCCCCATGTGACGCTGACACAATCCATGCCTGCCGCCTTTGCAGTAGCCAAATCCACCTCTGTATCCCCCACATACAGACAATCTATCAAAGATACCTCCAGCTGTTCCGCTGCCGCTTCCACCATATCTCCTGCCGGTTTTGGACGCAGACCATTTCCTTCCCCCAATGCCAGATCAACAGCATCTCCAAAGTATTTTTC
>OGKX01001195.1_pt1 | contig 11824 bp, 8 predicted proteins | sample 1572541 | NCBI WGS metagenome assembly OGKX01 (sample SAMEA2581982, study PRJEB24529) | metagenome | biome: Human gut stool | place: China | collected 2011
AGTATGAGCTGATTGATAAGCAGTTTGACTGTATGGCAAAATATCTTTCATGGGACATGCTTTTCAATAAATCATATTATGCAACAGCCAGAGATGAACTTGAAAAAAATAAGAATTCCATGAACGAACTTGAGGGAATCGGAAAAAATTTATAAAGCACACTCCAAATTCAAGTTTGCATATTTCATTAAAAGGCACATATTAAAATTATAGGCGTTTGCGAAACGCCAAAAGCCGCATAAATACGGCATTTTTTTGTTGTTAAAATAAAATATCTCCTCAAGGTTTATGGTAAAATAGAAATGCCTAGAAACTAATTAACCAATCCACCTAAAGGAGATATACCTACATGATAACATATAAACAGCTCACTTTGGCAGAAATTTTTGAAGATTGTCAAAATAAATTCGACAACGACAAATATCAGTTCCTTTCGCTTCTTGATGAAGCCATTAACCTTGATGAAATTGTTCCTGTTTCTTTTATTTCTCATTTTTACGCCAGTACCGGAAGACCTCGCAAACATCAGCTTTATCCAATGCTTAAGGCACTTCTTATCCAGCGTATTTTCTCAATCCCGACGGACACACTCCTGATCGTATTTTTGAAATTTTCCCAGGAACTGCGTGATTTCTGCGGTTTTGATGTTGTTCCGGATGGTTCCAAATTTACACGTTTCAAACAGGATTTTTTATCGGACTTACAATCTATGTTCGATCATCTTGTTGATCTGACCGAACCGATCTGCCAAAGTCTTGATCCTGCCCTTGCTTCCATGACAATCTTTGATACCTCTGGCATTGAAGCATGGGTTACAGAAAATAACCCAAAATATGCCAATCGTATTATCAAGCAGCTAAAGGCTTTCAAAAAGTCCCATAACCTTGATGATTCCTATGATCCTTATAAAGCTGCTTATGGCTCTATGCCAACTCATGCGGCTTCCAATCAGGCAATCCAGCAGATGTACATCAATGGACATTTCTGTTACGCCTATAAATTTGGCATTATTACGAACGGGCTTGGTATTGTTCGTGACATCACTTTCTACAACAAGGACTTTCTAAAAAAACATCCTGATATCGTTGTAGGGAAGAAATCAGATTCACCGGATGAGGATAAATCCCTTGCCGATTCGAAAGCACTTCTTCCAGTTTTAATTGACTTTTTCCAGAAACATCCTTTAATAAATTCAAAGACGTTTCTTGGAGATGCTGCGTTTGATGCCATTAACATTTACAAATCCCTCTTTGAAGAAATTGGCTTTCAAAAAGCTTTTATCCCTTTAAAAACAAAGCTTTCTGCGGAAGGAACCGACTATACTGTCAATGAAAACGGTATTCCCTGCTGTCCTCACGATCCATCACTTCCGATGCGGCGTGAAGGAAGCAGATCCCATTTGCGGAGCAAACTTCCTACCATGAAGTTTGTATGTCCAAAAATGAAATGGGAATACAATCCTGCCGACAAGTCAAAACATCGCGTATGTCATTGTGACAATCCATGTACATCTTCTTCCTGCGGACGAATGATCTACATTTATCCTGAAAAGAACCTTCGTGCCTATCCTGGTGTAGAACGCGGCTCACAGGAATGGGAGGATACTTACAAGATCCGTGTAAATGTTGAAAAGTCAATCAACCATTTCAAAGATAGTTTCTGCATTGCAGATCGTAAAACACAGAATGAGAGAACACTTCATGCTGATTTACTGCTTGCAGGAATTACCCAGCTTGTTACTGTGCTTGTCGCTGATAAGATTCATCAATACCAATACATCCGGAGTTTGAAGCCTTTGATTGCCTGATTATTAATATGCATACAATCTTTTCTTCGCAGTTTATCTGGGAAGTCTTTTAGTCATGTTCAAATTTAGAAGTACCTATTTTTCATCTTAAGAATCCTGCGTTGCAGGATTCTTACCGCTTTTTAGTCAGGATTGCGAACTTGTTTCGCAATTACCTATTCTGAAAATCATTGTAAACAGTTTAATGAAAAAAATCAGATTATTCAAGGCAATATTTTACGCAAAAAGAGTAAATTTTTATAGTTTACAGCGGAGGAAACAGTAACACACAGAGTTGTGTGAAATGCACAAAAATATATTGAAAAAATTGAAAAAATAGTATAAATATGCTATTATCATTATAGTGAATCACGCAGATATTCGAAACCTGCTTTACTGTTCGCTTATAACCGAATAGCTGCTTTGCGGAGGTTTTACCTGATTCGGTTAAATAAGTAAAAGGAAGTAGTAATTTTTATTGGGTTATCAGGCAGGGGATGATGCCTGATCTTATGGGGGATAAAATTTAATATGTACAAAATATTATTGGTAGACGACGAAATCCTGGTCAGGGATGCAATCAGGGAGAACATTGACTGGAAAAGCCTGGACTGTGAGCTTGTGGGGGATTGTGAGAATGGCAGACAGGCAGTGGAATTTGTGCAGAGCCACAAAGTGGATGTTGTATTGACAGATATCTGTATGCCTTATATGGATGGTATGGAATTGAGCGAGTTTCTTCATGATAATTATCCGGATATTCTTATTGTTATATTCAGCGGTTTTGGGGAATTTGAATATGCGAAGAAAGCAATCCGTTATAATGTAAGTGAATATATGCTCAAACCTGTCACAGCAATGGAACTGACAAAAGTGCTCCGGAATATGAAAGAAAAGCTGGATTCCAGAAAAAAAGAACAGAAAAAAATGGAATCCCTGTCGCAGACTTCAAAGGATTATCACAAGAATGTGGATGTCATCCGGTCGAAAGCACTGGAGACTCTTGTAAATTGTACCAGAGATGTACAGGTAAGTCTTCTGGAACTGAAAAAGCTGGGGATCAGCTTTGACTGTTCGAGCTACAGAGTAGCTGTTTTTGATATGGACACTTACTCAGAAATGTATCAGGTAGATATGCATAAACAGCAGGAAAGCGCATTGATGTCCTTTGTACTTTTTAATATAAGCAATGAAATTGTGACCAGAGAGAACGCAGGTGTTGCTTATCAGGAAGGCAGTAACCGGGTATGCATTATATTTACAGGATGCAGATCCAGAGAATTCGGAGACAAAATACATAGTATCTGTCAGGAAATCCAGCAGAAAGTAAAAGAAGTGATCGGGATTGAAACTTCTATAGGAATCGGAAGCTGGGTGAGATCACCTCAGGAACTGGTCTATTCCTATAAGCTTGCTGAGAAAGCCATTGGCTATCGGTATCTGCTGGGAGGCAGCCTCCTTTTGGATATGGAAGAAAAGAAAACGGACAACAGTATTAATCTTATAAAATCTCTGGAAACACTGACAGAAGAGATAAAGGTCGGAAACAGGCAGAAAGTGACAGAAATCCTGGAGCAGATCGAGCATGAGATCAAAGGGGCACTGGTGGAGAAAAGTTATGCCTGCATTTATCTTCAGCAGGTGATACGTGCCATCGGAAATACCTGCCAGTCCCTGAGTGATGATCCGGAAAAGATCATTGCTCAGAGAGAGAAGCTTCTGAAAGAAGTTTCTCAGGCAAAAACCTTTGATAAAGCAGTGACATTGGTGAAGGAGTATGCTGAAGGAGTATTTGAATCACTTCAGGATCTGAACAGTTCCAGCGGCCAGAGGCAGGGAATGATGGCTATGGATTATATCCGAAAAAATTATATGGATCCGGATCTGAGTCTGAACAGTATCTGTTCTTATCTGAATATCAGTACCAGCTATTTCAGCACTATTTTTAAGGAGATGACAGGGGAAACATTTATCGAATCACTTACCAGGATCAGAATGGAGAAGGCGAAGGAACTCCTGGAGAATACAACTCTGAAGAATTATGAGATTGCGGAAAAAGTAGGATTTTCAGATCCACACTATTTCGGAATTTCATTTAAGAAGATGACAGGAAAAACACCTACCGAATATGCAAGGGAGAAACGCCGATGAAGATTTCTTCAAAATTTAAGAGTATTCAGAGTTCTATTTTCTGTGCGGTGTCGATCCTGGTATTAAGTGCTGTGCTGGTTGTGACAGTGGTATCTCTGAGATATACGAATTCATCTATTTATGAAAATTCTGTCATGTATACACAGACGATCATCAAACAGCTGAATCAGAATATAGATTCGTATATCAGTTATATGGATAATATTGCGTCAGTAATCGCGCAAAGCGGTGATGCTTATAAATATCTGTACAGTGAAAAAGGATATGGAGCCACAAAGGATGAAAATTACAGTGAATACAGACAGCGCCTTGTGGAACAGTTTAAAACGATCCTGAAGGGCAGGGCGGATATCAGAAATATCGGGATTGTCAGAGAGGATAAGAACTCTCCATCTCTGTTTGACAATGGATTATCTGTGAGAAATACATATGTAGATCTTAATACACAGCCATGGTATGCAGATGCAGTCGGAAAATATGACCGGTATAATCTGACATCTTCTCATGTGCAGAATGTGATAAAGGGAGAAAGACCATGGGTCATCACACTCAGCAGAGGAATCCGCAATTATATAGGAACAGAAGCAGAGGATGGAGTAGTTTTTCTGGATCTGAATTACAGTGCGATCAGTGAACTCTGTGCACAGAGCAGCATGGGAGATAAAGGATATGTTTTTATTCTTGATCAGAATGGAAATATCGTTTATCATCCACAACAGCAGCAGTTATATAATGAACTGCAGACAGAGAACATTTCACTTGTTATGAATGCAAAATCAGATATTGTTACTGTCGGAAAGGGAGATGACGAGAAAATTTATGCACTGTCCCATTCTGATATCACAGGATGGACTATTGTGGGATGCATGAATATGTCTGAACTTTTACGAAACAGCAGGCAGACAAGAAGTATTTATGTGCTGGTAGCAGTGGGGCTGATCATAGTTGCTCTTCTGATTTCCAGCCTGATTGCCAGGAATATTACGCTGCCGATCCAGAAGCTTCGTGATTCCATGAAAAGTGTGCAGAAAGGAAATTTTGATATTGAAGATATAGAGGTGATTTCCGACAATGAAATAGGAAGTCTTACCAGATCTTTTAATGTGATGACGCACAGGATACGGGAATTAATGGAGCAGAATGTAAAGGAGCAGGAGCAGAAGAGAAAAATAGAACTGAAAGCCCTGCAGTCGCAGATCAATCCACATTTTCTGTATAATACGCTGGATTCTATTATCTGGATGGCTGAAGGAAAGAAGAATGAGGAAGTGGTGATAATGACGGCTTCTCTGGCGCGACTGCTCAGACAGAGTATCAGCAATGAGGATGAGCTTGTAACAATCGGACAGGAGATTGAATATGTCAGAAGTTACCTCACGATCCAGAAGATGCGCTACAAGGATAAGTTGGAATTTGAGATAAAGGCAGATCCATCCATTACACAGGTACCTATCATTCGTCTGGTATTGCAGCCGCTCGTGGAGAATGCAATTTATCATGGCTTAAAATATAAAGACAGTAAAGGACTGTTGACAGTACATGGATATATGAAAGGTGAGAATGCAGTAATCGATATTACGGACGATGGTGTGGGAATGGATGAGGAAACCCTGAAACATATTTATGATAAGCATAAGGTGAATTACCGTTCCAATGGAGTTGGGGTGTACAATGTGCAGCAGCGTCTGGTTTTATATTATGGAAAAGATTATGGCATTATCTATCACAGTGAAAAAGGAAAGGGAACCACAGCATCTGTTGTAATTCCCGGAATACAGGAGGAATCCTATGAAAAGTCATAAAAAAGAGATTATAACAGTTGCAATCCTTATGGCGGCAGCAGTGGTGATTTTTGCCGGAATCCTGAAACCGGAGGCAACACAGACGAAAAAATGCTCCCTCATTTATATTCCAAAGATCAGGGATAATACCAATGATTTCTGGACTTCGGTAATATCCGGCTGTAAGATGGCGGCAGAGGAATATGAATCTGACCTTGAAATTCTGGCTCCGGATAAAGAAGAGAATATAGAAGAACAGAATAAACTTCTGAAAAAAGCCATTGAGCAGAAACCGGATGCGATTCTGTTTTCCCCTTCCAGCATGGATGCATCAGACGAACTTCTGAAGGAAGCAAAAGAAAAAGCAATCCGTATTACCTATATTGATTCCTATACAAAAGAAGAATTGCAGGATCTCACAGTTGCCACAGATAATGTGAATGCAGGCAGGATGTTAGGAGAGTATGCCAGAAAATTAATCGATAAAGATTCAAAGATAGCCATTGTCAGCCATGTAAAAGGTGTTTCCACGGCTGTGGAGAGAGAACAGGGATTCAGGGAAGGTCTTGGTGACTATGCTGATAACATAGTAGATATTGTCTACTGTAACTCACTCTATGAGAAATCCTATGAACTGGCGCAGGAACTGATGAGGAAATATCCGGATCTGGAACTGATTGCAGGAATGAACGAATATTCTGCAGTTGGTGTGGGAAGAGCAGTCAGTGATGCAGGAGCGAAAGATAAGATCGCAGTAGTTGGTGTGGACTGTTCTCAGGAGGCCATCAATCTTATGGAAATGGGCGTTTATAAGGGAATTATTGTGCAGAAAGCATTCCGGATGGGGTATATCGGAGTGGAAGAAACCATTCATATGCTTAACGGGGATGCAGTAGAGAAGAATATTGATTCAGGATGCGAGCTGGTTACGCCGGAGAATATGTATAACAGTGATATTGAACGGCTGATCTTCCCGTTTAGCTGACTGACGCGTTGAAACGACTGCGTAATATAAGGATAAAAGAAGCAAAAAGGTTAAATATTTCCGGATGAAAAAAAGGAAATATTTAACCTTTTTTTGGAAGATATTTCATTACAATTATCCGACAGGTAAGGTAAGATATAGAAAACAAAGAGATACGAAATAACGTAAGGAGGGTGAAAAACTTGGAAAAGTTGAAACAAAATCCAATTGTGAAGAAACTCGGTCTGAACAGAATCCTGTTAGCATGTATTCTGGTTCTTATGTTCGTAGTCTTCAAAGTAGTTCTGGGAAGTAAGTTCCCTGTAGGTGACAGTATCAAATCTACTTTGAACTATGTATACTTTCTGGGCTTTCTGTCACTTGGAGTAACATTTGTAATTGCCACTGGAGGAATCGATTTCTCCATTGGACCTGTAATGTTCTGCTGTGCCCTGATCTCAGGTTACTGCATGACATCTTATCATGTACCTTGTGCAGCAGCAATGGTGATCTGCATTCTGATCGGATTTGCATTTGGCGTGTTTAATGGCTGGATGGTATCTTATATGTCAGTTCCGCCATTTATCATTTCCATGGCATCTATGAACATTGCAAAAGGTATTGCATCTGTATTTACAAAGACACAGTCCGTCAGCTGGCCACTGGGAAGTGATCCTGTAAACGGATGGTTCAGAAATCTTATCTCCTATAAGGGATTCCCTGTAGGACTTGTGATTTTCCTGGCAGCAGCAGTGATCTGTGGGATTATTCTTTATAACACAAAACCGGGACGTTATATCCTTTGTCTTGGTTCTAACAGCGAAGCAGTAAGACTCAGCGGTGTTAATACAAAAAAATGGAGAATGCTTGCTTATGTGATCTGCGGTGTTCTTGTAGGAATCGGAGCAATTTTCTTTGTTGGTGCTTATACAACTGTTCAGCCTGGATACGGCGATCAGTACAACAATGAAGCGATTGCAGGCTGTGTAATGGGTGGTACATCCATGGTTGGCGGACTTGCTTCTATCGGCGGTACAGTCATCGGTGTATTTATCATTTCTCTTCTTCAGCAGGGTATCATGGCATTTGGTCTTGGTAAAGGTCAGCAGATGATCATCACAGGACTTATCGTAATTGTAGCAGTTTATGTCGACGTTTCTGCAAGACGCAGAAAGAACTGATCGGAAGGGAGGATGTAACAATGGGTGAAGTTATTTTGACTATGAAGGACATTGATAAGTCCTTTCCTGGAGTTCATGCTCTGGATCACGTTAATTTTGAAGTGAAACGCGGCGAAGTACATGCTCTTATGGGAGAAAACGGTGCCGGAAAGTCTACATTGATGAAAGTTCTTACCGGTATTTATCAGAAAGATTCAGGATCCATTACCTATAAAGGAAAGGAAACTGAATTCCATAACACAAGAGAAGCGCAGGATGCAGGTGTTGTAATCGTGCATCAGGAGCTGAACATGGTAGGTGATCTTACCGTAGCTCAGAATATTTTTATCGGACGTGAACCAAAGAAAGGGTTCAGCATTGATGATAAGAAAATGATCGAAGATTCCAAAAAACTCTTTCAGGAACTGAACATTGAAATCAATCCAAAAGAAAAGATGAACAATCTTACCGTCGGAAAACAGCAGATGTGTGAGATCGCAAAGGCTATTTCCCACAAAGCAGAGGTTATTATTTTTGATGAGCCGTCAGCAGCACTGACAGAGAAAGAGATTGCAGACTTATTCGAGATTATCCGTGATCTTCGTAAGAAAGGTCTTGGAATCGTTTATATTTCCCACCGTATGGATGAGATCAAAACGATCACTGACAGAGTAACAGTCATGCGAGATGGTGGTTATGTAGGAACGCTGATCACAGCAGACAGTACAAAAGAAGACATCATCAACATGATGGTTGGACGTGTCATTTATGAAGATCCTAAGGAACACAGCATGGTTGCACCGGATGCACCTGTTGTTCTTAAGGTAGAGAACCTGAATGCAGGTAAGATGGTTCAGAATGTAAGCTTTGAACTTCGCAAAGGTGAGATTCTTGGTTTCTCAGGACTGATGGGAGCCGGACGTACTGAGACAGCAAGAGCACTGTTTGGTGCTGACCCGAAACAGAGTGGAAAGATCTCTATAAGGGGAAAAGACGGACAGCTTCGCGAGGTAACTATCAACAGTCCTCAGGATGCAGTTAAATATGGTATTGGTTATCTGTCAGAGGACAGAAGAAGATATGGTTGTGTCGTACAGAAATCTGTAACAGAGAATACTACGCTGGCAACCATGGAAGAATTTACCAGTGGTATCTTCATTAATAAATCAAAAGAAAAAGAAGTTTCAGAGAAATACGTTAAAGAGCTGGCAACCAAAACTCCAAACTGCGAGCAGCTGGTAGTCAATCTTTCCGGTGGTAACCAGCAGAAGGTCGTTATCGCAAAATGGCTGACACGAGACAGTGAGATTCTTATTTTTGATGAGCCGACCAGAGGTATTGATGTTGGTGCCAAGAATGAAATTTACAAGTTAATGAACAGACTGGCAGCAGAAGGTAAATCTATTATCATGATTTCTTCTGAAATGACAGAAGTTCTCCGTATGAGTGACCGTATTATCGTTATGTGTGAAGGTAAGATTACAGGAAATATTGATATTTCCGAAGCCACACAGGAACACATTATGAATCATGCAACACGGAACATCAATTAAGGAGGAAAGTCATGACTAAGAAGAAAAAAAGTATTTTAAGTGATCAGAGATTTATTGTATTACTGGTTATTATTGTACTGTTTGCAATTTTCTCCTTTAAGAGCAGGGAGTTCAGACAGTATACCACAATCCTGAGTATGCTGGATTTCTCATATTATGATCTTCTGATGGCAATCGGTGTTACATTCCCTCTTATTACAGGAGGTGTAGACCTGTCAATCGGAACAGGTATGGTATGTTACGCATTGATAGCAGGATCTCTGGTAAGAAATAATAATCTTCCGGTTGTACTTGCAATGTTACTTTGCATTGTACTTGGAATTATTGTAGGAGCAGCAAATGGTGTGCTGATCGGTATTATGAACCTGCCGCCATTCCTTGCAACACTTTGTACCTGTATGATTACCCGAGGTGCAGGATCCCTGTGCAGTGCCACTCCCTGGCCGGGACTTACACAGGAGGGCGGATGGTTCCATTCAATCTTTAAGATTACAGTTGGAACAGGAAGAAGTGCTTCCCGTTATCCTATCGGTTTCTTATGGATGATTATTCTGGTCCTTGTAATGGAATATGTTCTGAATCATACAAAATTCGGTCGTTATACGATCGCGATCGGTTCCAATAAAGAAGCAGCAGCTCTTTCGGGAATCAACGTTAAATTCTATCATGTTATGGTATATGTAGTATGCGGACTCTTCACAGGTCTTGCAGCTATCGCATATGCGGCAGTTACACCAACTGTACAGCCTGGTACCGGTGCAGGACTTGAAATGGATGCCATCGGTGGAGTATTCGTAGGTGGTGTTGCAGCAACAGGTGGTTATGGATCAGTAATCGGTACTTTAGCCGGTATCTTCGTTATCATGCTTCTGAAAACCGGTCTTCCATATATCGGACTTCAGGCAAACTGGCAGCAGATCATTACAGGTGCAGTTCTTATCATTGCAGTACTGATCGATATCATGAAAGAAAAGAAAGCAGCAGCAAAATAATTTTCAAAACTGAATAAAGAAAAATGCATCTTACGACAGATGCAAAACAGCAGGATATGAAACAACGGAGGGCTTCCAGGGGATGTTCGGCGACAGTATTGTCATATGTGTATTTTGGGGAAGGCGGAACGAGAGAGGAAGCCTCCGGGGTATCATTTATAAAAAAACTATATTAAAAATGTATATTTAAAAGGAGGAAATTTTAAATGAAAGCAAAAAAAGTGATCGCATTAGTTATGTGTGCAGCAATGGTAGCAGGAATGTCCGCATCAAGCGTTATGGCAGCCGATATGCCGGAACAGTTCAAAGATCTGAAAGCTAATGAAGCTTATGATTTCCCGATGATGGTTAAATCTTTCCAGTCTACATACTGGGATGCAGCTCAGGAAGGTATGAAGAAAGCTGCTGATGAACTTGGTGTTACATACAAAGCACAGGGACCAAACAGTGAATCTGATATCGCTGACCAGGTTAACATGATCAACACAGCAATCGCTGCAAAGCCGGCAGGTTTAGGTCTTGCTGCATGCGATACTTCTTCCGTTCTTGATGCACTTCAGGAATGCGTTGACAAAGGAATCCCGGTAGTAACATTTGATACAGGTATCGCTGACGCTCCGGAAGGCTCTGTAGTATGTGAAGTTTGTACAGACAACGCACAGGCTGGTTCTGTTGCAGCTGAAAACATGTATAATTCAATCAAAGATGTTATAGCTAATGCAGATGGACAGGTTATCATCGGTGAAGTTAACCAGGATGCCACAGCTCAGAACATCCAGCAGCGTGGTGGCGGATTCATTGACAAAATGATCGAACTTATTCAGGCTGACGGAAAAACAGTTGCAGTTAAAGGTAACGAGTTCTATGTAAACGCAGCTAAAGGTGCAGATGCAAAAGAAGCAGACGCAGACGTTGTTATCCAGGTCGCTGTTCCTGCACAGACAACTGTAGAGCTTTGCTCAACAGAGGCTCAGGCAATCCTTTCTCAGGAAAACTGCATCGCTATCTTCGGTTCCAACCAGACAGCAGCAGAAGGTGTTCTTGCAGCTAATGCTAACCTGAACGTTCTTGGTTCTGACGCAGGAGCAGGCGATGTTATCGGTGTTGGTTTCGATGCTGGTTCTATCATTAAAGCCGCTGTACAGGATGGAACATTCATCGGTGCTGTTACACAGTCTCCTCTGATGATGGGTTACTATGCAATCTACGCTCTGACAGCAGCAGCTAACGGACAGGAACTTGAAGATGTTCCTACAGATGGATACTGGTATGATTCCACAAACATGGACAGCGAAGAAATCGCTCCTAACCTTTATGACTAATCGATAAGTAAACATCGAGAGGAAATGAATCCTTAGAATTAAGTATTAATTATTAATACAAATACAGACGCCGCACTGCCGTATGGCAAGTGCGGCGTTGTTGTTCAAACAATAA
>OGKX01001201.1_pt1 | contig 11794 bp, 6 predicted proteins | sample 1572541 | NCBI WGS metagenome assembly OGKX01 (sample SAMEA2581982, study PRJEB24529) | metagenome | biome: Human gut stool | place: China | collected 2011
TACTTTGCAACGGAGCCGCTACAAGGAGGCAGAGCAATGGAGCGAGAACCCGAATATCACCCCGCAGAAGAAGATGTTCCGCTCTCCGGACGTATATGGCTATTTCACCTCTACCTTCACGCCCGTGAAACGTTTCTCCGCCTCATTGACGGGAACCTATACGGGCAGCATGTTGGTGCAGCACTTGGCGGGTTACATTCCCGAGGATCGTGAGGAGAAGACTCGTGATTTCTTCGACTTGAACCTGAAGCTGTCTTACGACTTCCCGATCTTCAAGTCCGCAACCTTGCAGGTGAACGCCGGAATACAGAATATCTTCGACTCCTATCAAGATGATTTCGACAAGGGAGCGCATCGGGATGCCGGGTATATCTATGGCCCGGGAATTCCTAGAAGTTATTTCGTGGGGTGCAAGATCAGTTATTAAATACTCGGCGAGCCTTGCCGAGGGAGTTGGAAGGACTTTGAAGCATCCGGCGGCTATCGCCGGGGGATGTGGAAGACTCTTGGGATGCCCGGCGGGGGTCGCCGGAGGATCGGAAGGGAACTCAAGATGCCCGGCGGAGATCGCCGCAGAGTTCCAACCCGTTTCCAATCCTCCGGCGAGCCTCTACGGGGCTATTCCTCCACTATCCTCTCTATATAATTCGGCGGCAGGGTGGTGCGTGGTACTTTCATGCCGCCGAACCATTTATGCAAGGGCAAGTCGAAGCCTGTTCCATTCATGTAATTGTAGAGGGAAACGCGAAGCCCCTCGCTGAAAAGCTCCGGATCGCAGCCGGATAGCGCCTCGAACTGTACGTCATTACGGGCGAATCCGCCAAAGGGAGGCTCCGTGACACGGCAACTGTACTCGGCGGGGTGCAACCCCACAGGGCTATGCGCTGTCATGGCGAAACGATGCCAAAATCCGGATTGAATCAGCCCAAGCTCAAACATTTGCCGGACCGTTTCTAAGGAATCTATGGTTTCTTGAGCGGTTTGGGTCGGGAAACCATACATCAAATAGGCATGGACCATGATGCCTGCCCCGGTAAAGTTGTTGGCGACCCGTGCCACTTGAGCCACTGTCACCCCTTTATTTATCAGCTTGAGGAGTCGGGGAGAGGCTACTTCCAGACCTCCCGACACGGCGATGCAGCCACTTCGTTGAAGAAGGTCGCATAGTTCCTCAGTATAGCTTTTCTCAAAACGAATATTTCCCCACCACACGACGGTTATCCCACGGCGGATAATCTCCTGCGCCATTTCCCGTAGCAAGGCGGGTGGAGCGGCCTCGTCCACGAAATGGAAGCCGATCTCGCCGGTTTGCTCGATCAAGCGCTCCATACGGTCTACCAAAGTCTTGGCTGTATTCGGCTCATATCGTTTGATGTAATCCAATGAGCCGTCACAGAAGGCGCATTTCCCCCAGTAGCAACCGTGCGCCAAGGTCAGTTTATTCCAGCGACCATCGCTCCAAAGCTTGTGCATCGGGTTGGCCATTTCCATGACGGAGATGTATTTGTCCAGCGGCAAGCCCTCGTAATCCGGGAATCCGGTCTCGCTTTGCCGGCAAGCGGGGTAAGCGGGATTATCTTGATAAACGACCCGGCTACCGTTCTCGTCCAAGGAGAAGGTGCGTACCAGTTCCTCTTTTTGGATCGCCCCGTCCAGATAGCGTAACACTTGGAAGAGTGGGTCCTCTCCATCATCTAGCAAGAGGTAATCGATGTATTTGAAGAAGCGTGTATCCGTGATGGAGCGAAGTTCCGTATTCACGAAACCACCTCCCATAAGGATCGGGATATCGGGATGTGCCTGCCGTAGCCATTGGGCGAGCCGGAGGGTACTGAATAAATTCCCCGGGAAAGGTACGCTGAAAGCGATCGCCTTGGGCTTGCTCTTGGCGATGTGCTTTTCCAATAGCGGTTGCGTCAGGCGGTCGATAAAGCCGAAAGGTTTTTGGAGGGCTTCCTCGATCTCGTCGAAAGAGGAGGCGCAGCGGCCCAGATGCTCGGCATATCGACTGAAGCCGAAATCCGGGTCGATCGTTTCCCTGATCAAGTCGCAGAGATCCTCCAGATACAAGGTCGCCAGATAACGGGCCTTATCCCGTAATCCCGAAGTGCCGAACGCCCATTCCAGCTCCTCCTCGTTTTGGCTCCCGCAGTCGCTTTCGGGAAGGTAATCTTGGTTACAGATGCGATAAGCGAGAGGATCGTTCTTTCCCTGAAGGAAAGCGACGACGGCGGCTATCGTGTCGATATACCGTTGCTTATTAGCTAGCATCCCCCGGACTTTAGCCGGATATTTACCTTTCCGTCGCTCGATCTCGGCGAATAACTCCCCGAGACCCTGCGTGGAAAACAAAGCCAAGATTGTCTCGATACCCAGATCGGTCTGCCCGGCATGTACACCCTTTGCCTCCAAATAACCTTTTAGGTAAGCCGTGGAAGGATAAGGCGTATTGATCTGCGTAAACGGAGATAAAACCAGAAGAACCGAAGCTAATCCCATATCAACTCAACTAATTTTCAATTATTCAAGCTATTGTTGATAGACTCGATATAGTCCAGAATCTCATCCCGTCCCTCTTTCTTCTCCGAGGAAGAGAGGAAGATCGGAGGAAGCTCTTCCCAAGTCTCCAGTAATTTATCCGTATAGACTTTTAGGTTCTCTTTCAAGCGTCCCTTGCTGATCTTGTCGATCTTCGTGAAGATGATAGAGAAAGGACCCCGGCTCTCACCCAGCCATTCCATAAACTCCAGATCGATCTTTTGCGCCTCGTGACGGCAGTCCAAAAGGACAAATAGGTTGGTCAGTTGCTCTCGATCGAGGATATAGTTCTCGATGATACGTTTCAATTGCTCCCGGTTCTCCTTGCCTCGTTGGGCGAAGCCATACCCCGGAAGATCTACCAGATACCACTCGTTATTGATAAGAAAATGATTGATAAGTAAAGTCTTACCCGGTGTTTGCGAAGTCATCGCCAAGCCCTTCTTGTTGGTAAGCATATTGATCAAGGCATACTCCGGCTTATTACCCTCGGGGCATTTCCTTACGTCTGTGTTGCTGATAACAAATTCTGCGCTTTTAATTTCCATAAAATATAAATTAATGAATAATGAGTATTGAATAATGGCTAGGCTTAATTCTCAATTTTCAAATTTCCATTTTCAATTGCCGAAAGCCACAGCCCGGCGAACGTGATGCCTCCGTTTACCATAAGCATCTCGTAGCCGAACGTATAGCCTGCGTATTGTTTCACCAAGAAATCCGTGGCGAGGCAAATCAACGGGGAGGCTATACAGATATAGGGCACGTATTTGTCACGGGGTTTCCGCTTCGTGAAAAGCCCGAAAACAAACAGCCCCAATAGAGGACCATACGTGTACGACGCTATCATGTAGATCGCGTCGATAACGCTTCGGTTATTTACGGCCTTGAACGCCAAGATGATCAAGACGAACAAGACGGATATCATCACGTGTACCTTTAGGCGGGTACGTTTCGCCCTTTTCGCTTCCTCTCTCTGCACGCCGAGGATATCCACGCAAAAAGAGGTGGTGAGCGCTGTCAACGCCGAGTCGGCGCTACTGAAAGCCGCCGCTATGATACCGATCGTAAAGAAGATCAAGATACTCCCGCCCAAGATCCCCGAGGTACAAAACATCGGGAGGATATCGTCGTTGAGGGTTGGCAACTGGATGTTCTGCTGTGCCGCCAATGTCAGTAGCAGTACCCCCAGTGCGAGAAACAAGAAGTTGACCGGCGTGAAGGCGAAGCCATATGTGTACATGTTTTTCTGGGCATCCTTCAAGCTCTTGCAGGAGAGGTTCTTTTGCATCATGTCCTGATCCAGCCCGGTCATGACGATCGTGATAAAGATACCGCTGAAGAACTGCTTGAAGAAGTTCTGCGTACTATGCCAATCGCCGAACTCAAAGATCCGGAAATGAGGGCTTTCCACCAAGGTCTGCGCCATATCCCCGAAATCCAGTCCCATCTTGTCCTTCACCTGCCAGATGATCACGATCAACATTGCCACGAGACAAAGGGCCTGCAACGTATCTGTCCAGATGATCGTCTTGATACCGCTCCGGAACGTATATAGCCATACCAGCAGGATACTGAGGATAGCGGTCACGGCGAATGGGATGTTCCAAGCGTTGAACACGTAGGTTTGCAAGATCAAGACCACTAGATATAAGCGTGCGGCCGCCCCTACGATCTTCGAGAGCAGGAAGAATGAGGCCCCTGTCTTGTACCCCCTTCTCCCGATCCGGTCATCCAGATACGAGTAGATGGAGGTAAGCTGCAACTTATAGTATAGCGGTAGCAATACCTTGGCTATAATGATATATCCCACGAAGAAGCCTAATACAGTCTGCATATACGTCATATCGATCGCCCGCACCATGCCGGGTACCGATACGAACGTCCCCCCCGATAAGGATGTCCCTACCATGCCGATAGAGACGATATACCAAGGTGATTTCCTGTCCCCGAGGAAGAATGCCTCGTTGCTGTTATTACGCCCCGTGATCCATGCTATCAGCAGCAAGACGGTGAAATAGGCAGCGATAATAAAAAGGATGATATAGCTGTTCATGTATTGCTAACTTCTTTCTTTTTCTCCACAAAGATACGGCTTTACTTTGAAATAACGGGCATATGCGTGGATTCTACCGTGATGGGTTTCTTGATGCCCTTTAGGTAGTCCATGAAAGCGTCGGTCGATATGATACCTAAATTATCGAATTCCGGGATCTCGTAGCCCTTGAATAAAGAGGCGTCGTACCCGTCTCCGCCATCGGTGATGAAAGCGTCTAGGGTCACCACGCAAGGGGTATTGTCCTCGATCTCGGTCTTTTGCCCGTCTCTCGTATAGACTATTTTCTCGATCTTATTTCCGCTTAGGGTAAGCGTGAGGTCGGAGGATTGAAGGAAACCGTTCGGATTCTTCCGTCCATCCTCCAATAGCTTCTTCAACCGCTTGCCGTCGAAACGATAGGCAACGATAGCGGAGCCGAAAGGCAAGATGTTGCCGGCACGCAGTCGGGTGATATCTCCTTTCGGGAGGGCCGCACGTATACCTCCGTAATGGTTTACGCCGATCACCGGCTGATCCTTGTAAGCGGGCATCTCTTTTTGGAAACGCTGGGCGTAAGCGGCCGTGACCAACGCCCCGATAGGCGTATAGTCGAACTTATTGATGGTACGGTCGTGGATCAAGGCCTCTTTTGCCGTGGCAAGTTTCTCGTTCAGCCGATATTTATCCATGATCTTCTCCACGGCCTCTCGCATCTCCGGGTTCTCCTCGCAGGCTACACGCACGGTATCCCCTTGGATGAAAGAGATATCCCGGTGTCCGTTGAAATCCTGTATCTGGAACAGCAGTTTCCCGATATGGGTACCGTTTACGCCGGCTTGGATGATGGGAATGTTATTGATCTTATCGAGCACCTGCTCATGCGAGTGGGCGGATATGATGGCGTCTACCTTATCGATGAACGGCAGTCCTTGGGCGTTCTCCTCGGTGATGCGGTAAGGCATTTTCATATCCGTGCCGATGTGTATCAAGAGGATAATCATATCGATCTGGTCCTCTTTCTTTAACTGGTAGACGGTTTGTATGCAGGCTGCTCCCAGCGGATGCGTGAACTGAAGCCCTTTCAGGTTCTCCGGCTTGGTCTTGACGTAGGTGTCCGTCGTGGTCAGTCCGATGAAGGCTATACGTAGGGAGGAGCCATCTTTCAACTTACGCTCTACGATACGGTAGGGACTCAACCAGTCGGGGTGAGTATATCTCTTCTCTTCGGTGATATTGGCGGCCACATGGGGGATATTCAAGGCGGCGGTGTCCACTAGATAAGGAAGCCCCCAGTCGAACTCGTGGTTACCGATGGCGGACATTTCCACGTCCATCGCCTCGTACATCTCTTTGATAGGCTCGCCTTTCGTGATCTTGGAGAAATAGCTTCCGCTGAAATTATCTCCGCCTGAGACAACGATGGAATGCGGATAGCGTTGCTTCTCGTTTTGTGTCATTTGTACCAACCGGGCGGCTCCCGGCGTGATCCCGTCAGAGGCGAAAGCCCCATGGAAATCGTTGAATGAGAAAATGGCTAAAGTGTCTATCGAGCTGGACGGGGTGGCGATATCTTGTGCGAATAGGGGAGCGGTTAGCGCGCTGCCTAGCAAAATCGCTGATACGAATTGTTTTTTCAGTCCCATGGTTGTATGTATTAATAGGGACAAAAGTAGGAAAAATAACGGGATTCACCGAGGAAAACGCCCGATTCGTCGAATTCTTTTTGATCGTTTTAAACCTTCGGCCTACCTTTGTGTCATAGTAATAGCTCGTGAGAGTGAAAGCGAACCGGTTGTTCATCATAACCGGGAAATAGGTAAACATTAAGTCAAAGGGCCGCCGTCCGGATAAGATGCGGCCCTTTTGATTTATTCGGACTTGAGGTTGTTTACGGGATTGTCGTGGGTGGTACGGAATACGTTATATCCGGAAACCGCCAGTATGACGGTGAGTACCAATACGCCTCCTCCCACGAATAGATACCAGGATAGCTGGATCTTTTCCGAGAATTGCTCTTGCCATTTCTGGGAGATATAGAAAGCGATACCGCAACCAAGTAAGATGGCTGGCAATGCCATGGTGATGATATCTTTCAAGAAAATATGGAGTATGTCTTTTACCGTGGCTCCGTTAATCTTGCGGATCGCCATTTCTTTCCGGCGACGGTTCACCTCGTCGTTCGTGTATCCGATCAATCCGATGAAGACGATCAGCAAGGTGACGATACCACCGATCATGACGGAGTCACGGAATTTCCGGGAGGAGGTGTATCCTTCCAGCATCTCGCTCTTGAAGGAGATCACGTTGAGTTCTTTATCCGGGATGAGTTGCCCCATTAGATCCTGCGTCTTGCGTAGGGCCTCGGAAGAAAGGCTATGGTATCGAATGACCATATGTTGGGCCGCCCCTTTCGTATAGAACATGATCTTGGCTCGCGGATCTTCTCCCGCTATGGAACCTAGGCGGAAATCCTCGAATACGCCCCGGATCGTGAAGAGAGGCATCGACTCGGACTTGGTATCGTGTCCGGTTATTTGTACCGTCTTGCCCACGGCTCCATCCTTCCAGTCGGCGAAAGGTTTCATGTATTCAATGAAATTGCGGCTCACCAGTATCTCTTGCGAGGAGGTGGTATTCTCTGTGAAGTATTGTCCTTCTACGATCGGGATTTCCAATACGTTCAGGTAATCGTTTCCTACGTCGTAGAGGTCGGCGATGTTGAATAGTTCCCGGTCGTCTCCCGGAAGATAGACGTTATTGCCCGAGGCTCCCCAGAAAGGAAGGTTATAGCAAGTCGTGATGGCGTCTACCTCGGGCAATCTTTGGGTTTCCTCGATCAGTTTGGCACGCCCCGTGGAGTCTACGGCGCCGATATACACATAGGCGAGGTTCTCGGGATTGTATCCCGGATGATCATTTACCATATGGTCGTATTGCTTGCCTACCACTAGCAATAAGGAGGCGAGGAAGCTGATTGCCGTGAACTGGAAGAACAAGAGTCCCAGTTTCCAAAGGCGGCGTGCTTCACGAATGCTCCGGAAAACAGCCGCTACAGGAATGCGTCCTAAGAACCAGCCGGTAGCTATGCCCGTAGAGATAAGTACGACTATGACCGTGAGGCATATCGCCCACATACCGGTGGATAGGAATAACGATCGGACTCCCGTGCCGATCAGCTCCTTTATAATTCCTTGAAATCCTAGGATCAGAAGTACGACCAGCGCTAGCGCGACGGTGACGTGGGTCCCTACCTCGGACAACGCCATACCTTGGATATCCTTACCGCTCGCCCCGTAACATTTGCGTACGGCCATCTCTTTCGTGCGGTTCACGATGGAGGAGATCACGATCAATATATAGTTCATTACGGCGGTGAAGATCAATACGAAGGCGATGAACGAGAGGATCAAGGCCATACGTTTGGCCATATCGTCCTCCATATGTACGTTGGGTAGTTTGTGGAAGGTGAAGGTCAGTTCCACGCCGGCTTTCTTAAGGTCGTTTACGGGGAAATGCTTGTCGATCATCTGTCTCATTCCCGCTTCCAACTGGGCCTCTGTTGTACCCGGCGATACCTTGACATAACTTTGGTAGCGGTCGTTTCCGGTTAACATATGGGTTCCGTCCCACATGAACTTGCTGATGGAAGAAAGGGATACGATAATGTCATAACTCTGTTCGGTGTTGTCCGGTAGTTTCTTGAATACGCCGCCTATCGTGAGGGCTTGTCCCGGCGCGTCGTCAATCTCGAAGCGTTTTCCCATCACGTTGCCGCCGATACGTTCGGCGATCTCGTCGGATACGAGCACGTACATGGGTTGGGAGAGAACTTGCTTAGGGTCTCCGATGAGCATGGGGCGGGGCAATACGTCGAAAAGACAACTGTCCGCTAGGATGAAGGTCGCTTTGAGCCGATGCTTGTTGTCGGACATCGTAAAAGGGGAGTTTCCCCGGAAGTACGTATAGCGTGTGGCGGCCTCGATCTCTGGTGTCTCTTGTTTCAAGAGGGGGATTACTCCGGCGGGCGTTTGCCCGTGGTCGCCCACTTCCCCGTTCATGAAAAATTTCTCATATACTCGATAGATCCGGTCTCCGTTCGAATAGAAGTTATCGTAGGTGTTCTCGAAGTGGACTTTAGCGATCAGCACCAAGCCGATGGTCAGTCCTATACCCAAGGAGATAATCTTCATTACATTGTGTTGCCCTCTCTTAAAAAGGGAGCGAATTGCGATCCCGATGTTTTTCATATTGTTATTGTATTATTTTCTGGTAAGATAAAATCAAATACCGTGCCATTGTGTTTATGTGGTTGAAAAACAGAGGGGTGAGTGGCGTACGATTGTTTATGAGTGTCCAATAATTGGACAAGGGTGTCCAAAATCTGGACACCCTTGTTTAATACCTTTTCTCAATAGAGGCTCCGGGGAAATAATGCGTGAGGATTTTCCGGTACGAATATCCTTTGGCTCCCATCACGGCGGCTCCGATCTGGCAAAGCCCTACGCCATGTCCCCATCCGGCTCCTGTCAAGATGAAGCGGGAGGGGATATCAAGGCGGATATCCTTCTTATCGACAACAAAGGCCGAGCTGTATAGATGCGTCTCGGATAATGTCCGGCGTATCTCAAGCTCTTTGCCGATGGTGAACGAACGGCGTACCCCTACGATCTTGAGTTTCGTGATGCGTCCGGACGAACCTCTTTCCAACGGTATGAGATCGATGATCGGCCCGAAATCCATACCCGTTTTCCGGTGGATCAACCTTGATAGTTCCTCCTGCGTATATTCTACCTTCCAACGGTAGAAATCCGTGGTCTCTTGATCGTAGTTGTTTAGCACTTGGCTAAGGATCTCCTTGTCCGTTGTATTACAGAAGGCTTCGGGTGAGGTACGTATCCATTGTTCCGCTTCCCGCTCGTCCGTCAAGTCGGGATAGGAGGGAATCTCGTCATCCCTCAAGGCGGTAAGATAGGAGTGGGGAACCGGTTCCCAGCAATTCTCGAATTTCTCGGTCACGCCTCCGCAGCATTTCGAGAAGCGGGCGTCGCAGATCGTATCGTTATCCATCAATACCTCTCCACGTGTCTCTTTGATCACCTCCCTGACTATCGGGTTCGATGCCCGGGTAATACCTTGGTAACGCTGGCAATGGTCGTCGGCACAGACATCGAACAGATCATGGTCCTCCCGGTCGTACCAGCGGATCAAGGTCTCGCTGTCGCGGTAACAACTTTTATAGGGCGTAACCGATCCGTTCAAGTTGAAATTCTTCTCGACCTGCGCCAAGAGCCAGCTTCGCGAGATCACGGCATGGGCTTTCAGCAACTCTTTGGAAGCGTTGGCGCTCATCTCCGAGGAGATTACGCTGGTAAGGTATTCCTCCACGTCCACTTGGTTGATCGTGACGATACCTTTATCGGTCGCCACGAGGTTCAACGCTCCCTTGAAGCGTTGATCCTCCTGTCGTTGCCAGTGAAAATCCACGCCGATCGTGACCGCCTTCAAGTCGAAAGAGGATTGCGGGCTGGTCGGCTCGAAGAATAGCTCCTGATAAAGCTTCCCATTGTACACGATCTTGCCGTTTACCCAGAGGGCACGTTGCTCGCCTATGGTGAACGTGCCGGTTTCCGTATGTACATACTCCTCGTTAAAAACAAATGAGATTGCTTTGTGGGTCATGATTCCCACATTGATTACAGGTGCTTCCATATCCTTATTCCTTTATTCTATTCTTTTTTCGCGTTCAGGGAATTAAATGTGAGGTAAGCGATCATGACAAGGTACATGACAACCGCCAGTATCTCGGCGGCATTGCTAGATGCCCATTCCTCGTTCATCAAGTTGATTCCACCGAAACGTAAGGCCGCGCTGACCACGCCCATCAAGGCACCGCCGGCGATAAAGCCGGAAGCCAGTAACGTACCTTTCTCCAAGCGGGCCGAGTTCAAGCTTTGGTCTTTGCTACGGCTTCCTACGTACCAACTGATCGCTCCACCGATCAAAAGCGGCGTATTCAGGTCCAAAGGGATAAACATACCCAAGGCGAATGCCAACGCTGGTATCTTGCAGAAGTTCAATACGACGGCGAGGACGGCTCCAATCGCGTATAAAGCCCAAGGTGCCCCCGAGCCACTCATCAACGGCTCGATAACGGCGGCCATAGCGTTCGCTTGCGGAGCGGCCAATTGTCCGGTCGTGAAACCGTACGTCTGGTTCAATATCAAGATCACGCCTCCTACCGTAGCGGCGGAAACTAGTGTGCCTAGGAATTTCCAAGTCTCTTGCTTGGCGGGCGTACTCCCCAGCCAGTAGCCAATTTTCAAGTCGGTAATGAACCCTCCCGCCATGGAAAGCGCCGTACAAACCACGCCTCCGATAATCAGGGCGGATACCATGCCGGCCGGCCCTTTCAACCCTACGGCGACCAAGATGATGGAGGCGAGGATCAACGTCATGAGCGTCATGCCCGATACCGGGTTCGTCCCTACGATAGCGATAGCGTTTGCCGCTACGGTCGTAAACAGGAAAGCGATCACCCCGACCAGCAATAAGCCGATGGCAGCATGGAACCAATTATGAAGTACGCCGAACTGGAAGAACAGGAAGGTGACAATCAGCGATACGATGATACCGATCGTTATCACTTTCATCGACAAATCCTTTTGCGTACGTATAGTATTACTCTCCACAGCGTCTCCTTTTCCTTTCAACTCGTTCGCCGCCAAGCCTACGGCTCCCTTGATGATTCCCCAAGAGTTGATGATGCCGATCACCCCGGCGGTAGCGATACCTCCGATACCGATGTGGCGGGCGTAGGTGGTGAAGATTTGCTCGGCGCTCATGCTCCCGACGGTCGCCGTGATAGCGTCATTGCCGAACGTAAGCACGTCGGCGCTGAAAATGGCGGACATGGCGGGGATGATCACCAACCATACCAAGAATGAACCGGCGCAGATGATCAAGGAGTATTTTAATCCGATGATGTAACCCAGACCTAGCACGGCTGCGCCCGTATTGACTTTCAACACGATCTTGGCTTTCTCCGCCAGCATCTCGCCGGCCCCGACGATACGGGTACTGATCGTCTCGCCCCACCAACCGAAGGTGGCGATGATGAAGTCGTACAAACCTCCGATTAATCCGGCGAAGATCAAGGGCTTCGCTTGGCTTCCGCCTTTCTCGCCGGAGACGAGTACTTGCGTGGTAGCCGTAGCCTCC
>OGKX01001211.1_pt1 | contig 11688 bp, 10 predicted proteins | sample 1572541 | NCBI WGS metagenome assembly OGKX01 (sample SAMEA2581982, study PRJEB24529) | metagenome | biome: Human gut stool | place: China | collected 2011
GCAACATCGTGTGTGCCCAGCCCTTCGGCTGCCTGCCCAACCACATCGTGGGCAAGGGGATGATCCGCAAGCTGAAGGACGACTACCCCATGAGCAACATCGTTGCCATCGACTACGATCCCGGCGCCACCCGGATCAACCAGGAGAACCGGATCAAACTCATGCTGGCCAACGCCAAGGGCCTGGCTCAGCATCAGGCCGCCGTCCCCCACAGCAGCGAGCCTGTCCAGGTGGAGAAGCCCCGCTCCCTCACCCATGCCGGAGCCCACGCCTGAGTGTTCCGGACAAACAAACAGGACCAATAAAACGCTCCTTCTCCGGTCTCTCTCCGGAAAAGGAGCGTTTTTTCTATGCTTGATGTACAGCTCGGTCAGCGGTGATCCACCGCATACATATAGTCGATCAGATCCAGCACCTTGTTGGAATAGCCCCACTCGTTGTCATACCAGGCGATGAGCTTCACAAAGCGGTCATTCAGCATGATGCCCGCGGTCTCGTCCAAAATGGAGGTATGGGGGTTCCCGATAATATCGGAGGAGACGATCTGGTCCTCGTTGTAGCCGAAGGACTCAGAAGTAGCAGCCTTCATAGCAGCGTTGATGGACTCCTTGGTGACGTCCTTGCCCTTGACGACTGCGACCAGCAGGGTGGTGGAGCCGGTGGGAACAGGCACACGCTGAGCAGAGCCGATCAGCTTGCCGTTCAGCTCAGGGATGACCAGGCCGATGGCCTTGGCAGCACCGGTGCTGTTGGGGACGATGTTCTGTGCGCCAGCACGAGCACGGCGCAGGTCGCCCTTGCGCTGAGGACCATCCAGGATCATCTGGTCGCCGGTGTAAGCATGAACAGTGGTCATGATGCCGGAAACGATGGGATAGGTCTTGTTCAGGGTGTCGGCCATGGGAGCCAGGCAGTTGGTGGTGCAGGAAGCAGCGGAGATGACCTGATCCTCAGCGGTCAGGGTCTTCTCGTTGACGGAGTAGACAATGGTCTTCAGGTCGTTGCCTGCAGGAGCAGAGATGACGACCTTCTTGGCGCCAGCCTGGATGTGAGCCATGCTCTTCTCCTTGCTGGTGTAGAAGCCGGTGCACTCCAGAACGACATCAACGTTCAGCTCGCCCCAGGGAGCATCCTTTGCGTCCTTAACAGCGTAGATCTTGATCTCCTTGCCGTCAACGATGATGGAGTCCTCGGTAGCCTCGACGGTGTGCTTGCCTTCGCCGATCTTGCCGCAGAAAGAACCCTGAGCAGTATCGTACTTCAGCAGGTGAGCCAGCATCTTGGGGCTGGTCAGGTCGTTGATTGCGACGACCTCGTAACCCTCAGCATCAAACATCTGACGGAAAGCCAGACGGCCAATACGACCAAAACCATTGATAGCAACTCTAACAGCCATGTTAATAATACCTCCTAAATGTTCTTACCCTTTTCATCGGATAATCTCACGGTATCTTTATTGTAGTCCAAAACGCGAAAAGTTTCAAGTGCCTGCTAAAAAATTAACAACTCGTTTGTTCACTTTTTGGCTTTTGTATGATTTTTGTCCCTTATCTGGGCCGGTTTTCAGCAATTCAGCCAACAGAGTGCTGGCCTTTACTTCTTTCTGGCCGCAGGCCCTGCGGTGCGCACGGTGCAGAACACGCCCAGCGTCCCAAGGCAGGCCATGCCCAGACCAAAAAAGATGGAGGGCAGCGCCGTGAGGACGAACTGTGAGGGCATCGCCAGCGTCAGGGTCTGGGGCAGCTCCCAGCAGAATCCGAGGACAAAGGCTGCCAGACCGGAGGCGCACAGAGCTTTTCCATCCGACGTTTCGGGCAGCCAGAGCGCCCGCACCAGACTGGACAGAAAGACGAGCATCCCCAGCAGCACCCAGACCTGCGCCGTGGGTGAAACGCGGTGCCAGCTGGAGCTGTTCTCCATGAAGCGGCTCAGAACGCACCAGTAGAACACCAGTGTGCCCCAGATACCGGAGGCCATGCTCTTTGCGGGTGGCTGCCAGTCCTTCCGCAGCCAGCTCTTCGCCAGCCGGGCCAGCCACTGGCCACACAGAATTTCCAGTATCGCGCGAACAAACGAGCCTGCGCCAGTCATTCCAACGGCGAAGCGCAAAAATCCTGCGGCAGTAAAGAATGCCCCTGCCATCGCCGTGACGATGCCAGACGGTTTGCAATGGCCCCGCAGATTTTTCGGCTCACAGGCCAGCTTCCGGCCCGCAAACAGGCTCACCAGCACCGCGATGCCCAGCGCAGCATACCGCAGCCAGACCGAACCGACGATGCACAGGCCGCTTTCCAGGTCGGTCCAGAAGCCCAGATCCAGGCCCCGGCCAAGGGCCAGTGCCGTTCCTACAACAAAAACAAGTGTGAGTAATGGATTCATCAGCGTTCCTCGATCGGTTTATATTTCTGGCGCACACCCAGATACTTGTAGGCGGGCCGGATGATACGGTTGGCGAAGATGACCTCTTCCACGCGGTGTGCGCACCAGCCCGGCACACGGGCAATGGCAAACAGCGGGGTGTAGATGTCCTCGGAGATGCCCAGCATGTTGTAGATCAGCCCGCTGAACAGGTCCACGTTGGCGCAGACGGGCTTCGTGCTGCCCTTTTCCTCGGCGAAGATGCCGGGGGCCAGCCGCTCGATGCTGCACAGCATGTTGTACTCTTCCTCAAAGCCTTTCTCGTAGGCCAGGTGTCTGGCGCGGTTCTTCAGGATGACCTCGCGGGGGTCGCTCATGGTATAGACCGCGTGGCCCATGCCGTAGATGAGGCCGGAGCCGTCGCCCGCCTGCTTACGGAGGATGCGGCGGAGATACTCGCGGACCTCGTCGTCATCGTCGGGGTGCTCGACATGCTTCAGGATATCCTGCAGCTGGCGGTTGACCATCAGGTTCGCACCGCCGTGCTTGGGGCCTTTCAGTGCGCCGATGGCCGCCGCGATGGCCGAATAGGTGTCGGTGCCCGAAGAGGACAGCACACGGGTGGTGAAGGTGGAGCAGTTGCCGCCGCCGTGGTCCGCGTGGACCAGCAGGCACATATCCAGCAGCTTGGCCTCCTCGTGGGTGAACTTCTGGTCCGGGCGGTAGGTGCTGAGGATGTGCTCCGCCGTGCTCTGGTCGGGCTTGGGCAGATGGAAGAACATGCTCTGCTTATCGTAATAGCGGCGCTTCATCTGGTAGGCGTTGACCATCATGGTGGGCATGCTTGCAATGAGGTTGATGCTCTGGTTCAGGATGTTCTCCAGGCTTAGGTCCTCGGCGTGCTCATCGTAGGAATACAGGCCCAGCACACAGCGCTGCATCTTGTTCATCACGTTGGGCGAAGGCGCGTTCATGGTGTCCATGAAGCCATCGGGCAGTGCGCGGTGCTCGGCCAGCAGCGCACAGAAATCGTCCAGCTGGGTCTGGGTGGGCAGACTGCCGAACAGCAGCAGCCAGATGACCTCCTCAAAGACGAAGCGGTCGTTGCGGTAGGCTTCTTCCACGATCTCCTCGATGTTGACACCGCGGTAGATCAGCTTGCCGGGGATGGGGATGACATGCCCCTCCTGGTCCTTTTTGTAGCCGACGACGTCGCACACGTTGGTCAGGCCTGCCAGCACACCGGTGCCATCCGGATTGCGCAGGCCGCGCTTGACCCCCAGCCGCTCGCTGGTCTCCGGGTCGATGTAGTTGTTGGCAATGTACTCTTCGCAGAGCGTCCGCATCGTCTGCGGGTCCAGCGTTGCCACTTCTGCATGTTGATAGTTCATGCGCAGATTCCCCTTTCTGTTTCGAATTTCTTATACCTTTCCCTGCCATCCGCTCTGATGGCACATGTCTATCATAGCGCTTTTGTGAAATAAATTCAAGAAGAAGATGAAATCTGCGCTTTTTCTCTGCATGTTCCTGCTACACTGGCCCAAACGAAACTGCCTGTCCGGGAGGGGCTGCTATGAAACGTTCCTTTTTTCTGCTCTGTGCCGTGCTGTTCGTGCTAGGCAGTCTGCTGCCGCTGGCCGGATACCGGCTGGCCAAAACCGTGCTGGGGCCTTCGGCACCGGCGTCGTCCGCCGCGGCCCCGGAACCGGAAACGCCCGATGCCGCCTCTCTGCCGCCCTCCGACCGGGACAGCGAGACCTTCCTCATTGCCGACCAGAGCGATGGCGCGGTCGTGTCGGTGCCCCGCCGGGACTACCTCATCGGGGCCGTGGCGGCGGAAATGCCCATCACCTGGCCGGACGAGGCGCTGAAAGCCCAGGCCATCGCGGCCCACAGCTACGCCCTCTACTGCCGGGACCACGCACAGGACCCCACCGCAGGCTGGCTCACCGCCGACCCGGCCCGGCGGCAGGGCTATCTGACCGATGCCGTCCTCCGCAGCTATTGGGGCACGGCCTATGAGGCCAACTACGCCCGGCTCTCGGCTCTGGTGGATTCGGTCCTGACGCAGGTGCTCTACTATGAGGACGCCCCCGCCGGGACCAGCTATTTCGCCATCTCCAACGGGCAGACCGAAGCCAGCGAGAACGTCTGGGGCACCGCCGTCCCCTATCTCATCCCGGTGGACAGCAGCACCGACCAGAACGCCGACAACTACATCTACACTGTCTCGTTCTCTGCCGCACAGCTGCAGCAGCTCCTGACCGGGCTGGGCCTCACGCCCGACCTCTCCGCGCCGGAGGGCTGGTTCGGGGATGCCTCCCTCACTCCCTCCGGCTACGTGGCCTCCCTGCCCGTCTGCGGCCAGACCGTGACCGGCCCGGCACTGCGGAAGGCGCTGGGCCTGCGGAGCGCCTGCTTCACGGTGCAGTATCAGAACGGCAGCTTTTTCTTCACCACCAGAGGCTACGGCCACGGGGTCGGAATGAGCCAGTGGGGAGCCAGAGCGCTGGCCGAGCAGGGGCAGACGGCTTCGCAGATCCTCGCCCACTACTTCCCCGGCACCCAGCTGCGGCAGTAGCCGCGCGGTGCCGACAAAAAACCGCCGTGTGCATCTGCCCTGCACCCGGCGGTTTTTCGGTATCTTTTACTGGAACAGACTGTCCAGCCAGCTCAACACGCTGCTCTGGGTCATCGTCTCCGTCGTGGGGGTCTGTTCCACCACGGTGGTCTCGGTGGCCGTCTCTGCAGCCGTCTCTGCAGCCGTCTCCTCGGCCACAACTGCGGCCTCCAGCTCTTCCAGACCGACGCCGTCGTCGTTGGCGTCGGAAGTGATGTACCAGTAGCAGGACGCCCCAGCGATCGAGATGCTGGCGCTGGACAGCGGCACACGGCCCGCAGAAACGCCGTTCGCCGGGTCTGAGCAGTAGAAGACGCCGTTCGTGTAGTCGGTCAGCAGCACCGCGTGGGGCTGGCTGCGGTCATATAGGACGATGCCCTCCGGGTGCTCCTGCAAGATCCGGATGAGGGCTTCGGTCTTGGCCGCCTTGCCGGAAGGAAGGGTGGCGTAGCCAACGTGCATCGCATTGTATGTAAAACTGTGGGACAGACCGCCGGCCCACGCCGTGCTCTTGATGCTGTTCTCGGTCACATCGACCCAGCCGTCCAGACCATCGAAGTAAGCGCGGCGGCGCAGCATCATCGCGGCCGAAGCCAGTGTGCAGGTGCCGCCCCGGCTCTGCTTGAAGTAGAACCCGGCGTCAACGTTTAAGTCCACAGCCAGAGCCGCAGGCAGAAGCGTCATCATCAGCGCCAGCGTCATGAGCAGCGCCGACAGTTTTTTCCATGCGTGATGCGGTGCAGTTTCCACGTTGTTCCATCTCCCTTGAATCGCGTCGTTATTCACTGCCGTAAAGTATACCAGTTTGTTACTCTTTTGTAAACAGTCGTTCAGCTTTTTTCTCATATTTTACACGATTTGGTCACAATTCAGGAGCAGATTGCACAAAAGACTCTTTTGTCTGTTGTGGCTTTCGTACAAAAGTCTGTTGGTTCTTTCCGTTTTCTTTTTGTGCAGATTATGGTATACTTTCAAGCAGGACCAACGAAACCGAAACTTTGCAGGAGCAGGTAGATATGAAAGCAACCATCGTCATCCCCAACATCAACGGCAAGGGCTGGCTCAGGGACTCCATCGAGTCCATCTATGCCCAGACCGAACAGGATTTTGAACTCATCGTCGTGGACAACGGCTCCACCGACGAAAGTCTGGAGCAGGCCCGCAGCTATTGCACCCGCCCGAACTTCACCCTCATCGAGAACGGCCGCAACACCGGCTTCTCCCATGCGGTCAATCAGGGCATCGCCCACGCCAGAAGCGAATTCGTAGTGCTCTTCAACAACGACGCCTTCGCCGAACCGCAGTGGCTGGCGGAGCTTATCCGCACCGCCGAGACCGACCCCCGGATCTTCGCCGTGCAGAGCCTGATGATCCGCCACTTCGACCGCGAACTGGCCGACGACGCCGGGGATTACGTCACCTGGATGGGCTTTGCCTGTAAGACCGGCGACGGCCGCCGGGCCAGCCGCTACACCAAAACGAAGCGCATCTTCTCGGCCTGCGGCGGCGCATCGCTCTACCGCAAGAGCATCCTGGACGAGATCGGCGGCTTCGACGAAAACTTTTTCGCCTATTTTGAGGACGTGGACCTCAGCTGGCGCGCCAACAATGCAGGCTATCAAAATGTGCTCTGCCCTGCGGCCAGATGCTACCACATCTGCGGCGCCAGCACCGGTGCCGTCAAGTACAACGCCTTCAAGAGCCAGCAGAGCGGCCGCAACAGCATCCTGCTCCCGCTCAAGAACGAGCCGCTGCTCATGCTCCTGCTCAACTTCATCCCGCTGGCGCTGGGCTATCTGCTCAAGTGCTACAAATTCCACAAGCAGGGCTTTGGTGAGGCCTGGGACAAAGGGATGCACGAGGCCTTTGCCCTGCTCCGCTCCGGCCAGCTCGGTAAGCGCCCCTTCCGCCTGAAAGACCTGCCCAACTACATCCTGATGGAACTGTGGATGATCTGGAACATGGTGCCGTATCTGTGGTATCGGCTGGTCATCGTCCGGTTCGACCTGAAATAATTTTGATACAAAAAAGCACCGGAACCTTCCGTATCCTTTGGATCCGTGGAAAGTTCCGATGCCCTTTTTCAGTTCTGCGTTTATAACACCCTCAAGCACATCGTCAGCAGTTTCCCGGTGGAGACAACCGTGTGAAGACGGGCCGGATGTGAGGGGATAAAAAGAAAAGCAGCCCAAAACCTTTCGATTTCGAGCTGCTTGCAATGCCGGTGGTGGGGGTCTCCCGCGCACTGAGCAACAGCCCGCAGGGCTGATTGCTCCCCTGCTGTGCAGGGTCGTGCTGTTCGACCCGCTCACACGCCGCAGATAAAAAGAAAGCCCCCAGACAAGCTGGAGGGCTTCCTTTTTATGCCGGTGGTGGGGGTCGAACCCACACGTGTTATTAGCACAAGGGATTTTGAGTTTTTATCCTCATCTTCCATCTGGTGTCATCCAGTGATATCTAGTGATATCTGGTTCCCACTGTGCAAAGGCAAAATTCACGCCTCAACGAACAATAATTTGAAATATCCACGATTTTTCGATGCGTTTTTCCTCTACTCTGTTTTTTCGGTTTGGACCGCCCAAATGGAAATTGGAGGGATGTTCAGGAGGGATGCAGGGCAAAACGCTCCTCTGCTTAGGCACAAAACGAAAGGAAAGTCAAGGATAATGAATCAAAATCAAGCAAAAGAGTATTATAAAAAATTATTTGTGAACTATCCTGATGTGCTGTCTGTCGAAGAAGCAACAACTTTACTCGGTTTCAAAAGCCAGACTGCCATCATCAGAAGAATCCATCAACATAGAATTCGCTGCCTGAAAGTCGGACGATCTTTCATGATTCCGAAAGAATATCTCATCGACTATCTTTTGGATAGCTAAATTATATAGCCATTATATTACATAGCGCACCACTTTTCAATAAGAAAAGAGTGCGCTTTTTATTTTCAAACGAAAGGCGGTTGATTTTTTGAACACAAGCTGGAGCAAAACGTTGAAAAAGCCACATGACCCTTGACTACTTTTACGGACAAGCCGGAGAACTGTTTTCCTTCTACCGCATTCCCAAGGCTCTTTTTCAGGAGCCACGGTTTCAAGATCTGTCAACCGATGCAAAAACCCTGTACGGCATCCTGCTGGACCGCATGAGCCTGTCTGTAAAAAACGGCTGGCTGGATAAGCAGGACCGGGTATTCATCATCTACACCGTGCAGGAAGTTCAGGATTCGCTTGGGTGCGCCGACAAGAAAGCCACTAAGCTGCTCCGGGAACTGGAAAAATTCGGTCTGATTGAACGCAGGCGGCGCGGACTGGGCAAGCCTAATCTGATCTATGTGAAAAACTTCTCGTTAGATACGTCAATCGAACACTTCAAGAATCGTGATATTGACGATTCTGCAACCGCCCCGAATACGATTCAGAAACCGTCCGAAGTACGATGTAATAAGACTGATTGGAATGATACTGAGATGAGTGAGACTTATCCTTTCCATTCAGTAGAAACCGACGGGATGAGCCAGCGCGAACAACTGGAAGAATATTTTTCTCAGTCTTTGGAGGTAGACCTTCTGCTCCGGCTCTGCCCGGATGATGAGGACACCATCTATCAGATCGTAGATTTGTTGGTGGACACCTGCGCTACCAACCGCAAGCTGCTGCGCATTGCCGGGGACGATAAGCCCGCCGAAGTGGTACGCAGCCGGTTTATGAAGCTGAACGCTGACCATATCCGCTTTGTGCTGATGTGCCTTGCAGAGAACAGCAGCCCAATCCGAAACATGAAACAATATCTGCTTGCCTCTCTGTACAACGCACCGACCACAATGCAGCTAGTCTATCAAAATCGAACAAACCATGACTTTGCGCATGGCTCACCAAGGGGGTGATTTTATCGCAAAGAAATGTACCACGATTGCCATTGTCAACCAGAAAGGCGGCACTGGCAAGACCACGACCTGCGAAAATCTGGGCATCGGCCTTGCTGCCGAGGGCAAAAAAGTCCTGCTTGTAGATGCTGACCCGCAGGGCAGCTTGACTATCAGCATGGGCTGGCAGCAACCGGATGAACTGCCCACCACACTGTCCACCCTGATGGCCAAAGCTATGAATGACCAGAGCATTCCGCCCGGTGAGGGCATCCTGCACCATGACGAGGGTGTTGACCTTATCCCCGCCAACATCGAACTGGCGAGTCTGGAAGTTTCCCTTGTCAACTGCATGAGCCGTGAAAAAGTGCTCATGCAGGTGTTGGAAACAGCGAAGCGCAAGTACGATTACATTTTAATCGACTGTACGCCGTCGCTTGGGATGCTGACCGTGAACGCGCTGGCCGCAGCAGACACCACGCTGATTCCGGTGCAGGCGCAGTACCTTCCTGTCAAGGGTTTGGAACAGTTGCTCCAGACTGTCCAGAAAGTTAGGCGGCAGATAAACCCGCACTTGAAAATCGAGGGCATCCTGCTGACCATGACAGACAGCCGCACCACTTACGACAAGCAGATCAGCAATCTGATCCGCCAAGCCTACGGCGGAAAAATCAAGGTCTTCGAGCCGACTATTCCGCGCTCTGTCCGAGCGGCTGAAATCAGCACGACCGGCGAAAGCATCTTCCAGTATGACCCCAAGGGTAAAGTGGCAGATGCCTATAAGTCTCTCACAAAGACTAACTATTAAAAGTCAAGCCCTAAAATGAAAAAATCCGCCAACCATCCGCTGCCCATGACAAACATCATTCAAATGCTGGCCTTGGAGTAGCGAGGGTGACGGAGAGAACAGCAAAGCAAGCCCAGCCAACCCTCGCAAAAACAGAATAGCATTTGAATGCTTCGGTTTGTCAAGGGTTCGCTGCGCCAGCTAAGTTGTTCTTAGGTTTAACTCAGGCTCTGGAGAAAATCAAGTGACGGCAAGATATGCTTTACCGGACTTCTGCAAAGCGTAAATCAGTCGTACGAGTTTCTTTGTGGCATGAGATAGGGCAACATTGTAGTGCTTGCCTTCAGCTTGCTTTTTGGTAAGGTATTCAGTAAAAACAGGATTCCAGTAACAGACGTATTTGGTTGCAGTGTAAAGAGCGTATCGAAGATAACGAGAGCCACGCTTTTCCATGTGTGCATAGCAGTTTGTGAGTTTTCCTGACTGGTATGTGGAGGGAGAACATCCAGCATAAGCCAAAACTTTGTCAGGAGAGTTAAAATTCGAAAAATCCCCTACCTCTGCAAGAATCATCGCAGCAGAATGAAATCCCATTCCGGGAATCGAAAGGATCGGCGGTTTCAATTCATCCATGATTTTCCGAATGGCATCTTCAATTTCATTGATTTCGGAGGTAAGTTCTTGAATGAGCTTAATGGCGTGCTTTAATTCCAAAGACTTAGCAGGCATAACAGAACCAATGGATGTTCTGGCTGCATCTCGGATATGAGTAGCTTTATCTTTTCGGTAATGGCCTCTGGATGTTTTCACGAGAATATTAGCTAATCTGGTCAGATGAGCTTCTGAAATCTGCTTTGCACCGGGATACTCACTGAGAAGTGCGTAGATTGAAGTGCCGTGGATAGACGAAACAAGCTGTTCCAATTCCGGAAACAGGATTGTAACCAATCTGGACACCGACTGCTTTAGTTTAGCGCGTTCCTGAACTTTATCAAATCGGTATCTCGTGAGTGACTTTAGTTCTTCGTTGTGATATGCTGTATCTGTGTAGGACTTGAGGTCTACATCGGACAACAGCATAGTTGCAATCGTTTTTGCATCCACACGATCGGTTTTAGTTTTGCGAAGACTGAGGCTCTTTCGATACAGGTTGGTATGCAAGGGATTCATGACATAGACGGGCAGATCATTGTCAAGAAGAAACCCAAGGATGTTGTAGCTATAATGTCCGGTAGCCTCAAGCCCTACTTTTATTTTGTCCTGTGCATGGGTGTAATCCTGGATTCGTTGCAGCAGAAAGCGGAACCCGTCCATGTTGTTGGGGATGGTAAACACATCCGCCAAGACTTCATCCTCGGAGCTGACGATGAAGCAATCGTGCTTATCTTTCGAGACGTCGATGCCAACAGAAACTACCATAACAAATACCTCCAACGAAAATGTGATGCTGCATCCACAGTGCGCCTTACTTTTGTAGCCTTGTTCCACATAAACCGTCCGGCGGTATTTAACTGATTAACAAAATTGTAAGGGGCTGTGGTTGGAACCTTTCCAGAACCATCTCGTGGTAGGAGAAAACAACCAATCCACAGCATCCCTTACAGTGTAGCACAGCCCTTGGAGAGGGGCTCTAATAACTACTACTCTATAATACAAGGAGAAAAAAGACAATGAAGAAGCTTAATGTAAAGAAGAACACCAACAAGCCGGAGATTCCCGGCAAGGTCAAGAAGGGCTACCGCATTTATGTGATGGCTGTCCTTGCCCTTACGCTTACCATGAGCATGGGCGTAACCGCCTTTGCCGCAGGCGACCCCATTACCGTCGTCAACAACCTCAGCGACTTTATCTTCGGCCTCATCCGTGCGGTCGGCCTGATTCTGCTTGGCTGGGGCATTGTGCAGGTCGGCCTCAGCTTCCAGTCCCACGATCCGAGCCAGCGTTCCAACGGTTTCCTGACCCTGGCCGGCGGCGTCATCATCACCTTTGCCAAGGAAATCCTCAACCTTATTGTTGGCTGATCCGGTTTCCGCAAAAGGGGCGGTCGCAAAGACCGCCCCG
>OGKX01001215.1_pt1 | contig 11666 bp, 10 predicted proteins | sample 1572541 | NCBI WGS metagenome assembly OGKX01 (sample SAMEA2581982, study PRJEB24529) | metagenome | biome: Human gut stool | place: China | collected 2011
GCCATCGGTTGTCCGCAACAAGTCTGATCCAACGGATAATCGACGTCTACTCCCAGACTTTTTAATAGCTTATACGATGCCACTCCCACATTGGGATATATAGCATTGATATAACAAGGAATAAACAAACCTACTTTCATAATATATCATGTAATAATTAAGCTTCTTCCACTGCATTGTTTATCCAATTGAGCAGTATTATTACAACAAGGCCGGAGGAAAAAATGTTCGCCACCGCACATATACTTTTATGATATTGCAGAATCCCTTTTTTACACTATCTTTGCCGCATGAAGACTCTATATATTGTTATAGGAACGATTTCCCTGGCACTCGGCATTCTCGGCATTTTTCTGCCGCTATTGCCTACCACGCCTTTCCTGCTACTTACTGCAGCCCTTTATTTCAAAGGATCGTCCCATCTCTATAACTGGCTGCTCAATCATCGTTATTTTGGTCCTTATATCCGCAACTACCGTGAAAACAAAGCGATTCCTCTCCGCGCCAAGATAGTTTCCCTCGTACTAATGTGGGGAACCATGCTTTATTGTATTTTCTTCCTGATTCCCCTGATATGGGTAAAGGTTCTCTTGGGACTGATTGCCGCAGGAATCACTTATCATATCCTTTCTTTCAAGACATTGAAATAATCAGATAGCCCCTGGCGTGCATCTGCAAGTTTATCTTCCCAATGTTTCACAGAATTCTGACCGATGATGTCTGTCACGTATTTCACGGAAATAAAAGGAATCTCTTTCGAACGGCAAACGAATGCCTGTGCATAAGCTTCCATATCTACAACGTCTCCATTTATATGGGTTAATTCCGTCTGGAACCCGTCTCCGGTATTACAAATCCCGTTTTCCGTCCAATGCTTACAGAAACCTTTTTCTTCGAGCAGAGCCGATGAATCAATCTCGCACTCCAATCCGAACTCTTTCATCTTCTGCATATCACGATCCACAAACTTACGGCAGACAAAAATATCTCCTACCTGATGATTGACTGTCCCGGCACTTCCCATATTCAACACCAAATCCGGCTGTACCTGGCGAATTGCTTCTGCCAGATGAAAAGCCGATTTTACTTTTCCAATGCCTGTGCGCACATAATACGGTTCGACATCAGGCCATTTTATCTCTACAAATTCGCCTTGAACGGCGTAGGTCACTAATATTTTCAACATATATTCTTTAATTCATTCCATTACTCACTATATATAGACAAAGATATGAAAATCACACTAGATACACAAGTAGATAAAATATTATCTATTTTACATATAATATAATAATGAATAATAGTAACCTACATAATAAGAAAAGTCCTATCTTTGTACCGTCGCAACCGACAAGATGTTTTTACCGACTCATAAGGAAGATTTAATAAATTCTACTGAACAGATTAATAACTTCCCCCTTATCTTTTAGCAAAATCATCCGCACGAATTAATCTGTTGCACTTGAGCAACCATCCAGCCGCACTTGTGCAACTCGCCAGCTACACTTGTCCTACTCGGAAGTTACTCAACTGCAAACAAGTAGTAACCATAAAAAACGATCACTCGTGAGCATACTTTATAAATCAACCCGTTTTGCAGATACCTTTACGGGTAACAAAGAAACGAACGTACGCGTACAACTCCTGTCATGGGATACATTGGACACCAAAGCCTTCGTTGAGTACCTGGCGGACAAGAACAATCTATCGAAAGGGGATGCCTACAAAAATCTTACTATGGTATTGGAAGGTATAGAAGCTGTTCTGAAAAACGGAAACATCCTCAATCTGGACGACTTCGGCAGTTTCTCACTGAACGGCAGTTTCTGCAAGGACAAACAACCCGGCGAAAATCATCGGGCGGAATCCATAGAAATAAAGAATGTTGTATTCAAAGCTGAAAAACAACTGAAGAAACGTATAGCAACGGCCGGATTTGAAAAGTACAATCCCGAAAGACACAACAAACGCAAATACTAGAACAAAATGGAATACACCAGAACTTACTCCATCCGGAAAGGCGAATACTTTGCGGATGCGTTGAAGCGTGCCGGGAAAGAATTTATACCGACAAATTGTATCATCAACAAGCTACTGCCCGGACTGGGTGCTACGCATTGCGAACTGATAGCTCCACGAAAATCAATCATCATCGAGCCTAATGTGCCTGTCATCGAATCAAAAGCTAAAAAACATAAGAATGCATTAGCCGTCTACAAAGGAGTGACTGTCCGGAAAATTATAGATTTCCTGGAAGATAACCACGACAGGCATTACAAACTGCTGACTACTCCCGAAGGTTTCGCCAAGATAAAAGAGGCGATGCAAACGGTGGGCATAGATATATACGAGGAATGTTTCATTTTATTCGACGAATGTGAGAAATTAGTGCAGGACGTACACTACCGTGACTCTATCCGTGAACCGATGAACGATTTTTTCCTCTTTCAAAATAAGGCGCTGATTTCCGCAACTCCCATTATTCCCGAAAAAGACAATCGTTTCGATGGCTTCGCACGGGTACTAATCCAACCGGACTATGCATACCGGCAGAAATTAAAACTAATTACTACAAATAATGTGCTGGAGACACTGCAGGAAGTAATCGAAGCCAAACGAGGAACAGTCTGCATTTTCTGCAACAGCATTGACTCGATAGACAGTTTCTACCGTCTGATTCCGGAACTGAGCAACGCCTGTACCTTTTGCAGTGAAGACGGACAATATAAACTTTGGAAAGGCAACCGCCGGAAAAAGTCAATGATGATTACCGAACTGGAACGTTACAACTTCTTCACCTCAAGGTTTTACTCGGCTGTAGATATCATCTCTCCCAACCCTCCGCACGTGATTTTCATTAGCGATTTGTTTGGTGCTACCCAATCGGTTATCGATCCTGCTACCGAAGCGATTCAGATTATCGGTCGGTTTCGTGGCGGAGTAAATAGCGTGACACATATCGCTTCCATCCGTCCGGATCTGGAATGTATGTCATCCACAGAAATCGACGACTGGATTCGTGGCGCTTCCACCGTCTACAACAATTGGAAATTCCAACTGGCACGTACCTCTAATATTGGCGAACGGACTCTATTGCAGGAAGCGATCGGAGAAAATTCATACCTCCCCTATCTGGACGACAAAGGCAAACCGGATCCGTTCCTGATTGCCAACTTTTACGAAAAGGAACAGGTGAAACGACTATACACTTCTACTGACCTGCTTTGCGATGCCTATCGGCAGACCGATTATTTTGTTTTCTCTCATGAAGAGCGTCTAATGCCTGTTTCCGACAATGAACGCATGGCGATACAACACCGGCTGGCAAAGAAAAAAAGGGCGGAACTTATCGTCCGCAAACTGGAAGAGATGGAGAAGATGAGCAGGATAACTGACAAAAAGTTACAAAAACGCTACCAGCGTATGCTAGGCAACCTGATTACTTCGACTGCCGACAGATACATATACGATTGTTTCTGCTGTTTCGGAGCGGATTTTATCCGCCAATCCGATTATAACGAGAATAAGTTGCGCACGGCATTGAACGCAAGCAGCGAACACACCATCAAGAAATCGGCACAAATGCGTATATCTATCCAACGAACTTTCCCCATAGGCTCCGAACTTTCCGTTCAGGAAGCGAAAAGTATGCTGAAGCAAGTATATAAAAAAATGGGACTGAACACGGGAAGAGGTATCACGACAAAGGAGTTGGAACAATATGCGGAGATAGAAAATAACCGAAATCGCACAGAAAGAACAATTAAAATACTGAAATTCAAATAATTGACTATAAAGTGCAACTTTTCTAGCGGAAAAAATCTGATTCTCTTATAGTTTTTTGTAAACTTCGCTTATTTGGGGGCTATTTTAGGTACTAATTAATTGATTAGCAGCGATGTGACATTTTTGTTTTTCCCCGTATAAAACTTAAAATAAAGACAATTTTGTTGCACTGAAGAAAATAAGACTGGGGAAAACTGTCCTTACATACAGCTTTCCCCAGTCTTATAAAAAATGAATCTTCTATTATTTTCCTATGGCACCAGCCCAGTCTTTGGCAAAGCGGAAATTACCGATACTTCCTTTAAACCCATTACGGTTTCTGAGTGCGACAGACTTCAGACCTGCTTTCAAAGCACCTTCTTCACCAGTAACTACTATATCAGCTTTTGGCTCGCTCTGTCCCAATTCCGGATCTACAAATAATGAAACTTCATTCTTCGTATAATCTACCTTCAAGACCAATAAATGAGTTTTATTACAATCATAAGCCATCGGAACTTCAGCACGTTCTTTCAACAATCCTACTGCAAATTTGATTTTATCATTTCCTTCGCGTCTCACATATACCTGACCACGATTTCCACCACCTACATAACTGGCACTGGCAGCCAAGAAGTCGGCCAAGTTTGTTCCGACTTTAGAGAAGTTCACCAGACAGGCAATATAATATGTACCTTTAGAATATACTTTTCCGGATTCAACCAATGAATATACGCTGACACGAGAGCCTTTCACACCTTGCGGAAAACCCAAAGTGATAGATGGTCCCGCTTCACTATATCCCTCATAAGTCAACGCCTTTCCTATCGTAGGGCTTACCGATCCTTCAACCGGTTTAGAAGTAAAACCACCACACCAAGTATCTACGTTGATAGGTGCTCTTTTATCATTATAAACTGTTTTTTCCAAAACATCACCTTCTTTATAACCTTTCAAGAGGTCATTCTTAACGATTTGAGCATTGGCTGGTAATAGTGTAAACACCGCTAATGCCATAGATAATACTGCTTTTGTCATAATTTATTCAATTAATTAATTACTTTTATCAGAAAGCAAGAGCAAACCGATAGAAACATTTATCTGTATCTTTTGCTGCAGTTTCTTTTATAGAATTAGAGCCTAAAACAAGAGAATACATAAGATAATTCGCTCTTTCTGTACTTGACCAATATTCACCAACCTGTAATGTTTGACCTCCAATTTTAGACAATTGTGAATTTAGAATGTCTGTCTCATCATATAGTATAGTAAGAAGTTCATACTGTGAAGGTAAATACCATTCCGTACTTACTGTTTTAGGTGTTAATACTTCTCGTCTATAATTTTTCATTTGTTCTATAACATTCATTTTAACAGCAGTATACAATTCTAAAATTTTAGTATTATTATAACCTAACATTCTTTTCTGTTCAGGATAATTATAGCCATAAATTGAAATATAATCATCACTAAACGATTGTTCTTTAAGCCAATCATTAATAAAGAACCTCCTTGTATCAGACCAAAGTATAGCCTCATCATAAGTTTCGTTCCCTAAAGATACAACTAATCCATGAGTACAATTCGCATGTTCTCTTAATAATACATCCTGGTCTGCCGTATACCCATCCGTAGGATTCTCCATTTTATTATACAAAACAGAAGGCTGAGGATTTCCCACATAATAAACCACGCCAATACATCCTTTGACCGAAGGATTTTCATCTGTCACAGAGACAATGTTACCATCTGCATAATAAAAATCACCCACCTGCAAATGATGTTTCTTTTCCTGATGACCACCATCAACAACAAAGCGTTTATATTTGCCTTGCTCCATTTTACCTTCTGTCACTAGTGAACATTTTTTTCCATTATAATACCCTGTAATCGTTTCTGCAGACGACGGTTTTCTCAACAGGCGATACTCATCCTTAGCTGCATCATAATAAGGTAATATTTTCTCTTTTCCTATCTCAAACGAAATACTCGCCGGATTCGGTTTCGCAATATAAGGAGTTTCTTCCGGAAGTACCGTTCCCTCTGCATCCGTAAATAGATAATGTGTAGAAGGCAACTTCACCACAACCAAACTCATACGATGCGATAATTGAAAACTCAATGAATAATTTCCATTTTCACCAATTAGCTCCGTCTTACCCGAAGTCATCAAATCCTGTTTTGCGTACTCTTTCTGGTCACTTTGTGCATTAGTCAAATTCCAACTATCTACAAGAGGAGCAAAGAAATCATCCTCTCCCTGCAAACCAGTTTTACCCGTCATATCTGCTTGATAAGGATAATACGCATAAAATACTACGCCTTCCAAGCTTTCATCATATAATATCGGCTTACCCGACCAACTAGAACCATTGTAAGTGAGCCGCATATTATTTATTTCATCCATAATCACACCACCCTTCACTGCGAACAGTCCTAATTCATCATCTTTCTTGAAGGTAGTCACAAATCCTTCGTCAGCCGTGCGCGTCTGCGATTCACTACTTACCAACCCTGCATCAGTCACATTCAATACAACCAGATTTTGCTGATTTACTTGTGTTTCTTCATCCTGTGAGCAGCTTGCACAACCCAATGCCAACACTGCCAACAACAGCTTTTGTATAAATTTATATTGTTTCATATCCGATTCTTAGTTTTGAATATTACTCTGCATCATCAGTTCCTTCCACTGATTCATCACCCCCATCCCATGACGCTGAATTCTTCTCTACTTCCACCACGAGTCCCGGTTTTCCTACTCCTACATTATATGTATACTGGTGTCCGCTTTCCAAAATTCCTTCACCATTGCCCGGTGTATGGGTAAACTTTCTCCCATCTTTCAACTCTACCTGAAAAAACAGTTTACCTGACATATCCTGAGGAACCGTCAACATCTGATAAGAAGCGACATAATCTTTTCTAACTTCCGATACAAACGGATGCATCACGGAAGTCTCCACACCCTCCGCAGGACTGATCTTCCCTTCGGAAATAGTTGCTTTAGTCACAGTTCTTACAGTAAATACCGCACCTTCCAAATCTTTCTCTGATACCGTATCGTCATCTCCTTTTACATTAATAATCAACTTAACCGTTCCATGACGGAAAGTAAGTTTCCGATCGCTACGGAATTTCATCTTTTCATACGCATAAAGGAAATCCGCCTGATTGTACGCCTCTTCAGTAGTCTGATCTTCCGGTACAGTCCATCCGGTCAGCAATGTCTCCGAAGCCGGATACCAGGCAAATAAAGTCTCTTCCTCCGTAGTTGTGTACCAATAAAGAGGATCGTTATTCTTGGCTGTCATTTCCTTGGAAGCCAAAACCTCATATAATTTCTGCGTAACGCCATCATAAAGAGATATTTCCTCTCCACCATTCCAAGAGGTCTTTTCTCCAATAGCACGGGTAAAGGTCATATCCGCCTTTTCCGCCATCAATTCTACCGGATACTTATTATTCTGAAAGTCATCTTCTGCCATATCGGTACACGCTCCGAAGAAACCTGTTACCATCAATAAGCAAGAAAGGGCTAATTTATTTCTTTTCATACCGTTCTTTTTTTGAATCCTTATCATGCTTTATTCACTCTGTCACTGACGCTGTCACATCCTTGTCACTTTCCACAACCCAATCGGCAATTTCAGCAGTCTTAATAGTCATGGCAGGATTTTCAAATGTCACATTGTAAGGATATGCATGACCGGCCAACAGATTTTGTGCAGGAACATATTCAGTATAAGTCTCATTATTCATTCTGACTTCCAACAACACACTTTCAGTCATTTCTTGCGGGAACAGGATGATGGAAACATTCATTTCCCCTTCCGATGGTTTGGCTACATCCACTGTCAACTCAGAGTCAGGAGTAGATCCTTCTTTAGCAACCGCCTCTCCGGTATTCACATCAAATGTACCTTCCAGTTGCAGACTTTTCAGATGTACAGTCATATCATTCAATGTAGCACCATTCTTTGCTGCGAAACGAAGAATGATCTTAGCCATCCGATGTGTAAAATTAAATGTTACGGGAGAATCCGCATATACTTCGGTAGCCTCTGCGAAAAGGAAGTCAATCTGAGGTTGTTTATCGGCAGACTGGTCTGCTCCGCTTATTTTCTTTGTTATCACTCCTTCTTCTCCCGGCAAAGTACCGTTCTCTCCCTGATAAGGATAATACGCCGCCAATGTGTATGCGCCATCACCCTTCAAACGGATATTGTTATCCACAGAACCTTCGTTTACAACACGGAATGCATTGCCATTGTCTTTACGATACTGAATATTGATATAAGTATCAACTGCATTACCACTCGTCGGTCCGTCCACAGTGACTCCGATACGGTCGTCAGCTCCCCAGCTTGAGCCAACAGCACGGGTATTCTGAACATCAGTCGCATCATTGATAGTCCCCAAAATCTCGATTGGATTATAAGCACGGTCCGCTTTTCCCGATTCATCATCACTACAAGCTGTAAAAGCCAATGATACTGCCATAGCGGCAGCCAGATACATGTTTTTCATTGATGTCTTCATTTTTAAGTTATTATTTTCCGATTGTTTTTTTGCAAATGTAAGCCTACTTATCGAAGTGCACAATGGACGATTGTACGCAAATGACTTGGTAATCATCCATTGCTTCCTCTTTAATTACCGTCCGGTTTTTCTATCTCCGTAAATGGACATAAATTCCATTTGAAGGTTTCAAATTTATCCGGTTGGGCAGGGTTGAATCCTTTATAATCTGCTCTCAAATAATTGGAAATATCCAATTTTGCCTTTTTCATTCCTTCCACCACACACTTCGCAGTCTCATAAGCGCCATACGTACTGAAATGAGAATTATCCTTGAACTCTCTCGTTTGTCCGGGAAAAGTTCCTGCCGGATAGTGAACATATAATTTCATGGAGCCGTCTACTCCTAAAGCATCACAAAGCATGGTTGTCATCCCATTAAGCTCTATCAAAGGAACATTTTCCTTTTGCGCTACCCAACGAATGGCGTCCGGATATTCCCCATGCGTATTTACAGATTTTCCTTCTTTGTCAAAACGACGGCGACAAGTAGGAGTAACCAGCACCGGATTGGCTCCCTTAGCACGGGCCTCATCAATAAATATTTTCAGATTATAGACAAAAGAAAAGTAAGCCCCTGTTCCCGGTTGCTTCTGCTTTTGATCATTATGACCGAATTCAACGAGAAGATAATCTCCTTTTTTAATCTGGGACATGATTTTTTTCAAACGGTTGCCACTGATAAAAGTATTAGCGGACAAACCGGATTCGGCATGATTGGCTATACACACTTTATCCGTGAAGAAACGGGGAATCATTTGTCCCCAAGCTCCCCAAGGTTCATTGTCGTAGTCCACAACCGTTGAATTGCCACAAAGATAAACGGTCGGAACATTCTCCACAGGTTCTATTATTAAAGAGTTCAAACGGGGAGATTCTCCGTTAAATTCCAGTGTCAGTTTATCATCCCAATTAAGTTTATTCTTCTCACGGGATTTGATACGTACTCTCTCTTTCCCGGATATTTTAATATTACGCTTATTAATTGTAAACGTCTCTGTTTTCAATTCCCCTTTCTTGGTAGACAGGTTTTCTATAAACAAACGGCGCGACTCACCACGTACCGTAGTGCTGGAGGGTTCATTCTTACTGCCTATTACCACTGTCACTTTATAATTTCCATCAGGAACATTCACCGAAAAGAAGAAAGGTTTGTTACTTTTGCCATCCCATGCGGGTTGTAAATCATACCCATAGCCTTGTTCATTGTTAAACAAAGTCTGAGGCGTAACCTTCAAATATCCCTCCTTTACTTTCTTATCCGAACTAAAATCGAACTTATAGGTCTGCTTTTGGGCAACACATATCGTTGCAACCAGTAAAACATTTAGCAATAATGCAATCTTTTTCATTATATCTGAATTATTTAAAGTTGAACATTTCATCGCGTTCTCTCAATTATCGCAAAGATAGCGGGAATCAGGTAATCGGATAATGGAAAATTATACGTTAATGCAGGGAGGATTATCCATTCGCGGCTTTTCCTGTCCCCAAAATCTTGGTTCTTCTACATATATACAAAAACGGTTGAAAGCCAATGCATCTTTTCCGATGAATTGTTTTCAACCGTTTCAATAAAATACAGTTGGTTTCTTTATTACTTAAAGAATGCTTATTTCAATTTATACACTTCCGTTCCGGCAAGCAGGAAACAACCTACACCGTAATCTTCAAAATCAGGCACACTCTTATAAGTCACCGGTTGTCCGTCTTTTGGTTCTTTACCCGTCCCTTGAACATAGCCCAAGAATCCGTTCGGATGGACAGCGTCTTTTACCATAGCATTCCATGCTTTCAAGAGAATGGGCAGGTATTCACTACGGTCCAACAAGCCATTACGCACTCCCCAAGCCATTCCATATACAAAAAGAGCCGTTCCGGAAGTTTCTTTTCCACCGAAGTTGGTAGGATCATGCAGGCTGACATTCCAAAAACCATCTTCACGCTGGCATTTCTTCAATGCCTTACTCATGGTAAGGAAATCATTTATATAATCCTGACGATGCAGCTCGTCTGACGGGATTTCGTTCAGCACACGTACCAAAGCGGCATATACCCATCCGTTGCCACGACTCCAATAGCAGTCTTCACCGTTCGGTTCTTTATAAGGAGGATTAAAATCCTGATCGCGCCACCACAAGCCATCCTTCTGATTGAACATACCCGTTTCGTCATGCTGGCTGCGTGTATAGTAATACATATCCCACATCTTATCATAATATTTCTGCTCTCCGGTCATTTTTCCGAATTTGGCAAAAATAGGCATTGCCATCTGTACGGCGTCAATCCACCACCAGTCATTGACTTGCGGAGTATTTACCATCATATCAATGGATAGTTTGATATTCTTAATCATCTCCGGGTCAGGACAGATATTATACAATTCGATATAAACCTGTCCGCAACACTGGTCGTCCGCATTGCGGGTAGTATTTCCGTTACGCATTCCCCATTTATGATAATCGGCCCACTGATAAGCGTAATCATAATACTCTTCCCGAGGAAAAACGGAATGCAACGCCATCAGTCCTTCATAGTACACTCCCCTTGTCCAGATATTGCTGGGACGAATAATACCATTATAAGACGGAGTACGATAGTCCGCGTACTTCTTCATGAAGTAATTATTCACTTTTATTAAGGTTTCGAGCGTCTCTTTCCTGTCAGGCAATCCTTGCGCACTGATGCTTCCGCAAACGAGACTCATTAGAAGGAAAACTCCTATTAGCTTCTTTTTCATGATGTGGTTATTATGTATCCATTATTCCGTTCATTAATTCATGTTGCGAAAATAGCCCATTTCACTGTCTCAATGAATGGAAACACGTACATTTGCATGGAAATTCATCTAAAAGAGTCCTATATTGCAGGGAATTGCACTATTTTCCATAGGCTCTTTTTCATGGGTAGCTTACCTTTGTATACATAATAAATCCATCAAGAAAAACATCCATGAAAAAGCAGATCTTCACCCTACTCTGTGCATGCCTGATGAGCGGAATGCTCTTTGCACAGTCCACTTGGTTCAATGACAAAGACCTCACCCTGACCGGCGTCTACTACTATCCCGAACATTGGGACGAAAGCCAGTGGGAACGCGACTTCAAGCAAATGCACGACTTAGGATTTGAGTTCACCCACTTCGCCGAATTCGCCTGGGCACAATTGGAACCGGAAGAAGGTAAATTTGATTTTGCCTGGCTGGACAAAGCAGTCGCTCTGGCAGATAAATACAAACTAAAAGTAGTGATGTGTACCTCCACCGCCACCCCACCCGTCTGGTTAAGCCGCAAATATCCTGAAATCCTGATTAAATACGA
>OGKX01001218.1_pt1 | contig 11609 bp, 9 predicted proteins | sample 1572541 | NCBI WGS metagenome assembly OGKX01 (sample SAMEA2581982, study PRJEB24529) | metagenome | biome: Human gut stool | place: China | collected 2011
GTCCACCGCAAAATCCTGCCCCTCCTGCAGCTGCTCCCCCTTCGCCGCAAACCGCATCACCGGCCGAACCGAAAAACTCCCCTTCTTCCCACTTCTCACCCGATACCGGACAAGAACCGTATTCTCCCCCTGAACCATCCCAATCGTCTTCTCAATCTCAACCCCCTTCACCCGGTAAAACCATACCGGCAGACTCCCCATCTCAAACCCTTCCAGAAACCGAAACCCCTCCACATTCTGCGTCCGATTCACAAACTCCTGTGAAAACAGCTCCGTCTCCTCACCATCCACCTCCAACGTCTCCCAGACATTCGAAATCAGATGCTCCCGCACCGTAGGCGCCTTCAATGCTCCCATTAACAGCGCCTGATCATTCCTCGCCGCATTCCCCATCACCGTCAGCGAACAATAACCTCCCAGTCCGTTTGTCAGCAAAAAACACTTCTTTTCCCCACTCCGGAAATCCATCCACTCCGAAGCATTCAGTCGAATCCTATCCATACCCAAAAACCTCCAAATTTCACACAATATCTTCCCGAAACTTTTCTGTTCTCATAAAATCAAGCACAAAAAACTCCGAAAATATTTTTTTCATTCTATCTCCAAACTTTGCACCAGTCAACAAACTCACGCCGATTCGCCCTCCAGGCGAATCCAGCCCCTCTCCCCGTCCTCCAACACACTCTCCCCTTCCACACACAACAATCTCACGCCGATCTGCCCTCCGGGCAGATCCAGACCACTCCTCCCGTCCTCCAACCCCAGGATCTGGCTCCGGCGTCGTGGCACCTGCCGCGCAGACAGGCGCATTGGCATCGGCGGCATGCGGATGATGCACGCGTGGGAGGCAGTGGAGTGAGGATGACGGACGGCCATCCAGGCCGGAAGTCAAGAGGCTCTGAGACGGGAAATCATCAGATTTCCTGTCGAATAGCCTCGGTTCCTCAATCCACCGCCTCCCACACGTCATCATCCGCCCGCCGATGCCACCGCGCCCGTCTGTGCGGCAGGGGCCACGGCGCCGGAGCCAGATCCGTCCCTCCCCCCCCCACACACAAATAGAGCAGCCGACCCCTCATCGGCTGCTCCACAACTCATCCTTTGACGGCTCCTGAAAGCCCATCTGTATAATATCTCTGCATTACAACAAACAAAATCGCAATCGGCACCGAAATGCAAACCGCTCCCGCCGCAAAGCAAGTATACCAGCTGTCGATATACTCCTTCTCCAGCATCTTCCACAGACCCAGTGCAACCGTATAATACTTTGCATTCGCTCTGCAGATAACCTTTGCGAAAATAAAGTCCAGCCACGGTCCCAGAAATGCACTCAAAGTCGTGTACACAATAATCGGCTTACTCAGTGGAATTGTCACCTTCGTAAATACCTGGAATCTCGTTGCTCCATCCAGATAAGCCGCCTCATCCAGTGCCTTCGGAACCGTATCAAAAAATCCCTTTGCAAGCAGGAATCCCGCTCCGGAACCGCCCGAGTACACCAGAATCAATGCCACACGGATCATCGATCCCTCCGAAAGACCAACTGCCTTTAAGATATAGTAGACAGCAACCATCGACATAAATGCCGGGAACAGACCTAAGATCATCGCAATGTTCATGTAAGTCTTACGGATTTTAAAACGCATTCTCGACATACAGTAAGAAACCGAAAGCACGAATATCGTAGAGATCAGACAGCTGAACACAGCAATGATAAACGTATTCTTAAACATCTGCGGGAAGTCTAAAACCTGCGTATCCGTAAACAGACGCACATAGTTATGAAGCGTATATCCCTTTGGGAAAAAGCTGGTAACATAAGATCCCTTCTGTGTACTGAAGCTTAAGAGTGCAATCCACAGAACCGGAATCACCCACACAATCGCAAGCAGTGCCAGAACCACATGTACAATCACATCGGAAATCATTCCACGCGCTTTCATGGAGTGTGTTTTTTTCTCTTTGTTATTCATTATTGGAATCCCTCCTCGTTCTTGTAAGAACCAGTATTCCGGTACGTAATCAGTGAAACCACAGCCAGAATGACAAAGGTAAGAATACCGACAACCGCACCAACGTTAAAGTACTGTAAGTCAACCGTCAGCTTGTACAGCCAGGTAACCAGAAGGTCCGTCTTTCCGGCGGTTGCTCCGACCGGAACCGGTGCTCCTGCAGTCAGCAGATAAATAACGTTGAAGTTGTTGATATTACCCGTAAACGTCGTAATCAGATACGGAGTCGTGACAAACAGCATATACGGCAGCGTAATCTTAAAGAAAATTGTCACAGGACCTGCGCCATCAACACGGGCTGCCTCGTAAAGCTCACCCGGAATGTTCTGTAAGATACCGGTAACCTGCATCATGGTAAACGGAATACCAACCCAGAGGTTGATGATAACAACCGTTGCTCTCGCCCAGGTCGCATTTGTCAGGAACGGAAGCGGACTGCTGATCAGACCGGCCTGAACCAAGAGGTTGTTGATCAGGCCGTTGTCCTTTAACATCGTACGCATCAGAAGAAGAGAAACGAACTGCGGAATTGCAGCGGAGAGCATAAAACAGAATCTCCAGAATCCCTTGATGCGGGTTGTTTTACGATTGATGACAATCGCAAGAATCATACCAAGAATATAGTTCAGGAAGGTAGCGAGCACAGCCCAGATCAGGGTCCATCCAAGAACAGACCAGAATGTCTTGCCGATCGAGTTGCCCATGCCAAGAACCGTACTGAAATTTTTCAGTCCAACCCAGTGAAAAATCGTCAGATGGTCGCCGACTTTACTGTAGCTGGTGAAAGCCATACAGATCATAAAGACCAGTGGAAGGATTGTGAAAATCACAATACCGAGAATCGGAAGTGTCAGCAGGGTCCAGTGCAGTCTCTTGTCAACGAGTGCTTCCAGATCCTCTTTGATGGTGTTGATATGTTTCCCTTCCTTTGCACGACACTCTACCTCATAAGCGCTCTTCATATTGACACGCCAGATCATAAAGAAGAGAACCGTAATAAAAATCGTTGCTACTCCGTAGAGCAGGAACAGAATTGTCATATCGCCGCCGGTATATTCATAAATACCCTTGGCCTCGTTCCACACCTCTTCCTGCGCACGGCCGCCCAGGGTGATGAGATGATAGAGATTGTTGATACCGCCTTCGATCATAAACAGGAGATACGCAATTTCTACTGCCAGAAATAAAATACCCTTTACGATCTGTTTGTGAGCCAGATTTCCCAGTCCCATGACAAACATGGAAAGTTTCGTGACCGCATCGCCCTTTGTGATGGCTTTTGTCACCGGATAGGGAGTCTCAAACTCTTTGGCGCGTTTTTTCAATGATGCCATAATCTATCCTTTCCGAAAGACAGGCATTGTCAATCCTGGTGTCTGACAATGCCTGTGGTTTCAATCCTGTTGATTTCCGAACACTTCAGTGCCTGTCTTGCTTACTCGACTGCAGAAGTATTCATGCTTGTGTTCAGTTTCTCTGTCATTTCTGCAGCGTTATCATGGGTAACTTCACCGTTGACCAGAGATTTACCAAAATTCTCTGCCGGAGTCCAGTAGTTGCTCATATTCTTAACGAACGGCTGGATGATAGAAGTATTGTTGAAGGTATCGTTCTGAGCAGTTACCAGTGCATCGTCTGTGATCTGGGAAAGCAGCTCTTCGTTACACGGAACTACGTTTCTCATTTCATAGTGTGCTTTCTGAGCATCTGCGCTTCCGAGATATCTTGCAAGAGCAACTGCAACCTGCGGATATTCACAGTTCGGATTCACACCGATTGCTTTAGAACCGGAGAAGGATTTCATCTGTTTCTCCTCGCCGTTGATGGTGATGGTCGGAAGCTGTACAACACCGTAATTATCACCGTCAACGGCGAGGAGAAACAGATGAAATCCTCTTTAACTGCGGATGCATCCCAGGAACCGGAGAACATTGCTTTTACAGAACCGTCACGCAGACCGGAAAGACCGGATCCGTCTGCATCAGATACGAAGTTCGGATTGTTTACCAGGTCAACCAGGTAATCGGTCACTGCTTTTGCTTTATCGCCTTCGAAGTCAACGCCTGCTGCCTCGTCTGTTCCGTCCTCACCGAACAGCGTACAGCCGTTTGCTACGTAGAAGGAAGCAATGTACCAGGAGTTTGTAATCGGGAAGGAAATCTTGTCTTTTGCGATCATGGTATCCAGGTTTTTCACTTCATCCTCAGTGAATGCAGATTTATCATAGTACATAAACCAGGTGTTTGTGGTGAATGGTACACCGTAGATATCGCCGTCAACGGATACGGAATCTACAATTGCCTGAGAGTTGTTCTCTTTTACCTCCTCAACTGTCTGTCCGCCGAGTTTTGAAATTCCGTTTGCAGCGATCAGGGATGTCAGGTTGTCGTTTGCAAACATGTAAACATCTGCTGCTCCTTCAACGTCCTGTGTTACGGTATCTTTTGCATCGCTCTCTGCGCATACACCGTAATCAAAGGTAATGTGCCAGGATGGATGCTCCTCTGCAAACTGATTGCACATGGTCTGCAGCCACTCACCGCTGTCGCTTGCCTGATCCTCTGATGGAGACCATACGGTAAGGGTTGTGGTAATTTCCTCTTCCTCTGCTGCGTTGGAAGCAGATGCGCTTGTGCTTCCTGCCTCGGATGTGCTCTTGGAATCGTTTCCGGAAGCGGCATTTGAAGAACCGCTGTCGCTGTTTCCGCATCCTGCCAGCATGCCAACTGCAAGTGCTGCGGTCATCATAATAGATACTACTTTCTTTTTCATATTGAAAATCCTCCTTATATGATTTTTCTTTCTGGAACGTCTGCTGTCATATCGCATTTGCTGCTTGGTATCTCTCGTTCTTATTGATTTTATTATAGCAGTTGGCGGATTTTTCTGAAATATCAAGAATCTATGATCTATGTTGGATTTCTACGTTACATTTCTACACCGGAGCGTATCCGGAAAATCATTTCCGCAATCTGCAGAATTCTTTTCCGCAACAAAAAAAGAGGCCGCGCACCGTTTTTCCGGTGCGTCCTGCCTCCTCTTCTGTTTTTTATTCCGCCTTCTGCTCGGCTTTTTCTTCTGTCTTCTGATTTTCCTGTGAACTCAGGCTTTTCCTTTCCTGAATCATCTCCTGAATGATCTCTTTTCCGCCTTCCTCCTGCCACTCTTTTACAAAGTCGTCAAAAGAAGAAAGCTCAGACTCGCCCCGGATAATTTTTAAAAAGGTCTCCGATTCCAGTTCTTTTAAGGTGTAACGATATGTTTCTGTGGTCTTCGTCCGGGTCGGATAAATCGTATTCACTCTTTGAATCTTTTCGTCGCTTAAAAGCGAGCAGGCTGTGATACGGGATAAATACGCGCTCCACTCCTCCGCACTCGCTGTTTTCGGGTTCTCCAGATAGGCGCGGCATACCTTTTCGAACGATCTTTCCAAAATCTCCAGCTCATCCTCCGATTTTTCCCCGTTCAGTGCCGCCTGCAGATTTTCGTAACAGATCGTCAGTGCCTGATTATAGTCGAGATTGATTGCTAAGGGGCGTGCCGTCGGATCGATATTTCCCGTATAATATTGCTGAAATTCTCCCCTTGGATCATCGTAGGAATAGCGCATATAATCAAACATCACCGACAGAATCTTCGGCACAATCTCCGGATATTCATACCCTTTTCGCACTACCACATAATTTCCGGTCAGCTTTTCGTTGCAGTATCGCACACTTCCATCCTTCCCGGTCCGAATCAGAAACGGCTGCCAGTCGGCCTCCGGATCCGTCTCATGACAGCGCCAGAGCGGGTTGTTCGGTGCCCACCACGGTGCGAAGAAAATGCCGCAGCGTCCCTGGGCAATGAGCTCGGCAATGTCATCCTGTGTGCGGATCAAAAAGTCCCGGTCAAGGACGCCCTCCTGGTACCAGTCGGCCAGCATGCCAAGTGCGTCTTTTACATTGGGCTGAACGGAACCATAAACCGGCATTCCTTCCGCATCCGTCAGCCATCTTCCCGGATATGCACCAAATGAGGCAAAAATAAGATTCATGCCGTATTCCGAAGAAATGCCCGTGCCGCCGTACAGAGTTGTGCTGACTGCAAGACCGATGTTACCCATCTCCTGGTTTGCCGGATTCTCCTCTGCAAACGTCAACGCAATATGTTTCACATCATCGATCGTTTCCGGTACGGAAAGTCCCAGTTTTTCCATCCAGTCCTTCCGCACCCATAGAAGATTCGGACCGTCCGAAATGTTGGTTTCCGGGAATGCCATCAGCTTTCCGTCAAAGGTACAGCCCTGCAGAATCTCCTCACCGTAGCTTGCATAAATATCCTTGATACGGTCGCTGGCACAATTTGCATAAACCTCTGTAAGATCGGCAAGCTGATCGTTTTTCTGCATGGCATTCATCGTTTTTTGATCCACAACCATGATATCGGCAATGTTTCCTGTTGCAATCATGGTAGAAATGCCAACGTTATAGGTATCACCGTAGTTTTCATAAACATCCTCGTTCTGTACATTAATGATTTCGCGGATCAGGCGTGTATAGGCATTGTCCTCATAGGTTTCTCCCTCCGGGAGATTGGAATTATTCACACCCGTCATTTTTGCCAGCGTGTACGTGATGGTTTCCGGGTAACGTCCGTACGGCGTTGTTTTCGCTTCCGTAAGAGCCGCAGCCTCATTTCCGGCAGCATCGGAAACAGAATCATTTCCTGCTGCGCCACTTTCTCCACAGCTGCTCAGCGCCATTCCCGCTGCCAGCAGTACAGCAAGGCCTGCCGCAAGTTTTTTTTGCATCATGCCTGTACCTCCCTTTCCACGCCCGGAATCCGCACCGTCACTTTTGTTCCCTTTCCCGGCTCACTCTCAATCGAAAGACCATACGCTTCTCCGTATTCGAGCTGAATCCGGGAATTGACATTCCGCACACCGTAGCCGCTGCTCTTCTCCGTCAAAATTGTCTGTGCTTTCTCCTGTTCCATACCAACACCATTATCTGCCACGGAAAGTACCACACAATTTCCGTCACGCCGTCCGCTGATTGTGATCACGCCGGGCTCACTGCCGCGCCGCCGGTCAATTCCATGCGCAATCGCATTTTCGGCAAGCGGCTGCAGAATCAGGTTCAATGTACGGTAATCCAGAATATCCTCCGCTACATCCATTTTAACCGTAAAGCTGTAGTCATGAAACATTTCCTGAATTTGCAGATACGAACGCACATTGTCGATCTCCTCGCGGATGGACATCGTATTTTTGCCTTTGTTCAGGGAAGTCCTGTAGTACCGCGAAAGCGCCAGCGTCGCCTTGCTGATATCATCCGAACCGATTTCCAGCGCTTTCCAGTTGATCAGCGACAGGGAATTATACAGAAAATGGGGCTGTATCTGGGCCTGGAGGGCCTTCAGCTCCGAGTTCTTAAGCTTTTTCTGCTCCTCATAGATCTGGCTCTCATAGACTTCCTGAATCAGCTGACGGATGCGTGACAGCATCTGATTAAAGCCACGCGTCAGATCACCGATTTCATCCCTTTCTGTAGAAACCAGTTCCACTTCCAGATTTCCTTCTTCTACCTCGGACATTGTCATTTTTATCTTTTCAAGGCGGTGCGCCATGTTTCCGGAGAATTTCATAATCACGACCGCAGAGAAAATAACGCAGCCTGCCCACATCAGAAGAACCATCAGAAGAATCGGCTGCATCGGACTGATGATGCCTTTTTTCGGCAGATAGCACGCGGCATGCCATCCATTCTGCTCAATCTCCTTTTCCAGGAGAATGTAGTTCGCTGTATTCTGCTTCAATTTTTTTTGTATCTTCTGAAAGTCTGAAAATTCCATCTGGTATTTTGCATTCCTGGTCATCTTCTGATTTTCATACAGCACTTCTTTGTCCTCATTGTAGACGAAAACACCGTAATCCTCATTAACTGTAAGCTCCATGGAGCCAAAAATCTTACTGTAGTCCATGGAAATGTATAAAAAACCGCCTTTTCCGTCATCAATCAGCGGCATAGACCGCACCAGCGTCACCGTTCCCTGATCCATATCAGCATACCAGTGAACATCATTGTCTGCCGGTGCTGTCCATTCATCATTTTCCATTTCCCGCGCCGGACGCAGATACGTGCCGTGCGGAATGACGAAATCACGCACATAGACCGTAGACTGTCGGATTTCCGGGTAAAAATAACTTAAGGAATCCATCATCGGATCAAACTCTTTCACCATGCGCTCGTATGCTTCGAAGCTGTTTTTGTCTTCTGCCTTTACAATCTGAACAATTGCCTGGCCGAATGCCAGATAGTCCGACATACTCTGGTGCAGCGCAAGCTCCGTATTCACATCGTCCACTGCCTGATCAAAGGTGGTTTGCAGATTTTTGATCTCACGCTCGACAAGTACACGACGCATCTGGGTGTAAAACAGTGTGAACATCAGGCACATTGGGAAAAGTCCTGTGAGAACGTAAGCCACGATAAGCTTCCGGTGTACCTTCATATCTGAAAATGCTTTTTTTATTCTAGCGGCAAATGATGTCATCTTACTCCCCCTGATCCCGGTATTTCTGCGGGCTGATTCCAAAATATTCGCGGAAGCTCTGACAGAAATAGGACACATTCACAAAACCGCACTTTTCACAGATTACGCCGATTTTTTCGTTTGTATTTTCGAGCATTTCCCGTGCGCGCTCCATACGGAAACCTTTTAAGTAGCGGCTCAGGTTTTCTCCTGTATTTTTCTTGAAAATGCTGCTCAGATAATTCGGTGTCATGCCAACCTCGCGCGCAAGCTGGTCAACACCCATGCCACTGTCAGAATAGTTCTCACGGATATACTGTTTAATCTGCTCGACTTCTCTGCGTTTCGCAACACCGCCGTCTGCGCGGAAGACCGTTTCGAGCCGGTCAATACCCATACGGACCGCTTGAATCACACCGGCCATGTTGCTGCTGTGATACAGGGCGTCGATCTCACGGTCCAGCTCTCGCTCATCTTTTCTCTCGAGATTGTCGTAAATCTCTTTCAGCAGATTGGAAAACATAAACTTAATGTAAATCTGGGAGAAAATCGTCTGATGTTCATACTTCTCGCAGAACTGGTCAAAGTGTTCACGCAGGCTCTCCAGATCCTTCATGCGAATGTCCTGCTGGATCTGGCGGATCAGGATTTCAGCATCAATCTGCACCAGCACCTCGGACTGCTCCTCCTGAAAAGGAAGAAAAACATGGTTTCCCGTGTGATAAAAGCGCCGCTCCATGAGCTGCTCCGTCTGTGCAAATGCATCGTAAAGCTCACCGTCCGGCGTGATCTCGCCCGACACGGCCAGAAAGCATTCCTGGTCCCACATTTCACGAATATAATGGTACAGCTTCCGTCCGAACGCTTCCCAGCCGCCATCCGGCTCCTCGCTAAAAAACAGGATGGACTGCTGTGGGTTCAGGTTCAGATAGTGAAACGGCATCTGCAAATCGCTCTGCATCTTTTCAATCTGTTCGCTGTTTACCTGTTCAAAATAGTTGTTGGCACACTCCAGCAGTACCATACGGCAAAAATCCCGGACAAAGCTCATATCGAGAAGCGTCTGTGTTTTCTCCTGCATTGCGTTGCGGCTCTGCCCATTGACCATCAGATACAGCAAATGTTCCCGCAGAAACTCCATACTTTCGTCCTTCCATTTTTCCTCACGCTCACTCTTTGCAAGCTTTTCGTTGATTTCACCAACCACCTTTTCAAATTCTTCCGGGTTGACCGGTTTTAAAATATAGGCGGAAACACCGTAGGAAATCGCCTTTTTTGCGTAGGAAAACTCATCATACCCACTGAAAATCACAGTTTCCGTCCCCGGATACTCCTCATGAATCCGGGAAAGAAGCTCAATTCCATCCATGAACGGCATATTGATGTCGGTCAAAAGCACGTCAATTTTCTCTTTTTCAAACACCTCCAGCGCTTCCTCTCCATTGGAGGCCTCCAGAATATTCTCCCGGATATTCATCCGCGAAAGCAGCATCCGAATGCCCTTTCGCTCTATCATTTCATCATCTACAATCAGATATGTGTACATGCATCGATCCTCTTTCTAAGCAGCCTGCCTAAAGCGGCGCATACTGGTTTTATTATACCATTCCCGCGGCAGAATTGCATAGCATTTACCGCTCAAAACCGTTACCGGAAACGCAAAACCAGAGCCGGTGAAAACATTCTCATCCGACTCTGGTTTTTCTATTACATGATTTCAGGACACCACTCATCCTGTCCCGAATCAGGCCTTCGTCCTGTATAAGCCCAGAAAAATAACGCGCTCTTCCGATGTATCCGTGTCCGGGAAAGACAGGATCAGACTGTTTTTCTGCTCATCTTCCCACCTTGTCGTCTTTCCCTCAAGAATCTGATTCTCTCCCACCAGCAAATCTTCAAGTAATTCTGCCGCCTGATGAGCCAGCGTCTGCAGTACCGTTTGAAATTCAGATTCCGGAACCGTTATGGCATATTCCACAGATACCAGTTGATCATTCTGAAAAGAAAAGATTTCCTGAATATCATCCGACAGACTGGAAATGCTGATCGAATGAATGATTCGCGGATACGCTTCTCCTAACGTGGTATCAACATCATCTTCCGAAAGCTGCGTCTTCTGCAAAACATCTTCCATAGACATATCAAATTTCACATTCCCGGGCGACAGGGTGGAATGGCTGAAATCAACGGCATACAGAAAGATGTTGCTGTTATTTTGGGAACTCTGTGAGGAACATGCAGCTAAAAAACAACAGCAAATCCCCAAAAAGATCCTGCAAATTACCGTTGAAGTAAAACGAATATTACGATTTTCAATATTCATAATACCTCCTCTCCCTTTTACTTCTGATATTCCTCAATTCTGCAAACATGTTCTTTTGTCTTTTTATTATAATTAATTCCTACCAGAAGCAAGTTTCCCTGATATTCTTCCAGACTTCTGCAATATTCTTTGTCCTTAATCTGCGCAAGCGCACCCTCTGCTGTTTTGTCCCATTTCAGTTCTACAACCAGCGCCGGTTTGTCCTGGTATCTTTTTCTTGGTACGAAAACAAGATCCGCAAACCCTTTTCCCCCAGGCAGTTCACGGTAAACCGTGTAAAAATTCCGTGCTGCATACAGCGCCAGTGAAATCGTATAGCTCAACGCATTTTCATCATTGTACTGAAGCTGTGACGTTTCAAAATGTGCCAGCCGAATTCCCTCTGCTACCTGTGTTTCCTGTTTTTCCCACACAGCCTGCAGAAGATCTGCGGAATTTTTCAGTGCCTTTGAAATATCTCCCCATTGGGAAACGGTTACCGCACTGGCATATTCTGACTGTACCTCGGCATTCGGAATAAAAACATATTTATTCTGTTCCTCATAACCAAGATATCCAAGATGAATCAGCAGTGTCAGCACATCATCCTCTGTCCGGAAAGTTGTCATATCATTCGTAAAACTGCCCGTGTTCACCGGAATCTTTTTCCCTGCCATCATCTGCAGTACGTCATCCCGCAGGCCGTCAAAATTCAGATCAATATACCACTGTAGTGCTTCAAATGTTTCTGTCTGATTCCAGTAATTGCCGATTTTCCG
>OGKX01001222.1_pt1 | contig 11548 bp, 7 predicted proteins | sample 1572541 | NCBI WGS metagenome assembly OGKX01 (sample SAMEA2581982, study PRJEB24529) | metagenome | biome: Human gut stool | place: China | collected 2011
CAGCAGACCTGCCGGGAGGCCGGAGCCTTCCAGCAGTGGACCAAGAAGCAGTCCGACGATCCGGTGTTCAAGGCCTACCGCAAGGAGTACAAGAAGCGCTTTGCCTGGATCAAGGCCGGCCGCATCACCGACGAGCAGTTCTACGCCTGGAGCGAACAGGCCAGAGAGATGAAAAAGAAATGCGACCGGGAGGTCATCACCCTGGACGAGTTCAAGGACTGGCTGGGGAAGCCGTGAGGATGAATCGGCAGAAAATGAGCAACGGGACGTGCCTTTAGGCGCGTCCCGTGTATTCTTTGTATCGGCGATGCAGTTTTTGCATGGGTCACATGTGCTTAGGCTCCCTATTTCCGAGTCTACGACTCCGTCTCATAGGGCCAGGTGTTGATGCCGCCGAATTCGTAGATATTGGTGTAGCCCAGTTCCGCCAGGGCAGAGGATGCCGTCTTACTGCGGTTCCCGCTGCGGCAGTAGACCAGAACGGTGGAATCCTTTTCGGGGATTACCTCGGCGGCGGTGTCTTCGTCGATGCTTCCCACTGGCAACAACACTGCGCCGGGGATATGGCCGCTGTCGTACTCGTCCTGCTCCCGCACATCCAGGATGATGACTTCCTGGGCGTCCATCATCTCTTTGGCCTCCTCTTGGGTGATCTGCTGGTAGCCATCCGCAGAGTTTCCGCCGCACCCAGTCAACAGCAGAAGAGATAAGAGTACAGGCAGAATTCGTTTCATTTGAGTTCCTCCAGAAGTCCGGCGGCAAAGGTTTTGTGCCCTTGCTCTGTGAAGTGGATGCCGTCGTAGGCCAAGGGGATGTCCCATTTCCCTGCGTCGGTGAAGCGGATGCCCAACTGTTCTGCCAGGGTCTGACACAACTGGTCAAAGGTATGGGAATCGTCAATGAGTTGTTGGCCCGGCACCCACGCGCCCCGTTTCACTGGCGGCGGAGTAATCAGCAAAATCTTGCTTCGATCCAGGGATATACTGGAGAGAAACCGCTCCAGGCTATCAACGGCTTGCTCCGGACTTCTGCCCTGGAGCAGGTCGTTGGTTCCAAGCATGACGATCAGCAGATCGGTATCAGCAGGAAAGTCAGGGGGCGACGTGGGGATCTCCCGGCCGTTCTCTCCCAGGTTACGGACGGTCCAGCCGGTCTTGGTCGCCAGAATGTCTACCCACCGGCTGTCCGGATCATAGCGGTCGCCCAGATAGGAGCGGGGATCGTATCCGTAGGTGTTGGAATCGCCAAAACAAATAATATTCATTCCTGAACTTCCTCCGTTGAATCGATTGTTAATCAGTCGACATCAGAATCAAAGTCAGCCTCCGGCACAATAATTTTGTCGATGATGTACTTGGTCTTTTCCAATGGGAAGGGAACCTCGTCTTCTGGGTAAAATCCAACTTCCGCAACGATTCCCACCGATGTGTAGTTATCTTTCCCGACAGGAACGACAACGCGATCTCCAACTTTGATCGTGTCATCATCAGAAATATAATGGTAGCGTTTTCCGTCGCTCTCAAATTCCACGCTACAGTACATATAGCCCTGCGCACGGCGCTTTGCTTTCCTGTAGATAGCGGGATTCAGGATCTCCCCAAATCCATAGAATTGGATAAATTCTAAGAGGCTTTCTGCGAAGTCGCCCCAATGCTCCGGCAACGACGTTTTATCGTACGTTCCCTGAATGATACGCTGGGGACCGTGTTTAAAATCAACGGTGATTGTGTAGTCCCTGGTCTCCAGTGGATCGTCCACCACATTATCAGGTTTTCCCTCAACTGCTCCAAACAGCACATTGGAATCCAGAGCATCCAGCAGGTTCTTAACACCTTCCTCTATGTGGAATTTCCTTGAGACCGTACAGTCAGTGCCGATGTTTTGGATATGCTCAATGATACTGCTCGCTCGATCCACCACTAACTTTTCCGTATAGTCCCAAATTACATATTCTGTCTCTGACAAAACGGAGCCGCCGGGCTTAATTTTGGTGACCCGGTGATAATCTACAGCTACTCAATCTACCCGGTTCGGGTTGCCGTCGAAGACATAGAGGTCCTTCATCTTCAGTGCGTCCCGAATCAGGTCGGAGAGGTTTACGCCATTTACCTCGAAACCTGCACTGAGCGCCCCCCCAAATTTGTAGACCACCCCTTCTGTATTGGTAAGCTCCATGCTCCAGTTTCCAACATCTGTGGCAAAGAGCTCATCATATTCATTGCTGAAATAAGTAGCAACAGCCCCCAAAATCTTTTGAGCCGCAGTTTGCTCAATTCGGAATGTCTGCGTTCTTGTTTTTCTGTATTGATCGGGAGGGACTTCAAAACTGTAAGCAGAGAAGAAGACTTGGCCGTCCAAAGTGATAGTCATGCGCTGTTCCACTTCGCTGCCTGGCTCTGATTGGGGTCCAAGGCCGATATTGTTGGAGATGATGTGGAGCTGTTTGGGTTGGCCACTGAAAATAAACGGATTTTCCCCCGTGAGCATTGCCAGACGGCTCAGCGCCAGGATGAACCATGTGCGATTTGGGGGTTCCAGCACCTCTTCAGCGGAATAGGCCCAGTGGTTAAAGTACCGCCACCGTGAGTAGATGGCCGAGCCCAGAAGGGAAATGTCTTTTACCTCATCAATGATCTTATCCAGCGCAGTCACATTGGAAACTGCATCACCATATCGTTTTGCAAAGGCGTTTCCACAATCCATCACGAAACCGAGGGCTTCGCAGTCATCCGCCATGTAGTGATCCACCAATTCTATGTAATGGATGGTTTGATCCCGGAATTTGTCACACCATTTGACAGCGAATGCGTGGATCTGATCCATCTTCGGCATATAGTACACCTCCCGTCCTTTTATGAAATCGTTGCCCTCAGCCCCTGCTCAATTCGTTCCTTTTCACCGCTCCCATCTGTCCGGAGTCGCAACAGCGGGATACCGCACAGTTCAAAAATGCGGTTTTTCTTTTCATCTCTGCCTGCCTGGGTGCTTCCTGTAGCATGGAATGCGGTGCCATCTACCTCTACCGCCAACAGAGGAGACTTGTCCATCCTGCGGAACAAGAGAAAGTCCATATGGGTCAGGGGATTGCGGGCGTATGCGGTTTCCTCCTCTGTCAACATGGAGTAGTCTTTCACCAGATTGACCAACGACACATGGACCGCACAGTCCACAAAAGAAAACTCTTCCTTCTGGAGAACATTCTGGATTACTGCATAGAGAAGATTTTCCGAGTCATATTCCGAAACTCGCCCATGCTTTTTCAGAAAGGCTCGTCGTTGCTCGGCATACCCCTGATAGAGCAAGTCAAAAACGGAGTAGACCGCACTCTCAATCACCGCACAGTTGTTGTACTCAATATAGCGGGCCAGATCACCATAGTTAGTCCAATCGTTCCTTGGATCTTGGGAGGTAATGACAGCTAAAGACTTTACTGCCCGGGATACTGCTACATTCAGCATTCTGGGGTCATCCACAAAGTCGGTAATAACATTATCCACCGAGGTGAGAATGATGGCGTCCTTCTCCCGGCCCTGGAACTTATGGACGGTGGCTACTTCCAGGTCCTTGCCCAGCTGTGTTTGGATTGCCGCCACCTGATCTCTGTATGGTGTAATGATCCCGATGCTCTCATACCCCTGTCTCGTCAGATTTGGGAGTACCTCCTGCCGAATCACGTCGATCTGTCTTTGATTCAGGTGACCTCGGGCATGGTTGCCAGGCGCTGTCCGATACATGGTCAGGACATCCGGCTCTTCATGGTCCTCTGTCATGACGATGAGCTTCCCACCGTAGAATTTCTGGTTGCAGAAATTGATGATTTTGGGATGGCAGCGATAGTGTTCCCGCAGGAGAACCGTGGGAGCCTCCGGCCATGTGGCAATGGCAGAGGAGAGCAGACTGTGGGCAGAGAAATGGTAGATCTCCGGGAGAGAATACCGCGACCAGACCGCCTCGCTGTCCTGGAAGTTTTTGCTGTCCAGCACATTGGGAAGCTGCTGGAGATCTCCCACAATGACGATGTTGCGAGCACAGGCAAAAGCCAGTACACCAGTGGCCAGGTCTACCTGGGATGCCTCGTCCACGATCAGGTAGTCATAAATATGTTCAAAGTTTAGTGTGCCTTTAATGGAGTAAGTCGTACTTAAGATCACTGGATACTCCCGATTAAATTCCCTGGACTTTCCGCGAAAATCCCGTATCTCAAAGCGTCGACGTGGTTTTCGCCAATCGAATCTTTCGCTCAGTTCCGCCTGGAACAACCGCAGAGACTTTTCCGTCAGTTCTGCCATCTTTTCGTCAAATGCATATTGCTCCAGCTTCTTCTCCAGTTGAGCCCGCTCTTCCGTCAATTCTTGTCGGCGCACCACATAGAATTGCCGCTGGAGGTACGGGATCACCAGTTCCGGCCTCTGGAGGAACACTTTCAGCGCACTGCGATTGAAGCGAAAGAGAATGGATATCTTTTGGAGCAGACCCAATTTACTCTCCTGCTTGGCATGCTGCTCGTACTCTAACCACAGGGATAAAATCTTTTGGGAGGAGAGACCCTTCACCTCATCCTTTGGTGCCTGGGCATAGGTGTTGTAGTACTCACTAAAATAGTGTTGTTCCGGCGTCAGTTGGAGGAGTTCCTGTTCGATGGTGGCAATGCGGTTTTTCGCATTGAGCATCTCACTGAGTTCTTTAGAGAGGACGGTCACCTCCTGATCCAGCTGTGACTTCTCTTCCGGCTCCAAAACCCAAGCCGACATATCGGGGTATTGGCCGGTCTGTGCCTCCAGAAAATGCTCCTTATTGGCACGACTCCCCAGAAAGGCAGTCAGAAACGAGAGCCCTTTCTTCTCCAATTTTTCCGCCACATTCAGGGTGGCGGAGTTATTGTTGGAGACAACAGCTACCGTCTGACCATTTCGAACCGCATTGGAGATAATATTTAGAATGGTCTGTGTCTTTCCGGTACCGGGAGGCCCCTGGATGATACTGACCTGGGAGGAAAGGGCGTTCTCCACCGCTGTTTTCTGGCTCTGATTCAGACCAAAGGGGTAGATGACTGCCTCAGGGAGCGCCAGCACTGCGGGCTTTTGGGAAGAATCCAGATAGCAGGACAGCATGGTTACGTCGCTGACACTTTTGATCCGCTCATACTGGGCGCTCAGGATGTTGAGGCCGCCTTCGGCTACCAGGCTGACCGCCGCTGCTGTTTCTTTGAAGTATTCAAAAACGTCCGCTTGCTTCTGGTTCGTCAGGCAGTTTTTCTGGAGTTCCACTTGGCCTTTTGAATATGTAAGGGCCTTTTTTCCTGTTCGGAGAAAACGGTAAAAGGGGCCAAAATCCAAAATCTCATCTACTTGCTGAATGGTATCACCATCAACAATAATGATGAAATCTGAGGGATTAATCCGGCTTTGTACCTTCAGAAGCTGTACTTTTTCGGCACGGTAGTGATAGGCCTTTGGGGAATTGGCATAGATCACCTCGCACATACCGTCCTGAAAATGGAAGCTGGCGACGGAGTCGGTCTTATCCTGGCCATTGACCAGAAGCATATATTTTCTGCTATCCATCGCAAACCTCCTTCCCCCGCTTTTACTGATTTCTTCTCATAATTGACCGTAGTTACTGTTTTGAAGGCTGGAGTGTCGGATCCAGCAGTTGTTTTACCGCTTCGGTCATAGTAACTGGAGAATCTAAAAGCAATGTCTGTACTCTGACCAGACTCCCACTGGGAGAAGAATAGTAGATAGGATTTTTCTGATCTGCCATTGCATCACAATTTGGATAAAGCAATACCGTCTGTTTTGCATTATATTCCTTCTGGTATGCGTACATCTGGTACATATCGGCCTGTGAGATCCCATAATTGTGCCACTGGGGAAATAGAAGTTTCCACTTGGTATCCAATACGGTCTGCTCTCCGCTATTCAAATCTTCAATCACCAAGTCTGGCCGTAGGACAAACTGTTTTTGTGGTAGTTCAAAGAGATATTTGCCTTTTGCCTGAACATGAACTCGATATTGCTTGGAATCCAAATGCTGTCGTAAGACTGCCGCCACATAGCTTTCAAATACGCGCTCCATGGGAAAGAGAAGTGCCAGTGCGGCTTCTCCACCAGAGAAAGCAGTAAAACTCTTTCCCTGCAAAAATACCTGGCACAGCTCCAGAAGTCGCTGGTAGTCTGCCATGGAGCGGGATTGCCCACAGCGCTGAAAATCCTGCTCCACATTTTTGGACACCGGAACTTGCTCCATGACGGATAACACAATCCGCAGATCCTTACGGTTTTGCAAATCCGTGGTGTGTCGCTGCAAGTAGAGCGCTGTGGACTTGACCAGGCGGTTTTCCGGGCAGTCCACGCTGAACACATCGTACTCTATGAAGATTCGTTCCCGGTGCAGCAGATTTTTTCGAATATGTTCCGAGAATATGATTTTTCCGCGGACACAAGATTCATTGTCCTGCGTTACCGTATAATCCGATTTTAAGCCTCGTTGAATCAGCCGGTGTGCTTCATCCAGAAACATACGCACAAACAGGTCCAACAAGCGCATGCGGGAAGTGTTCAGGTGAGCAGTACGAAATTTCTTGAACGGAGCCTCTTGGACCGTTCGCAGCATGGTGAGAAACACTTTACGGACGGCCTGGTCACTGTTATCCCCCGCCAGCGTCAGTTTGGGTAGGATCTCAATCTCTGTTCCGTCTCTGGTGGTGATTACTCCTACATAATTTTTGGCGGTAATCACCTTACCTATACCAGGCCTTGCGCTCAGACTCATCAACTCCAGCGGCTGGGCACTGGAGCTTTCATCCCGGTTAGAGAGAATAAACTGCTCCAGCTGATCAAAGGCGTGTTCCGGCAGAGAAATCATACCTGCCCGCGGTGGTCCATTCCGGGTAAACCCCATGTATTCCCGAATGGTATATTGTCTCAATGGAGCTCACCTCCCAACGGAATACAGCTGTCAGAGATTTCGGTATACTTCTGCATCAAAGAAAGCAGCTGGATTGAGGCGGTATGTGGGGTTTACTTCAAATTCAGGCTCCACACCGAACAAACTCTGCAAATCAGCGGTTTCAACCTTGAAAAATTGTTGCTGCTCCGGACGCTTTCTATCACCAAGGACCAGACAGATCTTCTCATAGTCATCATAGAAGTACTCCTGAAGAAGTGGAATCACTTTATCCCGGAAGATCTCACCTAAGGTCTGAATGGATGGAGATTGGCGCAGGGGGGTAAAGAATGCATGTCCCAGCGTATGCTCCCGGTCAAACAGCACCTCGATTCGGTGGTTCAATGTCGTAAGCAGCCCACTGATAGAAATACCCTCGACTTCTACGCCATCCAAGACACTGCTATCCGGCATCATTTCCACGAAACTGAAGCGGCGCCGAAGGGCAGTATCCAACATAGCGATGGAACGGTCCGCTGTATTCATGGTACCCAGCAGATAGACATTATCAGGAATCCCGAAAAGCTTTTGAGAATATGGTAGTCTGACTTGTAATCCCTCGCTTTGGCCGAGGCGCTTGGAGGGTTCAATTAATGTGATCAGTTCTCCGAAAATTTTAGAAATATTGCCACGATTGATCTCGTCAATAATAAATATATAGGGTTTTGTTTCTAACGTAGTTGTCGGTGCAAATCCATTTTTCTCAAGGACTTTGATGACTTCAGCTGCGGTGGTATCCAGCTGATACACTGTGGATTGAACCAGCGAACGCGATAATTGAAACTCTTCGATATCGATTTTCTTGCCCTTTAGGAGCCAGTTCACTTTTCGGGAACGCTTATAGTGCTCTTCGTTTGAGAGCCATTCCGGATCACCGGTGATAACGCCGATAGCATCGATGGTTCTGGCAGAATAGCAAGAAAGGACAATATCTCCTAACTGCATCCGATTCAGGAATGCATTGAGGACATACTTTCCGCCAACAAAGTAATTAGTTTCATCTGTGACGGTTTCGCCGTACTCATCCCATCCAATACGAATACAGTCATTTTGCATACAGTAATTGCGAAGCGGATGCTCTCCTGTACCGCCGAGAGAGACTTTCCAAACAGAAGGTGTGTCAGAGAAACCGTAGGGGGATTGCTTAGCATCTGCTATTGGAATCTGCGCTTTCAAACAAAATGCTTTGAATATGCCCTTTGTGATTTCGTATTGAATCTCACCGGCTTCTTCTTCGTTTTCACCGAAGAATTTAGGACGAATTCCCTCGATAAAATCTTCATAACCAAAAGACTGGTGGAAGGTGGTAAATTCGATCCGCCCATCCTGCCGGTACTGCCGGTACCTCTTCAGAATCTCTTCGTGGTTTTCTACCTGAACCTCTTCCAGTGATTTTCCCTCTATGATTGCCACGGCATAATTGACCGTCTGGTAGGTCTTTCCCGTTCCGGGAGGACCATAGAGGATCATATTCTTTGCAAAAGACATGGGATTGCTCACCTCTTTCTGTGGCAGGAGTTTCAGCGCTTCTGCCAATTCATCACGGAGCTTCCAGGAGTATGTGCCGGGTTGATCCTGGAGGGCGGTGCGGCCCACAAACAGAATCGGCCACCATTTCTGATCATTGTTTTCGTTCTGAACCAGGGGGCAATCCGTTTTTTCCTGTACCCTCCGGGCAAGCTGAACCATACTGCCGTTATAATGGGCAGAAGTATCCCCTAATTTTAGACTCAGTTGTTTGCAGGTTGCCTCTCCGCCTACCTGTTGGATGGCTTTCAGAATTTGTAAATTTTCCGCCGTACAGATTGTTCTATCTGCAAGAAGCTCTAACCACTGTTCTGTACTGATCTCCGGGTCATACGCTGACAAGGAGGGCCAATAATCGCTTTTATACAGCTGGCTTCCAAAGTAGATAATGTCATCGGCTAACAGGTGATGTTCAGCATCTGGGTAATATTCACTTCCGAACTCCGCTCGCTTTGTTTCGAACATATTCAGCAGCTCGCTGTCCTGTTGGACACAAGCAAGGACTTTGCTTGCAACCTCCTGATAGGTGAGTACATTCTGGATATCTCCCATTTTGCAAGTGGCACTCAAGCCAGTCTCTGCCAAAAATGCCTTGAGCTTACCGTATTGATAGAGAAAATGTTGATTCGGCCGTGCAAAGAACAGATAGGTACAAATGGTACGGTCACCTTGATAATGTTGTTTCATACTCTCTTTCAACTGATATCTGGATAACAGAGCATCTGCATTTTGCTTAAAGTTTTGGATTTGCTCAATCACATCTGCTTCGGGATCCAGAAGTTGCTGAAACATGGATCGAACCGTATCGGGTTCCTGTTCCGCAAAAAATGTGATCATCTTGCGGGGGAAGGAGTAATTGGTGTCCATCAGATTGCTTGCCTGCGCCAGGGCTTCCTTCAGCATTTCTGCAAAATCTGCTCTCTCTGGCATCCAATGCTCCTGGAAGCATTGGACGGCGCGCCACTTATATATCTCCTGCGGGATCCAGGTTGTAAAGGACTCTTTGTATTGGCTTATAATCCGACGAATGGGATCAGAGGACAACTCCCATGCTGCCATATCCAAAATCCGATAATTTTTGAATGAGAAATTAGTATCCCGGAAGATCTTGATTTTCCGGCAGTTATCTACATAAGTTTCCAATTTGCCCCGGGATTTCAGCTCGATCCCCAGTGCTGCAAAAATATCCTCGCTACCCACATTGCTGTTGATGACAGGGAAGGTAAGCGGTTTTAAGCAATGAAGTACCACAGAGGCTGCAGCGGCCTGCATTCCATGAAAAGACTTTGTGAGCACCAATGCGGCACGCTGGAACATATCCTCATCGTCCGTCATATCCAGAAGATCCACGCACATTCTGATAAAAGCGCGCACCGATTGGATATCTGCCTTACCCTGAAACGAGTAGAACCCAGTACCGAACATTCCAATATGGCCTGTGCCGGAAACAACTTTTTCCTGGTTTTTGTATGCACCAGCCTCTGCTCGGCGCCTCAGGTCATCAATCAGGTGATCCAATTCTTGCTTGCATGTCTCAGGAAGATGTGTTGCGTGGACTGCTTCGTGTTTTTTGTCATAGCTGTGCTTCCATGTTCCAATGCACATGAGATAAATGGCATTCAAATCATGGTAGTCCAACACGGCCTCATCTACATCACGATAGGCGGAAACAATCGTATGCACCAGTTCATAGCTGCCATCATGCTCATCAGGTGACAGCTCCGACGCATATTTGAGTTTATTTAATATCTCTTGATTCATTTGATGGCATCCTCCGTTTGCGTGGCCTGGAACCGGCTATAGTACTGCTCCAGCTTTTCATCGCAAATCCGCTCGATCTCCTGCTTTTCCTCTCTGGTCAGTTTCTTCCAGATGGAGTCATCCACTTGGATCACGCCCAAGGTCTTGGTGTGGTGGAGCATCTGCATATCCTCAAACCGTTTGAAGGGGTTGGACAGGATATTCCGCTGAGCCTGGGCATCTGTATAGCCGCTCTTGGCGTAAATGCTGTCGGCCTTTTCCACTACCAGTCCAGTTGCCCGGCGGGACTCGTAAAACTCCCGGAAGTAGGTGACAATGTCGCTGAGCTTCACTCGGCCTTTGTCGTCGGCAAACCGGAGCACTGCCTTCAACAGTACCGGTTTGTAGGAATAGCTCATATCCATCTGCCGCACCATGTCCAGAAACAGATCCTTGCGGTTGGAGTCGTCGATCAGCGTCCAACCATACTGCTGGGCATACTTCTGGAGCGTCTCCTCTTTGAAGTATTTGAAGGTCCGGTGTTCACTCATAGGCACCACCAGATCCGGTACCAGCAGGCCATCTCGGACATACCGCTCAATGGTCTCCGTCTGCACATCCACCCGCCGGACAAACTCCATCTGGGAGACCATACCGGCGGCTTCTTCCTGCCAGTTGAGGATGTCTACCAGCTCGTAGTCCAGGGCATCCACCGGCCAGTCGATGAGAGCGTCTGGGCGTTCTCCCTTGTCATAAAGCCCCTGCTCGGCGGTTTTCTGCCGTTTGGTGCCCAGCACCAGGGTGCCGGGCTTGTACTCCTTCAGACGGAACAGCCGGTGCATGGAGTAGGGCATATTGTACTGGCTGGCGTTGTCCACGAAATCAAACACCATCAGGCTCTCCTTGCCGGGGGACAGCCGCATGCCGCGGCCCAGCTGCTGGGTATAGAGCACCTTGGACATGGTAGGTCGGGCCATAAACAGCACCTCGGTGGCCGGGCAGTCCCAGCCCTCGTTGAGCAGATCGCAGGCACACAGCACCTTGACCTCGCCCTTTTCAAACCGGGCCAATATCTCCCTGCGGTCGCTGGCCTTGATCTCTCCGGACACCGCCTCGGCTACCACACCGGCATCATGGAGCCGCCCGGCGATCTCTTGGGCGTGCTTGACGGAGGCGCAGAAGATCACAGTCCGCTTGTCCTTTACATACTGGAGCCAAGTGTCCACAATGAGCTGATTGCGCTCCGGCACATAGATCTTGCTCTCCAGATCCCGGATGTTGTACTGGACACTGTTGAACATCCGGGATCTGGAGAGCAAGATCTATGTGCCGG
>OGKX01001230.1_pt1 | contig 11528 bp, 10 predicted proteins | sample 1572541 | NCBI WGS metagenome assembly OGKX01 (sample SAMEA2581982, study PRJEB24529) | metagenome | biome: Human gut stool | place: China | collected 2011
CCGCTGTGCAGCCCGTGCCGAGGCTGCTGCCGCACGGGCAGAGGAGCTGGTGCCTACCGACGGTCAGGTAGTGAGCGTGAACGGCAAAAGCGGTGTAGTGGTCCTGCGTGCGCAGGACGTGGGTGCCCTGCCCCGGCCTGCGCAGCCGGCAGCCGGCTCCCTGCTGCGGGTTCTGAGCGTGAACCCCGACACCGGTGCCCTGCTCACCGACACTACGCCCCCGCCCGATCTGACGCCCTATGTGCGCAGCAGCACCCTGCCGGACGCAAAGACCCCCGGCCCGGTGCGCATCGACCCGCAATACGGCGTGGCTGTGCGGGAGGACGCCGCCCTGACCCTTGTGCCTGCCTCCGCCGAGCAGCTGGACAGCATGACCGACGGCTTTGCGCCGCTCACCCCGGCCCTGCTGCCCTACGGCGTGAAAAAAGCGCTCACCACCGCCAGCACTGCCGCCGGGTGGACCGGTGCGGAAAAGACGGCCGCCCTGCGCACGCTGGGTGCCGACCTGACCGCCTATTATACCCGGCTGGAGGCCGACGCCAAATTCGGCACGCCTTACACCCTGCCGCCCGCTGCGGCGGACCAGCTGGGCGGCGTGAAGGTGGGCGACTATCTGGACATCGCTGCGGACGGCACCCTGAGCGGCAAGACGCTGTATGACACCATCGCGGCCAGTGTGGCGGTCAAGTCGGAGGCGCGACTGGTGTGGAACACCCATGTGACGTCTCCTAACAAATTCACAACTTGGGATGTTCAGATTCCAGGCAATGTTGATAAGATATGCATTACCAAAGGCAAGTACAACAGCTACGGTAATAACACTGAAAAAAGCATTGCACGCGGTGGCACGACAACTTATGACTGTGACATCAATTTTACAATCACATTCCAAACAAACGGCATCCTTCATGTTGTTTCTCCATACAAAACAGTGTTCCCTTTGGAACTCTGGATTGACGGCTACCACTACCCCACCCTTGCCGACCTTCTGACGCAGGTGACCGCCGTGGAGAGCAGTGTCACCGATCTTCAGGTGGCCCTGTGCGAGCTGTACGAAGAAAAGGAGGAAAATTGATGGCGAAAATTTATGCAGCCCTGATCCGCAAGGGTATCAAGACGCTGGACGAGGTGCCCGCCCGTCTGCGCAGCACCGTGGAAGCCCTGCTGGCGGAGGTGGAAGCCGATGCTTGAAGCCTGGTCCCGCACGCGGGACGGCACCCGGAAGCTGAGCGCAAACTTCACCGTGGCCGAGTTTGCCTGCAAAGATGGCTCGGACCCTGTGTTCGTGGACAGCAGCCTTGCCGCCCTGCTGCAGAAGATCCGCGACCACTTCGGCCGCCCCGTAGTCATCACCAGCGGCTACCGCACCGCCGCTCACAACAGATCCGTGGGCGGAGCCGCCTACAGCCAGCATCTGTATGGGCGCGCTGCCGACATCCGGGTGCAGGGCATCCCGGTGGAGCAGCTGGCCGCCTATGCAGAGACCTGCCTGCCCGGCACCGGCGGCATCGGCCGGTACCCGCCCCGGGCCGGACGGGCTGTGGGCTGGGTCCATGTGGACACCCGCCCCGCCAAAAGCCGCTGGACAGGTTAAGAAGGAGGTGAACCCAATGGAAAGCATCCTGTCCGCCCTGATCGCCGGTGCCGTGACCCTGATCGGGGTGCTGATCGCCAACAGCCGCAGTCAGGCCGTGACCGACACCAAGCTGGAAGAACTGACCCGCGAGGTGCGCGAGCACAACAATTTCGCCCGCCGCGTGCCCATTCTGGAAGAGCAGATGAAGGTGGCCAACCACCGCATCGCCGACCTTGAGAACCCTGAACGAATGAAAGAGAGGAACTGATTTATGGAACTGAGCAACAAGATCTCCGCCGCTACCCTGGCCCGCACCGCTGTGCTCCTGCTGGCCCTGACCAATCAGGTGCTGAGCGCAATGGGCAAGCCCGTGCTGCCCATCGAGAGCGCCACCGTGGAGCAGCTGGTCACCGCTGGCATCACCACCGTGGCCGCGCTCATCAGCTGGTGGAAGAACAACAGCTTCACCGCTGCCGCCGTGGCCGCCGACAGCTACATGGCCCGGCTGAAGCAGAAGCAGTGATCGCCGACTGCCCTATATAAGGTAAGAGGGCAAGGCCCCCGGAGACGCAGGTTTCCGGGGGCCTTTTTTCGTCTGCAGCAGGGCGGCAGGAGAAATTCCAGCCGGTTCTTTGCCAGAAATTCCGTCCCTCAAAAAGTGATTTTCCGCAACAATCCGCACACTCTGCACCAGTACCGCAACTACATCATTTCACATCCGCAACAGTTTCTCTTTTTTCTGCAACAAATTCTTGTAATTTGTGCAAAATATCCAATTCAAGCTTTGGAATATTTTCACAAATCATGCGTTTCTACACATTTTTTCTTGACAACCTGCACCAGAAAATGGTATAAAGGAAGTAGGATAGCAAGCCTCGAAATATGTCCATTATATGGGACAGTTGTAATGCGTAAAAGACTTGACACTATTTGAAAGGAGCCATCAATCATGACGAACAAAAAGCTGAAACTCGCTGCCATGTCCGTAGCCCTGACCGCCTGTGTTGCTGCACAGCCCATGGCTGCCCATGCTGTGGAAGGCCCCGACCCTGCCGAGGATAACGCTGCCCCGCAGGCCGAGCCTGTAGCCGAGAGTTCCACGCCCGCCCCCGTCGCTGAGGAAGGGGAAAAGCAGGAGAAAGTCGGAGAGCAGGAGGAGTTTACCCCCCCCCGGTGAACGAAGAGGCTAAGAGCGAAGAGCAGGCCCCTGCGTTCGGCCCCGGCACCAAGACCGATGACATCATCATTGACTATAAACCTGCTGAGAAGCCGGAAGAGCCCGGCGAATCCGGTAAGGACGGCGAAACCGACGGCTCTGAGGGCTCCGGCGAGACGGACGAGACTGAGAACCCCGACGGCACCTATGTGAAGGGTGACGTGATCGACAACAGCAAGAAGGACGAAGCCACCGGCAAGGACGGCAAGATCGGCGAGGCCACCAAGGAAGAGACCCCCGACAGCTCTTCCAGCACCACCGTCGTGGACCCCGACGCCGAGGTGAAGAAGGGTGACCCCGTGGTGGGCAAGGATGAGGACGGTAACACCACCATCACCACCCCCACCGAGACCACCGGCACCCAGACCACCACTACCACCGGAACCGGCAAGGCCGATTCCTCCACCACCATCACCGACACCAAGAAGGGCGAAGAGATCGACCTCGACGACGAGCTTGGCAAGGACGTGCGTCCGAACTGGAAAACCGATAAGGATGCCAAGCTGGGCGACTACACCGTGGACAAGGTCGAGCCCGCCGAGGACGGCAACTCCAAGGAGCTGACCCTGAAAAAGACCAGCCCGACCGAAGAAAAGGAGATGTCCGCCGAGGATATCGCCAAGCTGCTGGACGTCCCCGAGGGCGGCGTGGAGAAAAAGACCGACGACGAGGGCAACACCACCTATACCCTGAAAAAGGAAGAGACCTCTACCGACGAGAACGGCAACACCGTCACCCGCACCACCTACTACGAGATCACCGGCAACTCCGTCAAGACCCGCACCGAGACCACGCTGGTGCTCAAGGTGGAAAAGGGCACCGTGGATGTTGATGATAAGGACCTGACCACCAAGGTCGAACTGCCAAGCATCACTGCCAAGAACACCGACGAGACCAAGACGGATGTCATCGAGATTTCTTCGGAGAAGCTGGGCGAAATGCTCAAGGACGAGTACTATAACAACGATACCGGCGAGTATGTCTATACGGAAACCGATGCAAACGGCAAGGAATATACCTATAAAGTCAAGAAAACGGAAAACACCAAGCCGCTCACCAATGCGCAGTTGGCCGAGCGTCTGGGCGAGGGCTTCACCGCCGATGACAATGGCGTTTACTACAAGGGCGAAAAGCTGAACCTTGACCAGATGGAAGCCGTGCGCAAGACTTTGAGTTACACCGTGGAGGTCACTGAGGTCACCAAGACCCCCGGCCAGGTCGAAGGCGGTCAGGAAAGCATCGAGAGTGCCAAGGAAACTGCCAAGCTGGAAGCCATCAAGGCCGCTCTGACGGATGCCGCCAAGAAAACCGGCATCAATGTGGACAGCGAGGATTTCAAGAACCAGCTGAATACGATCGATCCCACCGGCAAAGGCCAGCTCAATCTCAGCTATACCGATGCAGACGGCAATGTTCATACTGTCACCCTCCGCTATGACGGTGCAACGGTTTCTGCGCCTCAGCCGGGCAGCTCTGATCCGAGCAAGGACACCGAGACCCGTAAGGATGTTACGGACAACGTCATCACCGGTACCGCTTATGTGACCGGCTCGAATACGTGGACTGAGAGCGGTTCCCTCAACGGCACCTACGTCAAGCCCGGCAGCGGTGAACTTCCCTCTCTCGATGGTTGGACGATCGCCAGCAAAGACCCGGAGAAGGGCACCACGACCTACAAAAAAGAAGAAACCGTGACCTTGCCCGACGGCACCAGCACCAAGATCACCCGTACCTGCACGATCAAGGAATCGTCCGCTTCCCTCAGCGATGCGGAGAAGGAAGAGATCGCCTGGAAAGAGCTACAGAACAAGACCGGCAAGGACAAAGCTACCCTGCTTCAGGAAGGTTACAGCATTGATATCGGCAGCATGGACTTCTCCGGCATCAAGCGCGTGGAATGGACGATCGACACACTTTCTGAATCCACAAAGACGGACACCAAGGATCTTAACGACAAGCTGGTGATCCCCGGCGGCAAGAACTGGTCGATCGACGAAAACGCCGGCACCATTACGGTGGACGGAAACATCTACCGCAATGTGACCAAAACCGATGACGGCTACACCTGCACGGTCGAGGACAAAAACGGCGTAAAGACCACCTACACCTTCACCAAAAAGGCCGGTGCTCCGCTGACCCCTGAAGAGATCCAGACCGCACTGGCAGGCCAATACAGTGTTTCCGCTGACAGCATCCGACTGAACGCCGACGGCAAGACCGCGACCTTCACGAAGGGTGACGAAACCATCACCGTGGATTACAGCACCCTGAGCGAGACCCTCACCGTCCGGAAGGATGTACACACCTCCTCCAGTGTCACCGGCATCATCAAGGACGATAAGGATCTTGAGAAGGCATACGACGAGCTGTGGAAGCAGATCTAGGAGATCCAGAGCAAACTTCAGCCCGGCGAGGAACTCCGGATCGGTGAAACGAAGATCGATTCCACCACCAAAAAGGAAGATATCATCAAGTATTTCACCAAGGCCATCTCGCCCGATAACATGAGCAAAGATGAGCTGATCAAGGCCCTGCAGGAGCAGGAGCGGATCGCCAAGAACTCCACTTACGTTGCCAACAAGGGTTCTGATTACGAAGAGACCAAGAAGAACTACTACTCCGGTGAAAAGACGGGTGAATTCAAATACTTCAGCAAGGCACCGGATGGTTCCAAAATTGAGGTCTATTGGAAATCGACTTGGGGGTGGAACGGCTATTATTACTATACAGACGCTAACGGCCATGAAGTTCGTGTTGATAGTAACACTGTGCACTCCGAAGAGCAACGCGACGACATCAAACACCTTGATCTCGCTTCCGGCTCCAAGCTGGATCTGCTGCCGGATGAGGACGGCAAGGTCAACCAGACCGACTGCGTGCTGGTGAGCAAGAATCTGAAGCTGGAGTGGAACTACGATGCCGGAAAACTGGTCAACGGTAAGGACAACCAGACGGTCGGCCTGGACAGCAAGATCAGCTGGGATGACGAGGGCGGCGAGGGCGACGGCCACTACGAGTATGACCGCGGCAACCCCAATAAAAACCCTGACAAGAGTGCCTACTACAAGCTAACCGGCACTGTCGCCTATGATCCTATCAAAGATAAAGATGGCAGCATCAAGCTGTATCAGGGTCAGTGGGGCGACTATTGGAACCCCGGCATCAGCGCAGAGGATGAGGCCATTAACGCTTACCTGAAGGCAACCGGCAGCAGCAAGACCTATAGGGACTTGACCACGAAAGAGCGCAATGCCATCGTCGGCACCTACGTTGTGAAGATCGGAACCACCGGCACCAACAGCACCGGTGAGAGCGGCTATCAGGTCTATCTCAAGTCCTCTGAGCTGACCGCCTACGGCTATATGTCCCGCGATGCCAACACCTGCATCAACAGCACCTACAAGCGCCAGGACGGCACCTGGGGTTACGTCGGCGGCTATGACCTGATGATCTCCGAGCTGACCCAGGTGCGTGAGGGCAAGGTCGTCGGTCAGACCGAATCCACCATCAAGACCATCACCGCCCCGCTGAGCATCCGCAGCTCGCAGGACTTCGCCAAGCGCCTTCTGGAGCTGAACAAGCAGACCACCACCACCCATAAAACCGGTGAGGGTGCTACGGCTTACGGCGAAAATACTTCCGGCGACTTCGACGGTACCTATACGCAGAAGAAGAGCGAAACGGTCGAAGGATCCGGTACCGGCAAAGGCCACTACACCACCTTTACCGAAGTGCTGAAGAAGATCTTCTCCGGCTCCGGCAGCAAGGAGCACGACGAGGGCAGCGTCTCCTACACCCACCGCACCACGGACAAGGTGAACACCACGCCAGTGTCCAAGGAGACCGTGACCACCACCGACGCCCATGTGGGCTACAACTATACCTCCATCGAGACCCGCACGGTCACCGTGAACGGCGAAGAGACGGTCATCGTCCCGCCCGTCACCCCGCCGGAAACGCCCGTGGAAGACGAGACCCCGGACGAAGTGGTCATGACCCCGGAGACTCCCGAGCTGCCGCCCGTGCAGGACGCCACCCCGGACACTCCGGTCCTGCCGTCTGACGCGGTCCTGCCCGCTGTGCAGGATGCACTGCCGCAGACCGGCGTGAACTGGATGGCCGCTCTGGGCATGGCATTCAGCGGCATGCTGCTGACCATCGCAGGCGCATTCGCCAGCCTCAAGTACAAGGAAAAGCACTGATGCTTTTCCCTTCCAACGTGATCCACGTCAAGTCGTAAACGCATAGAAAGGGCCTCCCCATTCCGGGGAGGCCCTTTCGTGTTGTGTTCGGCTTATGCTTCCGCATCCAGGTACGAGTGCTTGTGCACCAGATTCCCCACGCTCATGTACTCCTTGCGGAAGGAGTAATCCTGATAAAACGGCTTGTTGCGGCCATGCTGACCGGCCGCACGGCGCACCGCACACAGCAAAAGCCGCCCCGCAGGCCGGAACTTCCGGTGCCTGCGGGGCGGCTTTTTGCATTTATGAAACGGAGGAAAACGCTCAGAGGTCTGCGCCGTTGGAGCGGATGACCTTCTGATACCAATAAAAAGAATCTTTTTTGCTGCGGGCCAGCGTACCGGTGCCGTCGTCCTGCTTGTCCACATAGACGAAGCCGTACCGCTTGCTCATCTCGCCGGTGGAGGCAGACACCAGGTCGATGCCGCTCCAGGCGATGTAACCCATCAGCTCCACGCCGTCGGACACGGCCTGCTTGACCGCCTCGATGTGACGGCGCAGGTAGTCGATGCGGTAATCATCGTGGACGCTGCCGTCGGGCTCCACCGTGTCGTGGGCACCCAGACCGTTTTCCACCAGGAACAGCGGTTTCTGGTAGCGGTCGTACAGCTGGTTCATGGTGATGCGCAGGCCCAGCGGGTCGATGGCCCAGCCCCACTGGCTGGTCTGCAGATAGGGGTTCTTCACCGAGCGCACCACGTTGCCGTCGTTCACGGCCTTGCCCTCCAGGCTGGCCGCCACGCAGCGGCTGGCGTAGTAGCTGAAGGAGATGAAGTCCACGGTGTTCTCCCGCAGCAGGGCGTCATCGCCGGGCTCGGTGTGCAGCTGCACCTGCTTTTCCGCAAACAGCTTGCGGGCGTAGCCGGGGTAGCGGCCCCGCACCTGCACGTCGATGAAGAGCAGGTTTTCCTGCTCCTTCTGCACCGACTCCCAGACGTCCTCCGGGTTGCAGGAGTAGGGGTAGAAGCTGCCGCCGGCCAGCATGCAGCCCACCTGATTGGCGGGGTCGTACTGGTGGGCCAGGCGGGTGGCCGTGGCGCTGGCCAGCAGCACATGGTGGGCCGCCTGATAGATCACCTGGCTGCGGTTCTCGCCCTCCTGGAAGGCGATGCCTGCCCCGGAGAAGGGGCTGTGCAGCAGGATGTTGATCTCGTTGAAGGTAAGCCAGTAGTGCACAAGGCCGGAGTATTCTTTGAAGCAGGTCTCGGCGTAGCGGGCAAAGCATTCCAGCGTTTTGCGGCTGCGCCAGGAGCCGTACTGCTCCACCAGACCCATGGGGATATCAAAGTGGCACAGGGTGACCAGCGGCTCAATGCCGTACTTCCGGCACTCCTGGAACACATTGCGGTAAAAGGCCACACCCTCCGGGTTGGGGGTCCGTTCATCGCCGTGGGGGTACAGGCGGGACCAGGAGATGGAGGTGCGGAACACCTTCAGCCCCAGCTCTGCCATCAGGGCGATGTCCTCTTTGTAATGGTGGTAGAAGTCCACGCCGGTGTGGCTGGGGTAATACTCCCCTGCCTGCAGCGTCGGGTGGGGCGTGCCGCCCAGCTTGACCTCCATGCGGTGGACACCGTGGGGCATCATGTCGATGTTGCTCAGGCCGCGGCCGCCCTCGTTGTAAGCGCCTTCGGCCTGATTGGCCGCAATGGCAGCACCCCAGAGGAAATTTTCGGGCAGTTTGTAATCAGACATGGGGATCACTCCTCTTCCGGGAGATCCTCAAAGCCGATCACCAGCGTCAGCACAAAGGACAGCACGATGGACAGCACCGAGATGCCGGCGATCCAGGCGATGCTCACACCGGGGTTGGCCGGGTCGATGAACTGCACGCCGGTAAGCACGCTGGGCGACACCATGGAACGGCTGGCCAGACCTGCCATGCCGGCCAGGCAGCCGCAGACAAAGCCGGTGATCAGGGAAGCGATCAGAGGGCGCTTCAGGCGCACGGCCACGCCGTACAGGGCGGGCACGGTGGTGCCGGCGATCAGAGCAGAGGAAGCAGCGGCCAGAGCAGTCTGGCGCAGCTCGCTGTTCTTGGTCTTGAAGGCAACGGCCAGGGACACGCCGCCCAGGGACAGGTTTGCACCGATCTCAGAGGGCATAACGGTGCCCTCCATGCCGGTCTCGGAGATGGTCTGCAGGATGGTGGGGGTGAACACGCGGTGCATGCCGGTGATGACCAGCAGGGGCCAGAGGGCGCCCATGATGCCCACAGCCAGGAAGCCCAGCTTAGCCTGCACGAAGTAGACGAATGCGGAGATGCCCTCGCCGATCATGATGCCGACCGGGCCGACCACGATGATCGCAATGGGAGCAGCAACGAGGAAGATCAGCATGGGCTTGAGGAAGTTCTTGGTGACAGCCGGGGTGATCTTGTCGATGGCACGCTCAATGTAAGACAGGATCCAGGTCATGCACAGGGCCGGGATGACGGTGTAGGTGTACTTGACGCCCACCACCGGGATGCCCAGGAAGTGTGCGGCGGTGTCGCCGACCGTGACTGCCTCCATCATGGTGCGGAAATCCGGGTGCAGCATCAGGCCTGCAATGGCAATGGCGATGAACATATTGGTGTTGAACTTCTTGGAAGCAGAAGCGGCCACCATCACCGGCAGGAAGTAGAAGGCTGCGTCACCGATGGTGTTCAGGATCTTGTAGGTCTCACCGTCGGCCGACAACACGCCTGCCATGCCCAGCAGCATGACCAGCAGCTTGACCATGGAGCCGCCGATGATGGCGGGGATCAGCGGGGACATGGTGCCCACGATGGCATCCAGAATGTTGTTGCCCACCTTCTTCAGGGTCAGAGGCTCCTTCTTCTCGCCGCGGGCCACCTGGCTTGCCTCGCCGAAGTCGCCCATCTTGAGCACTTCGTTGTAGGCCTCTTCTACATGGTTGCCAATGATGATCTGGTACTGGCCGCCCTGGTTCACGACGCCCATGACGCCGTCGGTCGCCTTGACGGCTGCGTCGTTGATCTTGCCCTCGTCCTTCACCACGAAGCGAAGGCGGGTCATGCAGTGGGTCACGCTGGCAATGTTCTCCACACCGCCGATGTTCTCCACGATCTTTTTGGAGATCGCAGCATAATCTTTTGCCATGATTGTTTCTCCTTTACCTTTTCAAGTCATCCAATTTCCGGTCGAAGTACTTCTGATGCGTCCATTATAGACGCAGGCAGGTGGTTTGTCAGCAGTTTCTGGGCATAAAAAAACAAGTGCCGTTTTTTTGCACTTGTTTTTTTCGGGTAACACCCTGTTTTTTATTTTGGACTTTTTTCAGATGGCCGCCGGGCCCTCGGAAGTGTAACGGTAGAGCTTTTTGCCCAGCCGTTCCACGATGCTCATGGCCGGGAGTTGGGTCGTCACATCGTAGACTCCCAGCCGCTCGTAGGTGACATAATAGGCCAGATTATAGTCCGAGAGTTTTGCGATGGTGCAGTTTTCCGTGTTGGTCACGCTGAGGATCTGGCAGTTCTGCTCCTTGAAGCGCATCACATGGCCGATGGTGTCGCGGGACTCGCCGGACACCGAAAACACGATCACCAGCGAATTTTCCACGAATCGGCTCTCGGTGGGGTAATGGGGCTCGTCGATGTACAGGCAGAACTTGCCCATGCTGGAAAAATAGCGTGCCCCGTACTTGGCCACGATGCCGGACATACCGCTGCCTACAAAAAAGATGTGCCGGGCCTGAAAGATGACCCTGGTCAGCATGTCCAGCTTCTGCTCAAACTCCGCCGAGCAGGTCTTTTTCAAAAAGTCGATGACCTCCGACACATCGTCCTTGACCGGCGGCTGCTTTGCCTGTTCCAGATGCTGGCGCAGCCGGATCTTGAACTCCGCGTAGCCGTCGCAGCCCGCCTTTTTGCAGAACCGGAGGATGGTGGAGGTAGACACATGGGCGGCATCCGCAAACTCCCGGATGCGCATATAGCACACCTTGTCCGCGTTCCGCACAACATACTTATAAACTTCCAGCTCCAGATCATTCAGGCTGCAGATCATCTCTTCGCTGAACATCGGCCGCCCCTCCCTCGTGGTGGTTTTTGTTCCAGTATACTGTATTTTTTGCTACGTTACAATTCCCCTGCTCAGAAAAAAGCCGCCGCACGGTGGCAGGGCCGTGCGGCGGCAGAAACATGCTTTGGGGAACCGATCAGATCAGGCTCAGGGCCTCTTCGTCGCCCACGAGGATGAAGTCGGGATGCATCTGCAGGATGCTGGCGGGCACTTCCGGGGTGACCGGGCCGAAGAAGGCTTTCTTCACGATCTCGGCCTTGCCGGTGCCGTTGACCACCATCAGCACCTTACGGGCCTGCATGATGGTCTTGATGCCCATGGTGTAGGCCTGCTTGGGCACCAGGTCTACGTTGCCGTCAAAGAAGCGCTTGTTGGCCTCGATGGTCTCCTGGGTCAGGTCCACACAGTGGGTCTCCAGCTCAAAGGCCTCGCCCGGCTCGTTGAAGCCGATGTGGCCGTCGTGGCCGATG
>OGKX01001240.1_pt1 | contig 11436 bp, 10 predicted proteins | sample 1572541 | NCBI WGS metagenome assembly OGKX01 (sample SAMEA2581982, study PRJEB24529) | metagenome | biome: Human gut stool | place: China | collected 2011
GTCCGAGAGCTCCGAGGCCAAAATCTGCAAGTAGGAGGCGGCACCCCAAGTCGTCCCCACCCGGAACAGACGGCTGAAACGGAAGTCGAAGCTGTCCGGGGCAATATAGTCCTTTGTTCCCATGCCTGCCTTGGGAATGTCTTTCCACGCAAAGCGGAACGGCTCACGCCCGCCGGGGTGCATCTGCCCATGCAGCACCGCCAGCCGATCCCGGCCGTCCAGCGGGCGGGACTGGACGCCCAGCCGTTTCAGATTGCCCATGACATCGGCCTCCACGCGCCCCAGCCGGGGACGCGCCTCCGCCGCACCCTCGGCAGGCAGGCCAAAGGTGATGTACTTGTACCGCTCAATGCCGTTGTTGCTCTCGGCGATCTGGCCTTTGAGCATTTCCACATACTCACCTCGGATGCTGTTGAAATCATCCTCCTGCGCCGGGATATTCACCTTGTAGCGGTTGGCGTTGCGGCTGCGGCGGTTGACAAAGGAAAGCTGGAACGGCAGAGAACTGTCAAAATAATTCAGGCACGCGCTCCACCCGCTGATAATAGCGGACTGATCCTCCGTGGACGCCACGGCATAATTGATGTCCTCATATTCCAGCGTCTTTGTGTAAAGCCCGCCGGGGATTTGGCAGATCCCGTCCGGGTGCATGGCGATATAGGGAATGGTCTGCTGGGCGGACAGCGCCCGGTGCTTATTTGCATTTTTCTGCTTTTTTGCTTTGCTCAATAGGCTCCTCCTTTCGTGCAAATGAGGCATAGATATTTTCCGTTCGGTACGGTCGGATGCCGGGGCGGGTGAATTTGACCCGGATGATGTTGCGGATCACCTTTTCAAAGGGCAGGCCGTCCTTTTCATACATGGCAAGCAGAAACGCCGGGAGCATGATCGCCAGCATAACGAACAGCGCCCCGGTGTTGCCGATGGCCTGCCGGGTCAAAAGGTAGGTGGGAACGCCGATAGCCGCCCCAATGCCGAAGCAGATAAGCTGGCGCTTGGTGAGGTTGAACGCGATCTTTGTCTTGATCTTGGAAAGGTCGTTCGGGACATTCACATAGGGCATCAGTCTGTCACCTCCAGTTTGGGACAATTCGTCCCAAAGTCCGGGATCGTCGGCTCCACCTCGTTGCCCCATACATCCCAGCCGGGAGAGGTCTGCCGTGCGAACAGCTCCACACGGGGCAAATCACCCATGAGGTCAACGATCTTATCACGGGTTTCGTCCGGCTTTTTGCTGTGGGCTTCGATGGGCGAAATGATAAACTGGTGGATGTCGGCGGCCTGCCGCTTGGGGTGTCCCTTGGTCGCCAGCAGGCAAACCTCAGCGTTGGCCCGCGTCCAGAAGCCCAGCCCATAAAACCAGCTATCCGCCTTTTTGTTCTTTTTGAGCCAGACAAAAGCGACGCTTTTATAGGTGAAGCCCCACGCACGGATCAGCCGCAGGGCCTCCGGGAGCTGCGGGAACGTGGCCCACATGAAAAGGGCGCTGTCCTTGGCCGCAAGCTCGGCCACAGGCAGCGCACACAATTCATCAATGCTCATGGTGGGGTAGTGATTTTCCGCCGCGCCCTGCACTTTCTTTGCAGAGTAGCGCCACGGCGGGTCGGCGTAAATGATGGGGTATTTTTTGATAGCTATTCTCCTTTCCCGCCCCCGCCCACGGCCAGCCGTGCCTGCTCAATACGCTGGGCGGCGATTGTGTAGATGGAGGGGGCATTTTCAAAGCAGATGAAGCGGCGGCCTGTGTTCATAGCGGCAACGGCAGTCGTGCCGCTGCCCGCGCAGATGTCTGCCACCACCGCTCCTTCGTTGGTGTAGGTTTTGATGAAATACTCGCACAGCTCCACGGGCTTTTGCGTAGGATGGATGCCGCCCGTCACCGTCGGCACGAACAGCACATTTCCCGGATAACGCCGCCCGTCGCTGGACTCCGAGCCTGTCCGTTCAAACTTGCCGTAGTTGGTACTGCACCCGCTGCGGGGATTGGTCTTGCGGTACGGCTCCCCATAGGTGAATTGCGGATGGTACACCGGAGACTTCTGATAGAACACCAGAATATTCTCGGACTTTTTCAGCGGCGCACGGTTGGCATTGAGAAAGCCTGTTGCCCGGGATTTGTACCACACCCACTCATAGCGGAGCATGGCGAGGTTGGACGCGCCCAGCATTTTGTCAAAGGGGCATTGAGCGAAAAACAGGATGGCTCCGTTAGGCTTCACCGCCCAGCGCACCGCCTCCCACAGCTCCGGGAGCGGCAGCGGCACATCCCAAAAGTTCCGGGTCGTACCGTAGGGCGGATCGGTCAAGAGCATATCCACGCTATGCTTTGGCAGAGAGCGCAAGCCTTCGATCCCGTCCATGAGGTGCAGCGCATCCAGCTTTGGGACATTTTGTCCCAAGGTCATATTCATCCCTCCTTTAATGCGCGCTGAACACGCTGCGGGCGATGGAGCCGGTCTTGAACAGGCAGAAGCAGAGCAGCACGGAATAGCCCATGCAGCCCCATATCGCGCCGATGGGGTCGCCGCTTGTGGCGATATCCTGTATCAGCACCGCATAGATGGCAACGCAGACGAGAATGAGCAAGCCTTGAAAGCCCACGGCAAACAGGGACTTCAAATAGTTCTGCCCGGTATTGCCCAGCTCCCGGTTGGAGAGCGTGGCAACGGGGATGGGGGCTAAGCTGGTCAGCAGTAGGGTAAGAACCCGGCGCCTTGCCATATTGCTATGGTAGGTTTCCGAGAACTCCCCTCCGAACCGGACTTACACCTCTCAGCGTATCCGGCTCTCCAGATGTCAGTCTAATTTCCCAGCGTGTAACTTATCGTGACAGTAGACGCAGAGTGCCATTGTCTTGCGCTTACGCCCAATCATGGCGATTTCCCATTGTTTTCTGCCACTTAAATCTTTGAGTTTTCGTACATGGTGTATTTCAAGCGGCACATTTTCTGCGCCGCACCACTCGCATTGGTTCGCTTGCAGTCTTTTAATCAGGCTGTTGCGTCCATAATTCTCAACGGCTCGTGCTACTATATCGGGATTTCCGCTTTCTACTTTGGTATTCCGGCGGAAACCGTCATTGTAGAACAGCACTTTTCCCACCTTGCCGTTTTTCTTCGGATACTCCACAACAAAATCTTTCCCTTGACGGTACTTGCGGATAATTCTGCTGATTCGTGTCCGATATTTTCCAGCAAAGGTTTTGAGCATACTGTATCTCATTACATAGTAGAAGTTATTGAGTACAGACACGTTGTTTGCAAGTCGGTAGTAGTTATACAATCCACGGATTTCTGCGTTGTATTGGTTTAGGATTTCCAAATCGTCCAAGTGCAACAGGCGAGTGCGCCGGACAGGTTCCCAAACCTCTTTGTTTCCATTTTGTTTGTCGTATTTAATCTTGAGGGCATTGTAGGAGAACAGTCGTTTTACCCACTTATCATGGGGAACATAAAGTAAGACTTTTCCATTGTTTACCCGTCTGGTAGCCCCGGTTTTGGTCTTTTTGTTGTGTTCGCCTTTGGCGATTGTGACCTCATATCCCAAGAACTTCGCAGCGTCGTGTCCATGAGTAATCAATGTCTTTTCCTCGGACATTTCCAGATGGAGTTTGTCCCGGATAAAGCAGCCTACATCTTGTTTAATCTGTTCTGCGTCCTCTTTGCTGCCGATAACTCCAATTAAGAAATCATCGGCATATCGGATATAGCAAATCCGTTTATAGCTATCGTCCATCTGGTCGCTATACGGCATAGATTTCAGACTACGCCGCAGTTCCCGGATTTCTGCAATTAAGCCCTCTTTTTCTTCCTCGCTCATTTTAGAGAGATTTCTTTTAAGCCTTTGTTCTTTCCCCCGGCAGACATCCAGCTTCTTCTTGAACGCAGGATTGATTTTACGGCGGTTTCCGCAGTTGAATTTCTCTGCATACTCTGCCATATAGCTATCCAGTTCGTTCATGTAGATGTTTGCAAGGATAGGGCTGATGATGGAGCCTTGCGGAGTGCCGGAATAAGTATTGTGATAATTCCAATCCTCCATATATCCAGCTTTCAAGAACTTCCAGAGCAGACCGATGAAATGTTCATCTGCAATCCGCTTTCGCAAAATAGCAATCAACACATGATGGTCTACGTTGTCAAAACAGCCCTTTATATCTCCCTCAACGAACCACTTTGTCCCCGTAAAATATTTCTGCACATATTTGAGTGCCGTATGACAGCTTCTGTTTATACGGAAACCGTGGGAATAGTCGCTAAAGGTTGGCTCATAAATACTCTCTAAGATGAGCCGCACCACCTCCTGTATCAGTTTATCGTCGAATGACGGTATCCCCAGAGGACGCATTTTCCCATTGGATTTCGGGATATACGTTCTCCTTGCCGGGTTAGGCTGATAACTAAAATCCCGCATCTTTTCAATGAGGGCGTTTATCCTTGCCATTCCCATTCCGTCAATGGTTTTGCCGTCTGTTCCGGCTGTCATGTTGCCTGGTTTCGCCTGTATCCGCTGATATGCCAGCAGATAGAATTGTGGATTGTACAGGTTGCGGTATAACCGCTCGTACTTGTAACTCTTGTTACACGCCTTGGATTTTAGGCTTTCCAACACATTTTCAGGACTTCTCATAATGCCTCACGCACCTTTCCTTTTTATGAATTGGTTGACATCCTGCCTCCCTTCGCCATGTAGACGGCTTTCCCGCCCTCGGACTACTACGGAGGCTCCGTTGCCATGCCGGATATTCAGCGTCATCTTTCTTGGGTTTTTACCCCTTGAAATTTATCGCCTTGCGGCATTACGCATAGCCGGATAGTTCCGGCGTTCCGGTTTAGGCAATCTCCAGTTAGACACTTTGGGAAAAGCGTATTGTGATGTCGGTAGTGGGTTTTCGTCCTTTTCCGCTTACTGCGGCTGGCTGTCATAAGTATCGTGCGGTCTGTGTTTACCTGTCACATTCCGCTATGACATACGGCGAATACAACCATCCTGCGCCGTCGGGTCGAGTATCCCGCCTCGGACTGCCCTTAAAGCAGTTTAGCCTTGCTCCTCATTCACAATGTTGCGTCTTGCCGCTCAGTCGTGGGTAGATGGTTTTCCCAACTTGCGATTTTTCCGATACGCTATTGTCCCCCTTGTGGTTTCCCTCCGAGGTAAATCGGATGACGCTAAAGTGACGCTTTTCACGTCTTTGATACTTTTCTTTACCGGCTTGCTAAAGCCGGGTTCCCAAAATGCCCGCACACCGCCTTTGGATGAAAAGCGGCGCTTCTGGACGCGCGGTATATTTCGATCATGCGGCCATAGACGATGACGAAGATCACAATATTGATCGCCCACATGGTCACATGAATGAGCAGGGATTGCAGCCACAGCCCCAGCAGAGAGCCAAGCCCCAGCGTTTCCAGCGTGGCCTCCAAGTCGGCAAGCATGGCCTCTGAAATGTCCGTTGAGCCTTGCACGATCCCGGCTGCCCGGGCGATAACGCTTTGGGACACATCGAACACGGCCATGACGATATTGAAAGTGTTGGACAAAATCAAAATGGCGCAGGCCGTTTTGAATATCCACTTGAAGAAGATCCAGTAGTCCAGATCATGCAGGTTGTTCTTCTCGATAATGAGCTGGATCAGCTCATAGGTGGCAACAAAGGTGAGGATCAGACCGGCGATCGGCAGTATCACCGTTTCAGAAAGCTGCCGGATCAGGGAGAACACCCCGGCGTTCCATGCCGCCGGGGTGGTTCCCACTTGCACCGCAATCTCTCCGACACGGGAATTGACCGTATCAAAAAGCCCTGTGAGGTTGCCCGTGATCCCCTCAATCAGCAGCTCTTTTAGCCAGTCTGTCAGCCAGTCGGTGAGAAATCCCATGATTTACGCCCTCAAAACAGGGTGGACAGCAGAGGGATCAGAGTGGTGCCCAGCACGATGATGCCGCCGCCCGCCATGAGCTGTTTCATACCAAAATAGGTGTAAAACTCTGCTCGATGGCGGGCGGCGGCGTGTCAAGAAATTTATGGAATTTTTTTAGAACCGCCCCGGCGGGAACAGGTCAGGCCGTGACCTGTTCCACCTCCGGGATGGGTTTGAGATTAAAATGAATTTCAATAGAAATGTGTCGTGTCTTATCGCTGTCGATGTGTTCATGGACAACGATTTCTTTAATCAGGCGGTTTAGGGTGGCTGCGTCCAGCTCCGTGATGTCGGCATATTCCTGAATGGCGTCCACCCATTGTTTGGCGTCCATTGCCAGCCGCATTTCATCAGCCAGCTTCTTGCGCCCCTGTGCAACCCGTTCTTTCAACTCGGCCTGTTCCTTCTGCGTCTTGTCCAGCATGAGATTGAAGTTGGCTTCGCTGATCCGCCCGGCAACCATGTCCTCATAGAGCCGCAGCACCATCTTTTCCAGAACCTCAATCCGTTCCTCGTCTTTTGTCAGGGAACGCTCCAACGCTTCCCGCTGGCCTTTCTGTTCGGCTTCACAGGTGTTGGTCAGCTTCCCGGCAATGGCTTCCCCATCGGTCAGGGCAGCCTTGGCGCACTCCCGGATTTTGTTCAGGACAAGGTGGTAAAGGGTGTCGTACTCCACCCGGTGCTGGGAACAGTGGTTCTTGCCGAACGCCCCATAGGTCTTACAGGCGTAAATCTGCTGCGGGTGCTTGGCGTGGGTGGTACGGATGGTCAGCGACTTGCCGCACTCGCCGCACTTGATAAGCCCGGCAAACAGGCTGGTTTCCCCGTCCTGACGGGGGCGCTGCCGGGATTTCAGCTTGTCCTGCACGATGGCAAAACTTTTGCTGTCAATCAACGGTTCGTGCCGTTCCTCCACCACAATCCAGTCCTGCGGTTTCTTCTCGCCAATGGTGCCGATTTTGAAGCGGTAGTCCTTCTTCTGGGAAGCGATTGCCCCGGTATAAACGGGATTCATCAGGATGTCCTTTATCACGGAGAAATCCCACATATACCGCCCGTTTTCCGGGTCTTTCTTTTCCCATTTGGTGCGGACATTGCGGAAGCCCCGTTCCCGGTTCCACCATGTAGGGCAAGGCACCTTCTGTTCTTCCAGCCTGCGCCGGATGAAGTTGGGGCCGTGTCCTTCCAGCGCCCAAAGGAAGATTTGCCGGACAATGGGGGCGGTTTCCTCGTCCACCAGCAGGTGGTTTTTGTCCTCCGGGTCTTTCCGATACCCAAAGGGAGCCACACAGCCGGTAAACTGGCCTTGCTGGGCTTTCAGAAGATACGAGGAATGTACCTTCTTGGAAATGTCCTTGCTGTACATCTCGTTCAGGATGTTCTTGAACGGCGCAATGTCGTTGTTGTCCCGCATGGTGTCGATACCGTCATTCATGGCGATATAGCGCACGCCGTGGCGGGGGAAGAAATCTTCAATCAGGAAGCCGGTCTGCAAGTAATTCCTACCCAGTCTGGATAGGTCTTTCGTGACCACAAGGTTTATCTGCCTGCGCTCGATGGCTTTCAACATCCGTTTCAGGTCGGGGCGCTCCATGTTCAGCCCCGTGTAGCCATCGTCCTGATAGACTGCAACAACCTCCCATCCCTGCTTCTCGCAGTAGTTTTCCAGCATATCCCGCTGGTTTGCAATGCTGGCGCTCTCCCCGTCAAGGTCATCGTCCTTGGAAAGCCTGCAATAGATAGCCGCCCGGAAGCTGCCCGCCAGTATTGCGTCTACGCCTGCATATTCAAATCCGTTCATCATAACCGTTTACCCGCACAATCCAGACGGAACACGGTCATGCTGAACCTTGTCTTTATTATACTCTAAATCTTGCTTTTTCGCAAGATATTCTTTATCATTTCTCTGGCTGTATTTCTGTGCAATCAGGCTCACGAAAACGTCCGTAGCGTCCAGTTCGCCGTCAAATACCGTTGTGACATGGATTTCAGTTTTGTTTTTTGCCATAGGCAGTTACCTCCATAAATGAAATAAGCCAGACAGGAGAGGGTCGGCAACGAAGTCCGGCAACGGGCTTCAAAAAACCTCGAAAACAATCTCTGTCTGGCGGGTTATTGTTTATTTACTTTTTCTTTTATTTTTCTGTTGCTTTGGTTGTCAGAGGGGAGAAAAGCCCGCAGTTACGGGCTTTTTCCCGGCAACCGGCTCGGCAACGGGATAGCAACGGGGTCGGCAACCGGCTGTGGTTTCCCGGATTTTTCAGAAGGGAAGTTCCATCTGCTCGGTCACTTCCACAAATCCGTCCGGCGTTTTTTCACGCCCGTTGTCAGCGCCCGTTGCCGGGGCTTCCCGTTCCCAGCCCTTTTGCCTGCCGTATCCTTCAAATATCCGGGGATTGGAGAAATACTTCCATCCCGTGATACAGTGGTTCATGATGTCGTTGACTTCCCGGATTTCCCATTGCTTCGGCTCGTCAAAGGGGTGGTTCAGGGCTTCCTTGAAAAGCTGCTTGGAGCATACGGCGCTGCCGGTGTAGTGGTCAAGGTATGCCTGTATCATCCCGGCCTTGGTGTCCTCCGGCATGAAATCCCGCTGGTGTTCTTTGAGGTACTGTATCATTTCGGGTGTAAAAGACAGCTTAAAATCGCCGCTTTTGTAGGTTGTCATGGCTTCCGCCCATACCTGTTCAATATAGGCTCTGGAAGCGGCTTCATCGTCCAAAATGTGTACCTCGGCCTGTCCGGGGTAGACCATGACCGGCAGGAAGCGCCGGTTCCCGGAACGGTCAAGGGGCAGGAAGTCCAGCGCATTGGAAGTCCCGCCGAACACGCATTGCCGCAGCCTGTCCTCCGGGTGGGTTTCGTAGGGGATTTTATAGACCTCCTTCTGGCGGCTTAAAAATGACTTGATTTCCTCTATGCTCTTGGCGTTTGCGGTGGCAATCATCTCCGACATTTCAATTATCCAGTGGCCTTGTAGCTTGCGGTACACGTTATCATCGTCCAGCTTCCGCAAATCATCGGAAAACCACTCGTCTTTTACGGCCAGCAGCCGGAAGAAGGTGGATTTCCCGGCTCCCTGACCGCCAACCAGACAGAGCATGACCTCAAACTTACAGCCGGGGCAGAAAGCCCGGTGGATGGCTCCCAGCAGGAACAGCCGCAGGGAATGGTAAGTGAAGTTGTCCGTGTCGGCTCCCAGAAAGTGCCGCAGGCAGTAGCGGATACGCTCTTTCCCGTCCCAGACAAGGCCGTTCAGGTAGTCCCGGATGGGATGGTAGCTGTTGGCGTCTGCGGCCAGATCAGCGGCGTCTGCTATCTTTTTCTCGCTGGTCAGGCCGTAGGTATCTTCCAGATACAGCCGGATATATTTCATGTCCGTGTCGGTCATGGCCTTGCTGCCGGTTCTGCGTTTCCTGCCGATGGGCTTTAGAAGGTCAATGCGCTCGGTCAGGAGATTTTTCGCAACCGCCCCGGAAAGGACGGGGTCATACTGGAACACGGTCAGGCAGTTGTGGATACTGTTCCGCACGCCGCCTTTCTCGGTGCCCTCCAGCATGGCCTTGACTTCCTCAACGCTCCGGGGCGGGGGTGCGGCTTCGATGGTGTCCGTCACGGCCTGCCGCAGTTCGGGCGGCAAGGTCTGCCATTCTCCGCTCAAGGTTCCTCACTTCCTTTCCGTAGCTGGCAATCAGGGCAGCCCGTTCCCCTATGTCGGAGAACAGCAGCACATCCAGCAGATATTCCACATGGGATTGTTTCTGCAAGGCTTCCACGAAAAGCGGGTGCCATTCTTCCTCCGGCGTCTTGGGGGCATAGTCCCGCTTCCAGCGGCGCAGCAGATTGTGATAGTCGGACAGTACCCGGAAGCAATATCGCTCCATGCGCTTAAATTGCTGTTCCGGGCTTTCCTTCCGGGGATTTCGCTTCGGGCGGCTCCTGCTTGGTGGCTCCTTATCCTCATAGGGGATGGAGAAGTCCTGCGCCAGCATGAGGGCGGCTTCCTTGGGGCTGACGTTTTCCAGACGGGAAACAAAGTCAATCACATCCCCGTCTGCCTGACAGCCGAAGCAATGGAAGCGCCGGTCAACCTTCATGCTGGGGTTTTTATCGTCATGGAAGGGGCAGACGCACATCCCGTTTCTTCCTACCCGGATACCATAATGCTCGGCAGCCTGCCGGGTGGTAACAGACTGCTTCACGGTTTCAAATACGTTCAATAGGCAAATCCTCCTGAAAATAGAAAAAGCGCCTGTCATTCTCACGGGGAAAATGGCAAGCGCCTGATTGGTTAAAGTTCCATATCCTGTTTTTGCTGGCGGCGGGGCGTCTGGCGTTTCTCTGCCTGTTCCTCCCGGATACGCTGCTCCCGGCCTTTGACCGCCTGCTGGATGGACGGTTTCTTTCCCGGCTCTGCGGTCTGGCGGTACTGCTCGGATGGTAAAACCTGATTGAGCCAGTGGCGCACATCCCGCAAAATCTTTACATCCTCCTGTACGGCAGTCAGCGCTTCCGTCTTGGAAGCGATATTCTCTGAAAGCTGTGCCTGTTCCCCGGCCAGCTTCTTTGTGCTGTACTTCGCCCCATCAAGGTGAACCTTGAAATACCGCAGGGCAGCGTTGTAGGCGTCCAGTTCCTCCTTATGGTCGGCGGCATATTTCTCCTTGGGTTTCTTCCAGCGGATAGCGGCATATTTCGCATGAACCGGCTTGTTTGCTTCAAAGTTCCCGATATGGAAAAGCAGCCGGTCAATCTCTTTCACACGTTTCTCCATCGGCCTGATTTCCTCACGGATGGAAACGGCCTGTGCGCTGGCTTCATCCAGATAGGCGTCAAGGCTCTCCACGGTGGAGATCTCTTTCTGCCGCAGGAAGTCCAGGGATTCCATGACCTTGTTGAAATCGCCAACAGTGCCTTTCAGCTTCCCCTTGGAAGTCCAGCCGGTACGTTCCTCGCTCCGTTTATCCAGATACCGGGAAAGCAGTTCGGGGATGGTCGGCTCCTTTGCCTGTTCCAGCGCTTCCAGCAGCGCCGCCTTTTTCTCTTTCAGGCCGGACAGCCAGCCCTTTAAGCTGCGTACCATCTGCCGGATAGACTGCATGAGGGAATTGGCGGCTTTGATGTCCCGGTTCAGGTTGCCGATGTTGGTCTGTATGCCTTTCTTCTCCAACTGGCTGACCGCTGGCCCCATGTGGACGGTGGGGATTTTATCAATTCCCTGTCGGGCATAGGAACGAAGGTCAAGGCGTTCCGGGCTGCCGATGGCTTCCAGATAGCGGTTTGCCGTATCAGCCCAGCCCTGCCGCCATATCTCAGCGTACTTCTGGTCGTTCCAGTCCACGGTATCCTCCTTGTGGCTTTTCCATCTGCCGGACGCAAGCCGGATACGCTCGCCGTTCTCGTCAAGGTCGTAGACCTTCCGGCTCTTGGAGAGCCATTTCCCGGTTTCGTCCATCGCCCGCATGGTAAGAAGGATGTGGGCGTGGGGATTTCCGTCCCCCTTGTCATGGATGGCAAAGTC